>Ga0209605_1002885_pt1 | contig 15789 bp, 10 predicted proteins | sample AD_UKC035_MetaG_FD_184408 | JGI IMG/M metagenome (GOLD analysis project Ga0209605, IMG submission 184408) | Active sludge microbial communities of municipal wastewater-treating anaerobic digesters from USA - AD_UKC035_MetaG (SPAdes) (version 2) | ecosystem: Engineered > Bioreactor > Anaerobic >...
ACTATGAGAACAGGAATAAATCCGTTCTTGTGCTCTGTCCGAAGAAGCTGAATGACAACTGGAATACTTTCAAGATGAATCTTCTCAACAATCCGATCGCTTCCGACCGATTGCGCTACGATGTTCTCTATCATACGGATCTTTCACGTACTAGCGGAACTACAAACGGAATCCCTTTAGACAGGCTAAACTGGGGGAACTACGATCTTGTAGTCATAGACGAGTCACACAACTTCAGAAATGGCGGTAGAACCTACGGAGAGGGTGGCGAAAAAGAGAACCGTTATTTTAGACTGCTGAACAGGGTTATAAGGACGGGTGTGAAGACTAAAGTGCTTATGCTTTCAGCTACTCCGGTCAACAACCGCTTTACTGATCTCAGAAATCAACTTGCGCTGGCATATGAAGGTGATGAGGAACAGCTAAATGAAAAATTGAACACGCAGTCATCTCTGGATACGATATTTAGACAGGCTCAGACCGCCTTCAACAGGTGGAGCGAATATGATCCAGAGGCAAGAACAACTGAAAATCTTCTGAAGATGCTTGATTTCGATTTCTTCGAGTTGCTGGATAGCGTCACAATAGCCCGCTCCCGGAAACACATCCAGAGGTATTATGATACAAAAGATATCGGTCCCTTTCCCAAGAGGAACAAACCGATATCTATTCGCTGCGGTTTGACCGATCTTCCGAATGTAATAGACTACAACGACATATATGAGTACCTGTCTTCTCTGAATCTAAGCATCTACACTCCCTCTTATTACATACATCCCAGCAAAATCGAAAACTACGAAGAGATTTATGGCTCAGATATGGGTAATGTGCGTTTCAAGCAATCCGATAGAGAATATGGAATTCTGATACTCATGAGGATAAACCTTCTGAAACGTCTTGAGAGTTCCGTCTACGCTTTCCGATTAACGCTACAACGCATCCTTGAGTTAATAGACAATACGATTGAGCAGGTAAGAAACTTCGATCCGAAACAAGCCATAACATTGAAGGATCTTTCAGATTCGGATTTCGATATGGACGATCAGAACACAGATGTGTTCACCTTCGGAAAGATAGTGAAGATAAACCTTGAAGACATGGATTACAAAACCTGGCTCGACGACTTAGAGCAGGATCGTATTGTGCTTGAAGAACTCCTTTGCGGCATCGAACCGATAACGCCGGAGCACGATGAGAAATTAGATGTTCTGATGAACACAATACGGAATAAGCTGGCGAACCCCATAAACCCAAACAACAAGAAGATCATAGTCTTTTCAGCCTTCGCTGATACTGTCGAATATCTCTATAAGCACGTTAGCAGACTGCTGAAGATGGACTATGGAATGGATTCTGCTATGGTGACGGGCAGCGGCGGCAGCAAGACAACTATTCCGAAGCTTCGCAACGATTTGAACACGGTCCTCACTTGCTTCTCCCCTCTTTCGAAAGACAAACATCTCATAATGCCTAATCAAAGTGCCGAAATCGACATGTTAATTGCCACGGACTGTATATCTGAGGGTCAGAACTTACAGGACTGCGACTACTTAATAAACTACGACATCCACTGGAATCCAGTGCGCATAATTCAGAGATTCGGCCGTATAGACCGTATCGGAAGTAAGAACGACGTGATTCAGCTGGTGAATTTCTGGCCTAACATTGACCTGGATGACTATATAAACCTCAAGGTAAGAGTCGAGACGAGAATGAAAATCTCCGTCATGACTTCCACAGGAGACGACAATCCGATAGATGATGACAAAGGCGATCTCGAGTACAGGAGGCAGCAGCTCGAAAGGTTGCAGCATGAAGTGGTGGATATAGAGGAAATGACAACCGGAGTATCGATAATGGATCTAGGACTGAACGAGTTCCGGATGGACCTTATAGGGTACATCAAAGATAATCCAGAGGTCGAAAGGACCCCCTTTGGTTTGCACACAATAGTTCCCTCAAATGGAGATGAGCTACCTCCCGGTGTTATATACGTCTTGAAGAACCTGAACAACGGAGTCAACGCTAAGAACCAGAACAGGCTCCACCCATTCTATATGGTTTATATCGCTGAAAATGGCGAGGTCATGTCTAATCATCTTGAGCCGAAGAAGACGCTCGATCTCCTGAGACTTCTCTGCAGGGGAAAGAATGAACCTATGATTGAACTGTGCCATGAATTCAATGTAGAAACGCGCGACGGCAGAGATATGCGTAAATACTCGGATTTGCTTCAGGAGACAATAGCCTCGATAATAGATGTGACCACAGACAACGCGCTTGACAGCCTCTTCAAGGCAGGGGGAACAACTGCGCTGAAGACTAATATCACCGGACTGGATGATTTCGAACTGATCTTTTTCGTGGTGGTGAGATAGGTGCTTGATTTCCCCTCAAGTACTGTATTTAACAAGTGGGTGCCAAAGAAGAAATTCTACGAGAACCTCAGTATATCCAGTCGTATAGAAAAGCAGATCGTGACAGAGATAGAGTCGGTCTACTGGACTCACAAACTCTCTCCGGAAACACTTAATGTAAGCCCTGGAGCAAGGGTAACGGAGATAGAAGTCTTTGAGGTCAATCTTAAAGAACAGCAGGTAAGCGACAACCTGATTGCCACCATTGATCGCGAGATTCCATATCATCTGGTATTTGTCTTGAGATATGAAGGCCGGGCTCAACTAATGATCAGCTACAAAGAAGAGAGCAAGAGCAGAGAAGATAAGTTCAAAGTAGATAGCTATTACCGCACCGACTGGATCGATTACGAAAAACTGACTCTAAGCATAGAAGGCCTCGATCTCGACAGGATATACGAGAATTTCATTTCCCAGATTGCCGGCGATGATCTCAACCTGGAAAAGGCAGAGGATATACGAGATGCGTTGATGATCGCCAAAGAGAGAGATAGGCTGGAAACATATATAACGAAGCTGGAGGCAAAAATTCGGAAGGAAAAGCAGTTTAACTTTCAGCTTGAGCTCAATCAAGAGCTGAGAAAGGCAAAGGAGAAACTTAAAGACTATCTGAAATAAACGGGGGTATCGCGATGGATAAGATGAAACAAGAAACGGCCGATCTTACACAAGAGAATATCGCACTTATAGGTGAACTTTTTCCCAACGTCATAACCGAAATGAAGGATGAAAACGGGAAGCTAAAGAAGGGAATCAACTTCGAAATCCTGAAGCAGGAACTCTCTGGAGATGTAGTAGATGGTGAAGAGAGCTACGACTTCACCTGGGTAGGGAAAAAGGCATCTATCGTCGAGGCGAACACTCCAATAAGAAAGACTCTCAGACCGTGCATAGAAGAGAGCAAGAACTGGGAGACAACAGAAAACCTGTACATAGAAGGCGACAACCTCGATATATTGAAACTTCTGCAAGAGAGCTACCTGAACAGTGTGAAGATGATCTACATAGATCCGCCTTATAACACTGGAAAGGATTTCATTTACAGAGACAGGTTCATGATGGACAAAGAGGAGTACGAAGAACAACTTGGAATGTATGACGAAGAAGAAAACCGTTTGTTCAAGAATACAGATACAAATGGCAGATTCCACAGCGACTGGTGCAGCATGATGTATTCGAGGCTGAAACTCGCTCGAAGCTCACTTACTGAAGACGGTGTGATTTTTATAAGTATTGATGACGGTGAAATTAGAAATATTAGAAATATTTGTGATGAAATATTTGGCGAGAGTAATTTTGTTGCATGTTTGGTGTGGCAGAGAATTCACAGTACAAAAAATGATGCTAAGTATTTTTCGGAAAATCATGAATATATTGTTTGCTATGCAAAATCAATTAACAATGTAAGTGTAGGGCTTTTACCTCGAACAGCAAAAATGAATGAACGATATAAGAATCCTGACAATGATCCGAGAGGTCCTTGGCAATCTGGGGACCTTGTAGCAAGTGGAGAGAGAAGCAATGGACATTTTATTGTGAAAAGTCCAAAAACTGGTAAAGAGTTTGATGTCCCACAAGGTAAGCATTGGGTTTATTCAGAAGAAAACTTGAAAAAATTAGTTGATGACAATCAAATATGGTTTGGAGTAGATGGTAATTCATTTCCGAGAAAGAAAAGGTTTTTATCTGATGTTCAGGACGGCAGAACACCGAACACACTATGGTTAAGCGAAGAAGTAGGACATAATCAATCTGCCACCCGTGAAGTTTCTCAGATTTTTGACGGTTTTAAATTCTTTGACTTCCCCAAACCAGTTGATTTGATAAAACGTTGCATATTATTATTCGCAAGAAATAATGACATTGTTCTTGACTTTTTTTCTGGCTCAGCCACAACTGCACATGCTGTTATGCAAATAAATGCAGAAGACGGAGGAAACCGAAAGTTCATTATGGTTCAGCTTCCCGAACCGTGTGATGAGAAGAGCGAAGCTTTTAGGGCAGGGTACAAGAACATCTGTGAGATCGGCAAGGAAAGAATCCGCCGTGCTGGAGATCAGATAAATGAAGAGATTGAGGAAGGCAACAAGCAGCTGAAGCTGGGAGAAGAACCGAAGAAACCTGTGGATATAGGATTCAAGGTTTTCAAGACAGATACCACGAACATGAAAGATATCTACTACGCTGCTTCTGCGTACACTCAGAATCTTCTTACCGATCAAATTTCGAACATAAAAGAGGATCGAACTGGTCTGGACCTGCTCTACGGCGTTCTTCTCGAATGGGGCCTTTCTCTATCGCTGAAGCACGAAATAGAAGAGATAGACGGTATAAAGATTCACATAGTGGATAACGACTCTCTAATTGCATGCTTCACTGAAAACATTTCTGAAGCAGTTGTAAGGGAAATCGCAAAACGACAGCCTCTAAGAGCTGTCTTCAGGGACAGCTCTTTTGCCAGCAGCTCAGACAAGATAAACGTAGAGGAAATCTTCAAACTCCACGCTCCTAATACAACAGTTAAGGTCATATAAGGGGGTGCCGGGGTTTGAAGCTGAAATTTAAGCACCAGAAGTTTCAGGAGGATGCCGTGATGGCAGTATGTGACGTCTTCGCCGGGCAACCCTTCGCTTCTCCAACTTACATTATCGACACCGGTCCAACAGATGGCACACAGGCAGCAATGTTCAATACAGGATACAACAACAGAAGAATAAGCATTTCTGACGAAGTGATTCTAAGTAATCTAAGAGAAGTTCAGAAGAGGGATCAGATAAGGCCTTCTGAAGAACTAGATGGCAAATACAACCTCACAATTGAAATGGAAACGGGTGTCGGAAAGACCTACACGTATATAAAGACTATCTACGAGTTGAACAAGCGTTACGGCTGGTGTAAGTTCATCGTTGCCGTGCCTTCGGTAGCTATAAGAGAAGGAGTCAATCATTCATTTAAGAATACAGAGCCTCATTTTGTTGAGGATTACAACAAAAAGATACGCTACTTCATCTACAACTCGAGCGACCTTACAAGGATTGAACACTTTGCCAGCGATAGCGCAATAAACGTTATGATTATTAACTCTCAGGCTTTCAACGCTAGAGGCGAAGCGGCAAGACGCATTACGATGAAACTTGATAGCTTCCGCTCGCGTCGCCCGATTGATGTAATCGCCGCCACGAATCCCATTCTTATAATCGATGAACCTCAATCAGTAGAAGGTGCTGCAACCGCCGAGAGACTTAAAGACTTCAATCCTCTGATGACTCTGCGATACTCGGCAACGCACAAGAAGGAGTATAACCTGGTTTATAGGCTCGATGCTATGGAAGCCTACAACAAGAAGCTAGTCAAGAAGATTTCCGTAAAGGGAATCACAGTCTCTGGCACCACCGGAACGGAGGGTTATCTGTATCTCGAGAAGATAAACGTATTCCCTAGCAAAGCTCCAACCGCAACACTTGAGTTCGAAATGAGAGGAGCTAACGGGCTGAGAAAGGTCTCGAAAAATGTTGAAGAAAGATACAACCTGCATGAGCTGTCCGGTGGTCTCGAAGAGTACCGTGGCTATACAGTGTCCAGAATCAATGCCCTTACTAATACGGTCGAGTTCATAAACGGCGTCGTTATATCTGCCGGAGACGTGAAAGGACTCGCCAACGAAGACCATTTAAGACGGATACAGATAAGAGAAACTATAAAATCCCATCTAGAACGGGAGCGGAAACTCTTCAGAGAAGGAATAAAAGTTTTGTCGCTATTCTTCATAGACGAAGTGGCAAAGTACAAGCAGTACGACGATTCCGGCAAGGCCTTCAACGGAGAGTATGCTGATATATTCGAAGAGGAGTACAAAGCCGCTTTCGATAATTTGCAGCGGGAATTCGTCGAAGAGGATTATAGAAATTATCTGAAAGGTATTGCTGCTGAAGAAACCCACGCTGGCTACTTCTCTATTGACAGGGGAAATAATCATATCATAGATGAAGACACGGATATCTCAGATGACTCAGACGCCTACGACCTCATAATGAAGGACAAGGAAAGGCTCCTTGGACTGAAGGAACCGGTTAGATTCATCTTCTCACATTCAGCGCTTCGTGAAGGCTGGGACAACCCAAACGTTTTTCAGATATGCACACTCAAACAGAGCAGTTCAGATGTCCGAAAGCGTCAGGAAGTAGGTCGAGGTCTCAGATTATGTGTTAATGGAGAAGGCGAGAGAATGGACAGCAACTCTCTCGGGAGCAATGTCCATAACGTAAATATACTTACAGTAGTTGCCAATGAGAGTTATGACAGCTTTGTAAAACAACTGCAGACCGAAATTGCTGATGTCGTTGCGTATAGACCAAAGGAAGTAACAGTGAAGCTGTTTATGAATAGAGTTATCAGTGACAGCACCGGGACAAAGGCATTGGAAATCGATCAGACTACCGCAACTAAGATTTATCAAGTGATGGTAAGGAACGACTACATAGATGAACATAATTTGCCAACCGAGAAATACCATGAGGATGTTAACTCTGGCAAATTTGCTGTCTCGGAGGAATTTGAGCCTTACAAAGCAGAGCTCATAAACATAATTAGTTCGGTCTATGATCCGAACGCACTTGCTCCAGAGGACGCTCGAAGCAACAATGTGGAACCCAGAGTAAATGAATCGAAGCTTCAAATGGACGAGTTCAAGGAGCTGTGGAACAGAATTAACTCAAAGTCGGCCTATGTGGTTGACTTCAATACTGAAGAACTCATAAATAAATCGATAGATGCAATAAACAGGGAGCTCCGCGTTTCAAAGATATACTACAGAACCGAAAGCGGAGAGATGCGACAAATCGAATCAAAGGAGGCTCTTGAGAAAGGAGAGGCCTTCACAAAGGCGACGGGTGAAACCAGGACTGTTGAATCCGTTGTAAACACAGAAGTGAAGTACGATCTTATCGGAAAGATAGTATCGGAAACTGGACTGACCAGAAGCGCCGTTGCAGAAATACTAAGGCGTATCGACAAAGAGAAGTTCGATCTGTTCGGCAAGAATCCAGAGGAGTTCATTCTGAAGGCTTCAGATATTATCAACGAGCAAAAGGCTACGGTGATAATCGAGCACATTACCTACAACAAACTCCAGGAAGCCTATTCGATGGACATATTCACCGATGCGTCTCTAAAGGGTAAACTCGGCAAGAATGCCATTCAGACAAACAAACACCTCTATGACTATTTGATCTACGACTCAGAGAATGAGAAAGCTTTTGCTTCTGCACTCGATTTACAAGAGGAAGTGGCTGTTTACGTGAAGCTCCCGGGGGGGTTCTATATAAACACACCGGTGGGTAAATATAATCCCGATTGGGCTATCGCCTTCAACGACGGGAAGGTTAAGCACATCTACTTTGTGGCGGAGACAAAGGGATCACTCTCCTCTCTGCAACTAAGAGATATAGAGAATCTGAAAATCAACTGTGCAAGAGCACATTTCAAAGCTATAAGCAACGATTCCGTCAAATATGATGTCGTTGATTCATACGAGACTTTGTTTGATATAGTTACGAATTGATAAGGAGGTCTTATGAAGACAGCTTATCCGGTAGACAAGTTTGATCTGAAGGGATTCATACAGAACACTCTCGAGTATTGCAAACAGAATGTGAGTGATGGTATCGAGCCATCTTCGGCGATCGTGATTTCCACAGGCTATTCAAAGCCGCCGAAGCAAATAGACGACAGGAATCGCGATCTGGAGAAAGAGATCATACAGGACGGCAACTACGTAGCGACAGTTCTGAAGCCCATATTCGATGATATCTGGCGTGCCGGAGGAGGGGTATTGAAAAAGCACTGAAAGTGAGCTTCCCAGGGGCGGTGAGAATTACATTTAGCAAAGCAGTTGGTAATAAAGATGAGGTTGGAGAAAATTCGTCATCACAGAATCCCTAATGATAGTCACGTGTTTAGCACCCAAAAGATTTCCCGAACTGTAAAGCCCGATTTAAATCTTTTGGCTATATAGTTTTTGTCTCTCTTCAGGGGGGAAAACAGGGGAAAAACAAAAAGCAATTGAGTCAGGTGAGTATTGTGAGTGAAAAAAGAGAGGTCGAACTCCGCCATTTTTTTGAAAGTCTCCTCAGTGATAGGGAGAAAGCTATTCTAGAGGTTCTCGCAAAAGAGGAAATCAAAATAGAAGAAATTCTTCTGTTGATTCCAAACCTGCTTATGAAGTACATTATGGAATATGACAAAGAAAATGAAAAATCCATCGTAATTACTGCCGCTCTCATGATGGAAGTAATTGCCAAAATTGTCGACCATACTTCATTTATATACAACAGCGAAGAAGGACTCGAGCATCTTCAAAACGAAAAACTTATGAAAAGTCGTTATACGGGATATTACCACGATTCAAATGACGATCTTAGAGTCACTCTGGCCAGCCTTAGTGTGGGAAGGCCTGAAACTGGAGGTATCTATAATACTATCACTTTTACACTTTTAGACTTACTAAAAGCCGAAGTTCTGTCGATCGAAGAAATCTTAAATGCAAGTGATCCTGTGAATTATCTGTGTAAACTTACAGGGATAAACGACAAAGTCTTTTTCCAGGCTATTATCGACCAGCTAGATAATCGCGACCCTAAACTCGACAAAGAGAAGGCAATTGCCCTGAAAGCGTTCCCTACTTCCCGTGAAAGAACCAAAAAACACTTGAACGAGAAAATAATCCTGATCCTAGACTGCTTTGATATCACCCAAACAGACCTGAAGACGGCGGTAAACAGTTTATTAAGCGATTTGATGAACTCGAAAGAAAAGGGAACAGGCCTGGTTGTAGACTCCTGGCCCGAAGCGATGAATGACACCAAAGACTCAGATTCGAAGACGGAGGATTACATTAGAATCGCCAAGAGCAAGGAATTCAATGTTATGGTTTTCGTAGCAGATAACATATTTAGAAACAAGAACAAGACTACTCATTGGAAACTCACCTGGCAATTCCTTTGTGGCAAACTTAGCTGGTTTAAGAATAGCTACCCTGATTTCGACTTGCATTCCAAAAGGAAGCTTCAAAACTCTTATCTGGCCGCAAAGAAACAGCTGGAAGATTTCTCTCTCTTGAGTTAGGAATATTCTTTTTCGGAAGGGATACCAGAATTGATTATCGATTCTGGTATCTGTTTTTTCTTTCTCAAGTAAGCTAAAGTCTTGTTAGAAGCTAGAGCTAGAAGAAAGGAGGAAAGAAAGATGGAACCAAGAGACCTTGCTAAAAAATACCGGATTCGCATCAATGTGATCTACAAAATTATTTATGATCTCGAAACCGTTCAAGGGTTTGAGTTCACAAAAAGGAACGGGAAGTACCAGCTGGGACCCACGAGTATAGATTTGATCGAATCTGTTCTAAGGGATCGGGGATATACCAGTTGTGTAGCAACCTGAAGTTGAATCCGAAAATACATTGAAGGAGGTAATTTTTAAAAGCAGTGCAGAAAGTTTATTGTAATACTTGCAATGCCTCAAGCAGCAGCAAAACTTCCATTTAAGCGCCTTACGAATAATTACAAAACACTGCGATCAAAAGGATCCAGAAAATCTGAATCACGAAAATTCAAGGAGGTAAATTATGGAAACTATCGAAAAACAAGCGTTCAAAGTCAAAGAGCTCTTAAATACTCTCGGATACAACGACATCGCCATCGAAGAGCACACTGACAAAAGTTGTGAGTGGCAACCAACAAAAAAAATCAATATAACAAGTCCTGGCTCCTCTCTAGAAATAAGTAGCAAAAATTCTTGCTGGGAGTTTTACTTTAGCGGTTCTTTCTTTCAGACTTCTGACAACCTTTTCCAGCTCTTTCTGGAGAACATCGTCCTTTACCTCTCCAAAAATAAGCAATCATCAAATATGATCCTGGCGGAGTTTGGAGAGGAAATCACGGAGATTGAGACCATCGATTTCTTCCTTGACTCAGCCAGAGAGATCTTTGGAAAGCTTCGGATTGAAGAGACGCGGATGAAAATCTGTGCCGATGATTTCGTTGCTATATACGGAAAATCTATGGACGATAAAGTTGAGTTCTCGGTATTTCTTGACCTCAATGGCGACAATCCCGATAACACCGAGCTCGAAGTTTGTCTGCAAACGCAAGTGTTTTATTGCGACCTGAGGCGAAAATTGTCAAAAAATCTGGATAAAAGCGATTTGTCGCAGGCATTAGCGGATGTGAAAAGGGCTCTATCTGCCTTCAATGATATTTGTACGCAACTAGAGGATGAATCCAACTATTCTTTGAGTCTTGTTGAAAGTTCGTCTGCTGAAACTACACCGATATGGGTCTTGGACAACTTCAGAGAAAATATGGCAGTGTACGGAAATGCGGTACTCCCGTTCCAGGCCGGCATTTCTAGTCGTCCCGAGTATCTTAGCGACAAACACGGCAAGTTTATTGAGTTTTCTTCAAAGGTTGGATGCTTGAATGAAATTGTAGAAGGGTTCCCTGACGCACAGTGGCGAGTCGAGATTTTGCAAGACTGGTTCTGCTAAAAAAAAAAGGAGGAGAGGTATGAAAAAACCAGAAATGGATATTCTAAGAGTTCAGCAGCTTCTTTGCGATCTGGACTATGAAAACGACTTATTTCAATGTATTGAAATCTCAAAAGGCGGTGGAATCGAGTTCACAGCCGATATCGAGACCGGAAAAATCAAGATTTTTAATCAGGGCAGGGAGTGGATCTTCAAAGCTTTTTCGAATGATGACAGAGAAAACCCTGCAATATCTTCGGCCGTGCCTGTAGACGATATCGATTCGCTTATGGCACTTGTTGTTTTTGTCGATGGTCGAAACTTCGAAGGGGAAGATTTCTCGGAGATAATAACTCCAAATGAGCTGGTTTTTCTCGTCGATGAAATCAGGAATGCTCTAAAAATTAAAGGCTTCGAAGAGACGTATTTGACTTTTTTTGGGGATAACAATATTTTCTTGTTTGGGCAAAGTTTTGACAGCGACGAGGAAATGTCGGTTATTGTTATTGTGGATACTTACTCAACAACAATTGAAATCCACCTGGAAGTTGGCAATTTCCACAGCGCATTGGCCGGAGAAATTAGCGGGATTGTCAGGAGTTGGCAAGTGGAGAATTTAATAGAAGACTCTCTTACAGAGTATTACAGCTTCATAAAATTGCGCGATGAGCTCAAAGAGACGTTGCGTTTCGATTACGAGATTTTTGATGAAGCCGATCACGAGGGGGCCAATAACAAAAATGATTCAACAGAACTAATTCTCAATACAATAGCCTCTTTACTTGCGGTAGGCGACGAACTGACCATACCTTTAGGTGCCTCAAGGGCTGGAGAGGAAGGAACGAAGATCCTCAAAATCACATCACAACTTAGTTCGCTCAAAGAATCGATTTCTGAAAAGCACTACGTTGGTTGGAATTTCTTGGCAAAAAATCTTTTAAAAGCACCGAGAAGGGCTGTTTATGAGTACTGATAAAGAAAAGGCTCCCGTCTGCAGCGGGAGCCCCTCTAAATGTAATAATCATCAAGTTAATTATACCAATTTTCTGGTTTTTGTTGAAGAGGTGTTCCCTGAAGGCGGATTCATCGAGTTCAGGACGTTTGCGCCCGGGAAGAATCCGGTCCGCGATTTCTTCCGGACCGGAGATTATGAGGGTATCGAAACCTACCTCACAGATCATCCGGTGAATACGTTCTTCGGGGTAGCGGCCCGTAAGACCAAGGGGGGGAAGAAAGATGATGTGGCTTATTCTAGGGTTGTGTGGATCGATAAGGATATCGACAAAGATGGAGATATTTCAACAGAAGAATTCATACGCAAGCTGAGTAATTTCCGTTTTCCTCCGTCTTATATTATCAGTTCGGGCCACGGGATCCACGCGTACTGGCTCCTCAAGGAGCCTGTTGAGACTCCCGAAGACCTGACCAGGCTAGAGGAACTAAACAAATCACTCGCTCGATACTTCTCTACTGATTTCAATGTTTGCGACTATTCGAGGATAATGCGTGTTCCCAGCACGATAAACCAGAAGCCTGGTATGGTACCGGTAAAGTGCGATTTCCTGAAAGTAGATGGTCTAGTACAGTACAATTTCGAGGACTTATGTGAAGAATTCCCAGCAGAGAATAGTGATACAGGCCCGGCCGGCGACCACGCCGGGCTTTCTTCTTCCATAAAGCCGCAGAGTTTCTCCGAAGAGATAATCGACAGGGTAATAGAGGAGTGCGCCTTCTTAAGACACACACGTGATGCTGCAGAAAAGCTTACTGAACCGGAATGGTTCAGGATGATTAATAATTTAGTCGCTCTCGGTGCCCGGGAAAAGATACACGAGCTGTCCAGGCCTTATTCTGGATATAGTCGGAAAGAGACGGAGAGAAAGATCGAACATTGCATCAAGGACTCACATGGTCCAAACACCTGTGAGGATATTCAGAACTACTACGCTGGTTGTGATAACTGCATTTGGAGAGGGAAAGTGAAAGCCCCTGCAGGGATAGCTTGGAAACTCACTTCAAAAAGTAGAATCGCAGTCTTTCGTGATGAGAAAGGGGAACCTTACAAGTCCTCGACGATCATACGCAGAATGGTTTTGAATGACCTCTTTCCTAATATTTACTATGAAAAAAGCTCTGACAGGTTCTTTTCTTGGACCGGTCTCTTCTTCGACGAATTATCCAATCTGGAGGTGAAGAGATTGATTCAGGTAGAAGCGGATAAGGAAGATTTCGTGGTCCTGGACAACACTCTGAATAACATTCTGGCTACTTTGAAGACACTTTCTTATTTGAAAGATGTTCCGGAGATGAAAGGCGATCGCATACCTTTTAAAAACGGCTCGCTTGTGGTCTCGGGGAAAGTCCAGCCAGAGCTCGAACCACACTCACCAGAAAACGGGAATAAGTACGTTCTCCCGTTCGATTATGACCCGCAGGCGGAATGTCCGATCTTCTTCGCTTTTCTGGACTCTTTAGATTTCGATGAGGAAACGGAAGCCCTGCTTCAGGAGGTCCTAGCATACTTCTTCCTACCTATGAAGGCCCTGAACCTGCAGAAATGCGTCTTCTTCTACGGGCCCGGAGCGAATGGTAAGAGTACGATGGCAAACCTTTTATTCCATATGCTGGGAGGCACGAAAAACTGCTCCACCCTTAGAGTCGACCAGCTCAACGGTTTCGAACTCGCTGCTGTGTTGGACAAGCCCGTTAATATTGGTGCCGAAGTCACGTCAGGCAAGAACTTCATAGACACTCAGGTTTTTAAGTCAATCGTGAGCGGAGACCCGCTGACGATCAACCGGAAATATAAGGATCCAATAGACTATGTCCCTCAATGCAAATTTCTATTTACCGTAAATGCCCTTCCTAACGTCTCTGACTCCAGCCACGGGTTCGCGCGCCGACTGCTGGTGATAGAGTTCAGCAAAATCATCCCTGTGGAGCTTCAGGACGAGCATCTTCTCGAAAAGATTGTGAAAGAAGCTTCAGGGATCTTCAACTGGGTTTTAACGGGAGTAGCGCGTCTGTTGGAAGACAACGCTTTTAGCAATACGGAAAAGTCGGATCTCATTGTAGAAGCTTATTATACCGAAAACAATCCAGTATATTTGTGGGCAGCCGGAAACCTTTCATATGAACAAGACTGGTTTGAAGACACAGAGAGGCTTTATTCGAAGTACAAAACTTGGGCCATCAAATACGGGTTTTCTCCTTTAAGTATGACCAATTTCTCTAAGGAACTAAAAAAGGTACTTACAGAACATTTAGGCTGGGACGTTTCATCAAAAAGGAAGAGTTCAGGAGATAGGTGCAGGGGTTTCAGTAATATAAAGATTATCATCCTTGAAGAAGAGTATCCATTCCCAAATAGATGGCACAGATAAAATGCATCCGGAGCCGTCCACTACGTCCGGGAGGCTAAAAACTCCTGGACGTTCTATAATCCTTTTTAAATAATACTTACAGCCACTTACGTCCAGACGTCCGGCAAAATCCGAAAAAACTCTTTATATATACATTTTTTCAGTCGTTGTTCTACGCAAGTGAATATGCGATATTTTTTCTAAAAAACCTGGACATCTGGACGGATTATTCTGTATGCCTCTTATAGTGAGCTTCTTCAGACGTCCAGTACTCCCTGATTCTCTGGTCGTACCTGGACGTCCCTGGCCGAATCTCTATAGCTATCCTGAAATCACTTATCTGTTTTGGTACAAATTATTAGGAGGTGGTTATCAGAAAAGGCTTCATAACGTTCGGCAAGGCTAAAAAAGTAGCAGAAAGTAGCTATGTCAACTCCGAATCAAAATCCTTCAACCTTCTTAATGCAGTCTTGAAGCTCCTCTCAGATCCACGTGTTAGGCGAGAAGTCGGCAGATTCTTCGGAAAAATAAAGCTTTTTATCGAGATGGTGAAAGAATATTTCCAAGGAAACTACCGCGAGATTCCAGTGAAAACGATCATACTTATTACTGCAGCATTGATCTATTTTGTTTCACCAGTAGATGCGATTCCGGACTTCTTGATTGGTATTGGGTTTGTTGACGATGGAGCTGTGATCGCATATGTATTCAGTGCTTTGAACGAGGACATTGAAAGCTTCAAGACTTGGAAAGAAGAGAAGGATAGGACTTCTCAGTAGCGAGGGGGTAAAAAAAGAGAGGTCTAAACAGCCTCTCTTTTTTTTCGCTTCAAATATCTCTAATCGGCATTATGATGTACTTCTCTTCCCCTTCTTCTGGAACAAGCTGTAAAGGCGAGTTGGTCTCAATAAATCCCATAGTCACCAGTTCAGTATCCATAGCCACGATAGCATCCCTTAAAAACTTTGGATTGAATGTGGCTTTCAGCTCACCCTCACCGGCCACAGATACCTTATGGACGAAATTACCTTCACCAATCTTGCCAGTAATGTTTATGACTCCTCCCTCTCTGGTGAATCTTACCTTTTCAGCTCCTAGTGAGCGGTTAATGGCCTCCAAAAGCTCCTCTCTATTGACTTTGAGTTCACTTTTGAACCCACTGGGCAGAATTCTTCTGTAGTCCGGGAACTCGAAGTCCGGTCTTGGGAACACCAATTCGAAGTATTCGGACTGAATTTTCACCGCACTTTTGTCTGCACGGATACTGACTTCACACTCCGGAACAAGCTTTAGAATTCCCTGGAGAAGTTTAGCGAAATACAGAGGAATCATAATCGATTCTTCCTTCATTACCCTGGCTACTGTGTCTACATAGCCAAGTCTGAAGCCGTCGGAAGCTACGAGGCGGAGTCCTGAATCCTGAGTTTCTATCAGCACACCGTAGAGATTTCTCTTACCTTCATTAGTCGCCGAAAACGGCAGCAGCTTC
>Ga0209605_1002889_pt1 | contig 15780 bp, 2 predicted proteins | sample AD_UKC035_MetaG_FD_184408 | JGI IMG/M metagenome (GOLD analysis project Ga0209605, IMG submission 184408) | Active sludge microbial communities of municipal wastewater-treating anaerobic digesters from USA - AD_UKC035_MetaG (SPAdes) (version 2) | ecosystem: Engineered > Bioreactor > Anaerobic >...
AGATGGGGTGCAGTTTGGGCTGACTGGCGCAATCATACACCACATACAGCCAGTAATCCTGCCCCAGCCGTTCAGCAGTTCTGTGCTCGTTGGGTGAGAGCGCCACCTCGCCCACGCCGGCGCGCCCCTTGACCTCGATAAAGCGCACCTCCACGGCGGTCTGCGGGTCTTCTGGGTGCATGCGGCGGCTGATCAGGTCGAAGCCGCGGTTATCCTTTTCGACACTTTGCACGGCCCAGCCCCGGCTTTCTTCGTAGCGCATGGCCTCTTGCACGGCAATGCGCTCGATCGCTTCGTCGCGCACCATAGGGGCAATGCCCGGCGAGAGGCGCTCTGGATGGGGCAGCACCCAGGCCCGGCCAATGCGCTGCACATTCGAGATGGTGCAGTGGCGCTCTTGCTGCAGCTCGGCGCGGCGGCGCTCCAGGCGGGCGTTCAACTCGTCCAGGCGGTCTTCCAACATCTTGATGCGCCCATCCAGCCCCTGTTCCACAGAGCCAGCTAGGCGCTGCTCTTCCAGCCCGGCATACTGGCACTGCACCCGGTCGATGATGGCGTTCAAGCTGATCTCGATGTGATGCGCCACGAGCTCGCTTTGTTTCTGGCGCTCGGCGGTGATCTCGCTTAAGAACGGCTGCAGGGCCTGCTGCACCAGCAGCGCCTCCACCTGGTCAATGGCGGGCAGGCTTTCAGCCGGGCGAATCAGGTCTTCGGGCAGGGGCGTGCCGGTTGGCGCAGGCGAGAGATCCAGGAAGATGGTCGGCTGGCGCAGCTCGACATTCCCATCCAGGGTTGTTTCCATCACGAACAGGCGCTGGTGCAGCAGGCTGCCGCGGCCATCACAAATGGAGGCCTTGAACACATCCAGGCGCGCCGCCTGCTTGCGGTGCAGGTCGTAGAACACCGCCCCGTGTTGTAAATCAGACTGCACCTGCTCCAGCGCTTCCTCGCGCACCGCCTCGAACAAGGGGTGGCCCGGGGTGACCCATTCTAGCGTGGGGTTGCCAAACAGCAGACCTTTATCGAAGGTGATGTGCTTGTACTCGCGGCCCAACTTGCCAAAGCGCGGCTCCAGCCTTTCGCCGGCCGGCCACAGGCCGCGCGGCACCTTGCCGATGCGGTAGATATGGTCGCCAACCCGCTCGCCGCGCCCGCTGTCTTTGGGGAACAGGCCCACCTGTGGGGCGGCCTGGAGGAAGAAATCTTCGATCACCTCGGGCACCAGGCGACGCTCGCGCGCCTCGGCAGATTTGCCCACGATGGCCGAGAGATTCAACTCACGCTTAGCCAGCCCCTCCAGCGTGGAGTGGGTGATCTTGCGGAAGCGCTCGCTATCCACCTGCTCGACAATGCGGCTCTTGATCACTTCTTCGGTCAGGTTGCGGGCGTACAGGTCGCGCAGCATGCGCTCCAACTGGTTGGCGGGGAAGATATCTCCCAGCACGTTGAAGACCTTGCCGGTGCGCAGGGGGTCCAGGTCGGCTTCAATGGCTTGCAGGCGCTCGAAGAGCTTCAGCATCACGCTGCCCTCGCGGGTGTTGGTGGAGATGAAGTTGATGATCAGGCAGTCTTTCTCCTGGCCGTAGCGGTGGATGCGCCCCATGCGCTGCTCCAGGCGCACCGGGTTCCAGGGGATATCGTAGTTGATCATGAACCAGCAGAACTGCAGGTTGATGCCTTCGCCGGCCGCCTCGGTGGCCACCATCACCTGGCAGTTTTCTTTGAACTCGCGTTCGGCGCACAGGCGCGTGCCCGGCTCGTCGCGGCCGCCGATCTTCATCCCGCCGTGGATCTGCGTCACGGTCAGACCCCAATCGCGCAGGCGCGCCACCAGGAAGTCCAGCGTATCCTTATGCTCGGTGAAGAGCAGCAGCTTCATGTGCGGATCGGCGAAAATGCCTTGCTCGGTGAGCACTTCGCGCAGGCGCACCAGCTTGGATTCGATTTCACGCTGCTCCAGCAGGGCAGCCTGGCTGATCAGGCGGTTCAGTTGGGCGATCTCAAGGCGCAAATCGGTTGGATCGACAGAAGCCACGACCGATTCGAGCTGGCTGAGGATATTGCCTTGCTCATCCTCGGGCAGCTCATCGAAATCGTCCGGCAGGTAACGCGCCATCTGGTCCTGGCGGTAGCCTTCTGGGTCATCCAGGATCTTCTGGCGTTTGTCGCGCATACGCTCCAGGCTGCGCCGCACGGCGTAGATGCTGGAGGCAAAGCGCCGCTGCAGCATGGCCATGGTGAAGCCCAGCGCCCGGCCGCGCGGCGAGTCATCGGCGGCGGCCTTGATGGATTGGTCTTCGACGTAGCGGGTCAGTGCATCGTAGAAGTCCCATTCCTCCTCATCGATGCGAAACTCGCAGGACTGCACATTGCGTTTGGTGAAGAGCAGCTTCGCCTGGCCGGTATCGGGGTCGGGGAAGGTGACCATGGCTTCTTTGGTGCGGCGCAGGTAGAAGGGGGCCTCGTTGCGGCGCATGGCCTCTTCCAGGCTGCTGACATCGCCGTACACATCCCGGTCGAGCAGCTCTAGAAAGAGGCAAAAATTTTTGGGGTCGCCCTTGTGCGGCGTGGCGGTCATCAGCAGGTAGTGATCGGTCATATCTGAGAGCGCCTCGCCAAGCTGGTAGGCCAGCGTCTTGCGGTCGGCGGAATAGGCACTCATCTTGTGGGCCTCGTCCACGATGACCAGGTCCCACTGGCTGCGCAGCAGGCTGTCGCGGGCATCCTCTACGCGTGAGACCCAGGCAACGGAGGTGATCACCTGGCTGCGCTCTTGCCAGGGGTTCATGCCGTAGTTGGCGCGCAGCACATCCGAGCGGATCACCTCGAACTGCTCGTGGAATTTATCCTTCATCTCGCGCTGCCACTGGAAGGTGAGGTTGGCGGGCGTCACGATCAACACGCGCTTGGCGAGCCCGCGGATCTTCATCTCTTTGATCAGCAGCCCGGCCATGATCGTCTTGCCGGCGCCGGGGTCATCGGCCAGCAGGAAGCGGATGCGCGGTAATTTCAGGAAGTAATCGTAAACGGCTTCTAATTGGTGGGGCAGGGGGTCAATGCGGGCGATGGAGAGCGAAAAGAAGGGGTCGTACTCGTAGGCCAGGCCCAGGCGCAGGGCCTCGATCCCCAGGCGAAAACGGGCCGCGTCCCCATCGAACGGCTCGGTGGCGGGGCTGATCTCGAGCATGCCCAACTGCTCTGGCGAGAGGATCGGCTCGTACACCTGCCCGGTGCGCAGGCCCTTGCCAATCAGCTTGAGCGAGGCGCCCAGGGGCGTGATGGCGAGGATCTGCACCGGCTCAGGGAAGAGCGGGCCGCGCACGACCGCATTGGGCTTGATATGAGCAGCGGAACTACCGAGAGCAGTCAAGTTCCCCTCCAGGCGTGGATGAATGAAGCCATGTCACAGGTGTTCACCAATTGTACCCCAAGTTTTCGGGTCAATTCCACGATCAAGGGTTTTCAGGCATCGGCCCGCATTCACTCTCTGGTGGGCAGGGCACGAGCCAGTAGCTGTCGGCGCTCTCGACCGTCCAGCCGGTCAGGTCTGCCATCAACGCCCTCACCTGCCACCACACATAGCCGTCGGCGCACACCGGGCCGTCCAGGACCTCCATGGCTTCGCCAGGGTCGATATTGCCCAGGTGGGTGTAATCGGTGCCTGGCCCGCTGCGGACCCGGTTGGAGTCGGGTGTGTCAGTGGAAACATAGGCGTAACCGCCAATCCAGAGGCGGGTCGGCAGGTTGCCTTCGCATGCCATGTAAGGGGTAGGGGTGATGAGCCAGGCTGGCAGGCCTTCCGGCAAGGTTGGCGTGACCGTCGGCGGGAGAGGCGTTACGGTCGCGGTTGGGATAATGGCCGGAGACGTTCCATCGCGCTTGAAGAAGAGGAACATCCTGCCTCCCACCCCGACGCCATCCACCAAAATCCACCCCTCCTCTCCCAAGGGGGCCATCGCCGTGTTCAAGGCATCCGAGCCATCAACTGGAATGGTGATACTGGTGTATTCCCACATGGTTGGATCTTCGACGCGCCGGAAAACATAATCGTAGTAAGCATCCTCGTGGTTATAGCCGGTCAGTTCGCCCCCGGTGATGCAGACAGCCTCCCACCCTTCTTGGCCCAGCCTGGTCAATTCGTCGGCAGTGAGGTTGTAATCAATGTAGTGGTAGAGGTATTCCCAATTACCGGCCGCGCGGCCTGTGGGGCGCTCGAAAATTCCATACGCCGTAGTATCATACATGAGCCGGGTATGCAAAGTGATCAACTGCCAGCCATCTTGTCCGAGGAGCGTCAGGCCAGCGCTTGTTTCGATACCATCCTGGTACGATTCTGCGAGATACTGGTACTCATGCTCAGTGACTGGCCCACCCACCGGTCGCTTGAAGTAATAGATACCCATCGCCATGAAGTCCACCAACTCCCAGCCATCCTGCCCCATCTGAATGATCCCGGCATCGTCCTGGTAAACGAGCGTTTTGTATTCCCAATGGTCTGAATTACCTTGCTCACGGATGAAGAAGTACATATCTAATGCAAGTGGGCTGGTCAGCCGCCAGCCATCCTGGCCCAACAGGTTGAACTCTGCATCCAGGGCTTCGAAATCATCTGGCGCGGCAGGGGTATATGCCAGGTATTCGTAGCTTCCCGTCCAGCCGCTTGCGGGCGGAGGCGTGGGGGTCAACGTGGCGGTCGGCTCAGGCGACGAGGTGGGCGTAGATGGCTCTGAAGAGGCCTGAGCAGCGTCATCCGGCAGCACCGGAGAAGCGACGGCGCTTTGGGTGGTGGGGAGTGTCGGTGCCGAGCTGCACGCCGTAACCAGAAGAAAAACAACCAGGAAGAACACTGATGTGCGCATTGGAACCCCTTTCATGATTGGCGCTGTTTTTGGAGAATGAAAATATCACGACTGCTTACAGCCAATTATAGCCCAGCTCAGGCTGGCAGTCATGCACTTGTAGGTCGTGTTTTCGGGGTGATAGAGGCGGGTTTTGAGGCGGGGAATGGGGAAAATGATGCAAACCCTGGGGCACAATGAGTATTGTGGGAGAGGAGGTTGTGGGTCGAGTTCTTTGGAAAGAGTAGCTATCCTGCAAGGCCAAGTGTCGGATCTCACACATAATGGGAGTATATCGAAGTACTTGGGAGTGGTCTCGAAGATAATGGGAGTAGCCTAACATGTCTGATTACCGCTCAGGTTTCTTCATTATTGATCATCAGCAGATGGGTGGTCAAAATGAACATTTAGGATACTCCCATTATATCTGCTCAAAAATTAGGCTGCTCCCAAGCACTCTGAGACTCACTCCCATTATCTCTGCAAAAAATGCCCTTTTAAGCCATCTCACTCCCAATAACTGTGAGACCCGACACCAAGCATCCTCCGTGGTATCGCTATCAAACCTTGCAGCCCAAAATATGAGCCTATCGGCAAGAGTTATATCAGTACAAACGAAATCGCCCCATGCGGAGTTGCATGGGGCGATTTTCTTTCTATTTTGGCCGATTGAATTATCCGGCGATTCTACGCCACACCGGATCTTTGCGCGGCAGCCAGCACAGGCCCAGGGCCAAAACGGGCAACTGCGCCGCAGCCAGGTAGCTAACAGCTATCCCTTGCTCGGTGTGTTCCGGCGATTCCGAACCACGCGTGCGGTATCCCGGCTTGAGTACCACCAGCGGCAGATAGACCCGCTGCACCTGCTCTCCAGATACCACGTGGATCGTTACGCCAGCTTCACCAGACAGCGAACTGCCATCGCTGGTCTGGTAAGTGAAGCCATCGATACCGGAGAAACCGTTCTCAGGGGTATATGTCAATGAGCCATCGCTTCCCAGTACAAGTGTGCCATGTGTCACATCACGCACCAGAGCCGCTGTCAAGGCATCGCTTTCGGGGTCGTAGTCATTCTCAAGCACACCCGGCGCGCTTATCAGGAGCGCCGCCTCACTGGTAGTAGTATACACGTCACTCCCCGCGATCGGAGCGCTGTTGACCGGCAGTACTGTGATGGTCACCATGGCCAGATTGGAGTTTAACATGCCATCGTTGGCAACGTAGGTGAAGGTAACAGGACCGTTGAAATCCAGGGCCGGGGTGTAAGTGAAAGTTCCATCCGGATTGATCAGCAACCCCCCATTGGTTGGCGTTTCAACTAACACAACGGAAAGTGCATCATTCCCGGCATCTGTATCATTCTCCAGTATGCCGGGTTCCACCACCAGCAGTGGGGTGTTTTCGTCAATCTGATACACATCATCAATTGCCTGGGGAGCCACATTAATCGCATTGACATCGCACGTGGCTGCGCTAGAGTAAACGCCGTCCTCATCAGCAAGTTCCACCGCAATGTGATGGATGGCATCCCCGGTGGCGTAGGTGTGGGTAATTATGCCCCCAATGCTGCTCAGGCAATCATCCACCGTAGTACCATCCCCCCAGTCAATTACACAGGTGGAGATGGCATCATCACCAGGGTCCACCACAGTGCCCAGCGTGAGGGTGTATAAGCTACCTTCCGTAATCTGGGCTTCTCCGCTCAAGCTGATGGTGGGAGTCACATTTTCCACGAGTGATTCGATGATGATATTGTCAACTGCCCGGATAGAATCTTCAACAGTGATGCCAACAAGATAGGTTCCATCATCTGCATAGATATGGTTCGCTGTAAAAGTGTAGCTAGGTGCACTACCAATTGCATCCACAAGCTCACTCTGTCCATCGCCCCAGGTCACCGTCACGGTAAACACATCGCCAGTATCCGGATCGTTGAAGCTACCATCCATCTGCACCAGGCTCCCTTCGCCAACCGGGCTGGGAGCAAGAGCAAGGCCGGTCAGGTCTGGCGGACTAGATACAGTAATGTACTCTGCTTTGGTTTGCACATTGGTTCCCCCCGGACCCTCAACCGTTAGGGTAACCGTATAGGTGCCAGGAACAGTGTACGTGTAAGTGGAGCCGCTGCAGGTAGGATTTGTGCCCCCATCGCCCAAATCCCACCAACAGATATCGTAATCGCCGACAGACAGGTTGGCAAAAGTCACCGCGAGGGGAAAAGCACCAGAGATCGGTACAGCATTAAAATCTGCTACCACTGGCACATACACCGTGTTATTCTGCACACCTACATTATTCAAGGGATCCGGGTCAAGGGTGGCGCTCGTGACCGCCACCTGGTTGCTGATGGGCCCCGAAGCCGTCGCACTGATCAGTACCGTGAGGGTCACAGCCACCGAGCTCGCGGGGGTCATGGCACTCGTTGTGCACACAACCACGCTGGTGCCGCTGCAGAGCATTCCAGTGCCCGCTTGGGCCGTCAAGAGCTGTACTTGCGCGGGAAGCGTATCCGTCAGGGTGACAGTCGTCGCCGGTGATGGCCCGGTATTGGATACCGCCAGGGTATATGTCATCACCTGGCCTGCCAGCACCGGATCTGGAGCGCTGTTGAGATCGAGCGCCAAGTCAGCCAATGCCGTGATGGACACACTGCCATCGGCTGCACCTTGCAGCACAGAACTGCCTCCATAGGTAGCGTCCGTGTTACGAGGCAGACCATAGTGGAACACCAGTGCAGTGCTTGATATCTCCTGGACAGCCTGGAAGCGGACTTGCACCAGGTTGAACGTGCCACTGGGGAAGTTCGAGAGAGCCCCAGCCGCATAATCCAGCGTACCGTTCTCGTTGTCAAACTGGTTCAGTAAAACTAGCGGCAGAGCATTGGATGCGTTGGAGATCTCCACAACCTGCAGGTACTGCGGGTCAAAGTTCAGACTGAATTGTACTCCATCTACAGGCTGGCTTCCTGCCTCAACCCGCATACTGACCAGGAAGGTATCCCCTTCTCTGACATCGCTCACCAACGGATCGATTGAGAGCATTACTTCGCCCGAACCGCCTTCTCGGATGTTGTTAACCGGATTAGATTGGAATCCTGCCACTCCGCTTTGGCCAAAGTTTGTAGCCAACAGTGAGAAGTCAAGTAGAGTAACGCAGCTATCCTCGTTAAAATCTGCTCGATCATCGTAACCACCCATCCCCTGACAGACTCCATAGGTGCTCACCAGGATAGAAAAATCCAGCAAGGTCACATAGTTATCGTTGTTGGCGTCTCCCTCCAGCAAGGTTCCCAATGCGACCGCATTGATGCCTGCAGCGAGCGTCACCACTTGGCTGTTTTGCAGCGTGTGCGTATTCTTGACCAGCACCTGGTATGTACCCGGGGTGATACCATCCACGGTGAACCCACCCTGCTCATCGGTTGTGGTGTTGAACGTGTAGACAGGAGTAGTATCGCCCAGCGGGATCAGGCTCACCTGCACCGGCACGCTCCAGGCAGAGGCAGGGGGCACAGGACGCCCCTGCAGGGTGACCGATCCTACAAGCGTGGCGTCAGGCAGGATGGCTATGATGCCATTCTCAGTATGGTCAAGTATGGAGGCACCATTGAAGGTAATATCGCTCTGGCGCGGAAGCACATGTTCAAAGCGCAGGGCCGTGTTCTGAGTCACCGTCAGTGCCTCGAAGGCCACCAGAGCCAGGTCGAACGAGCCCGACGGGAAGTCGGAAAAGGTGCCTGCGGCATAGCTCAGCGTGCCGTCCAGGTTGTTGTACTGGTTCTGCAACTCCACAGGCAGGCTGTTCCCCGGCGTGATGCCTACCACTGCCAAATGGACGGGATCAAACTGGAGATAGTCTACTGCACCATCCACCAATTGCTCGCCGGCATCTACCTTAAGTGTCACGGTGAATATCTCTCCCACGCCCACCGTGGAGGTCAACGGCTCGATAGATAACACTGCATCGCCCAACGAGGCCGGCATGATAAACACCGATCCGTTATCGGAAGTCCCGGGAACACCTGCCCCTGAGTATCGCCAAAGGAGACTGCCGGGTCAAGGGAGAAGTTCACGGCCGCCGAGAGGGGTTCGGTTGGATTGCCGGCAGTGAAGGTAATGTAGATGATGGTTCCGTCTGCCAGGCCGGAGAGCGGCGGGAAGGTATCGGCGATGTAGATATCCAGTTCACCGTCTGTGTCACTGGCGTCAAAGGTGGCTGAGGCCCCCAAACCACCTGGGATATTAAAGGTGATCTGATCAGGAAGACCATCCCCATCGTTATCGGCAGGATCAAAGTACATAGCGTCTTGATCGTAGTCCACCGATAACACCATGCTGGCAATATTGTGACCATTGCTGGTATAAACCACAGGCACTGTAATAATTTGCCCTGCTTGCGCCGGAATATTCTCCGGGATGGACACATCTGGACCGCTAACGGGCGGGGTTGGCGTTGCCGTAGGTGTGTTGGTTGGCGTCGGCGAGACTGTTGGCGAGGCCGTAGGGGTAGGTGTGTTGGTCGGCGTAGAGACCGTGATCCAGACCGAGCCGTCTATGGTCGCGCCCGGCACACTCTGCCCTGCGTTGTTGCCGAAAGAGGCAACTGGATCCTGCGAGAAACCAACCACCGCATTCACGCTGCTGGGTGGCTGACCAACGTTGAGAGTCAGCGTGGCAAGCATACCATTTGGCAGCGCGGCCAGGGGTGGGAAGACATCCGCCACAAAGATGTCCAGTTCGCCATCTGTGTCGCTGGCATCAAAGGTCGCCGAGGCGTTGAATGCCATGGGCAGGTTGAGAACCAGCGCATCTGGCAGGCCATCCTGATCACTGTCGGTTGGGTCAAAGCTCAGCCAGGTCTCATCGAAGTCAATCGAGAATACCAGGCTGCTAATGGCCTCCCCCTCAGAAGTGAAGGTGATCGGCAATGTCACGGTATCACCAGGAACAGCAGTCACCTGGTTGGCCACTGCCAGTACAGGGGTTCCCAACGGCGAATCCGTTTTGCCGAGAACCTTGGTTATCATGGGAGCAGATGGACCAGAGAGACTCCCGTTTCCACAGGCTCCTGCCCCATTGAAAATCAGCAGAACCGTGCACGAGATGTCACCCGCATCCACCGCTGTGTCAATGTTGGCATCACAGCCAACCGGGCTACCGGGGAATGAACCACCCGGAGTATCCATCCAGAATCCACCATCCCCATCGAACACCTCCAACACCAAGGCTGAGATATCACCCGCGTCCACCGCCTGATCGGCATTGCAGTCGCCGGGTGTGTCCAGAGGTGGCTCCACGGTTGTAGTGGGAGTTTCGGTAGGCGTCTCAGTAGGTGTGGGAGGTATTGTGGGAGTTGCCGTAGCAGTAGGCGTCGGGGTCGTTGTGGGAATGGTTGTTTCGGTCGGCGTGGGAGTCGGTGTTGGATCTGATTGATTGAAGACCGTCTTTTGCTCCAGTGAGACCTCGTTGACAACCGGATAAGGATCACCAGCAATTTCCACAAGGATGATGCCATCCTCATATGTGCTGGCAGGCACATCCAGGCGAATCTCCTGAGGCGTGCCGCTCAAAAGAACATCGGGAAGCACAAAGTTGCCATCGACCGACACGCTCTGCGAGCGCCCAACATTGTCGCCCTCATAGAAGGTGAAGGCGAGTTCGTATTCGTTGGCAGGATCCAACTCGGCAAACTGGTACCTTACAGGGTCATCTTCATGATAGCGCATACTCTGGTAAGGCATGCTGCCCCAGCTTTGATCTGGGCTGCCGTTGAGCCAGCCACAACCATCTTCTGCGTTGGCAAAAGAGACCTCGCCAGGATGACCGCTGTCCCGGTAGCAGTAGCGGATATCTGTCAGAGTAATCTCACTGACCACCGCACCTAGCGGGCTGGTGCCTACCTTTTCAATGGTTACCACAATGTGGTTGTCACTGTACAGGCTGGGGTCCAGCAGTAAGGAAAGCCGGTAAGGCTGGTCGGTGATGGTGAGTGGACCAGCCACCTCTACCCCATCCACCAGTACACGCATGTCGCGGCTGCCACTGCACAGGTAGAAAGCCAGGTCAAGGTGATAGAAACGACCCGGAAGCAGGTAATCAAACTGGTACTGCAGCGGGGTGGTGCTTTCGGTCTGCCGGTAGGTCTGGTAGGGCTCCGTTCCGCAGCCAGCCACCGTTCCTTCGGTCAGGTAGCCGTATCCTCTGGTTGGATCGTAAGGCAGATCACCTGCACTGCCTGCATCCACGTACACGCTGCTTCCCCAGCCCACATAGATTTCCTGCACGCTGAGGTTATTGCTTTCGTCCGCTTCGGGAATGGCATCGCTGCTGTCAGCGCGGGCATACAGGTTCTGAGCGCCCAGGTTCACTGGCGTCCAGGAGAAGGAAACGCTCACGGATTGGCTTGCAGGGACAGCCACTGATTGCTGCCCAATCAAAGCCCCACCGTTGTTCGGATCGCCATCGTACAGGCTTACGGTCTGCAGGCTCGCTCCAGACTCGCCGCTGTTTTGCACTGTCACCGCAATGCTTCCCGGGATATCCTGGCGGGCAGGTTCCACGGAGGTAATGGCGGCAATCTGCAGGTCGGGCCGGGTGAGCACATGCACCGTAATGGAAGCACTATTGTTGGCCTCATTGAGTTCGTCCATTTGACTTGCGGCATCTAACACTACATGCAGATTCACAGTGCCGACATAGCCGCTTGTGTCCCACACCAGTTCTGCTGGCATGCTGCCATAAGGTGGAATGGCAGGGATGAACTGGCTGCCCAGCAGTGCGCCGCCCGCCTGGGGGTCACCCGCATAGAAACTGGCCATCACATTGCTGGCCGTGCTGGCCCCCAGGTTATGCACCTCTGCAGAAATGGTTACTAGATCCGTTTCCATCGGCGTAGTATTACTGACCGCCAGGTCCGCGCTGCTGATTTGAGGATCGCTGGCTACGCCTGGTGTCAGCAGTAGATTGGTCAGGAACAGGTCTCCGGATGTCTGCATCGTTACGTTTATGGGGATTTCCACAGAGTCGCCGTATGGAGATCCCAGACCAGCTAGATACGAATTAAAAGCCCCGGCCAGATTCACCGACGTATCCATCGCCGGGGCCTGCGTAAATGTTGTCGTCCAATCCATATTTCCATCAGCGCCGATATCAACACTGATGGGCGCCAGAGTTCCATCCGCCTCGCGCAGCAGAATATCGAGAGACACAAGAGTATATTCAAGATTCGGCAAAGTCACATAGAAGGTCTGGGTTCCAGCATTGTTGTATTCGCCGCGCAGGCCATACTGAACAGCATACCGGTTTGCCTCTGCCAAATTCACAGGTGTTGGCAATTCAAGCTCAATGACATTGGGGAGCATCTGACGGCGAACCATCCATGATGGAGGCGTTTGCGTCTCTTTCCAACGCAGGATCATGCCCGAATCGCCAATCAAAAGCAATTCATCCGTGCCATTGATTGGCCCCAACCCAAATGAAAGTTCGCCTACTGCCGCTGCCAGCACCCACTCACCATCATCCAGTTGCCATGTTCCTGCGCCTACGATGAATATATCCCCTCTACTGTTGCCCAAAACATCCATCAGGTTCCAGGTTGCGAAGCCGCTCATTGGAGACCACTGGTCACCATCGTAATGAAGAGCAGTTCCCGTATATCCCACCGCGAAGATATCGTCATCGCTGCTGCCCCAAACCCCCATTAGAGAATTATTTGTACCGCTGTTCATGGCGGACCAGGTGCTGCCATCATAATGCAAGATAGTCCCATGACTACCTACCACATAAACACTGGTGGCGCTCATTCCCCACACAGCATAAAGACTCTCGGTTGTCCCGCTGCTTATCGCGGACCAGCTGCTGCCGTTATAGCGCCGGATGGTTCCGTCAGTGCCTACCGCAATCACATTGTTGGCGTCACTACCCCAAACGCCATACAGATTCTTGGTTGTCCCGCTGCTCATCGTAGACCATGCGCTGCCGTTGTAATGCCGGATTACCCCGCCATCACCAACGACAAAAATATTGTTGATGCTGCTGCCCCAGATTCCTCTCAGAATCGCTGTGGTGCCGCTGGCCATCAGATTCCATTCTGCCCCGTCATAATGCAGAATGGTGCCACCGCCGCCTACAACAAAAAGATTGTCTTCCATACCCCAGGCATCGCAAAGAGCCTGTTGGGTGATGTGCTGGCTGACCGGAGACCAACTGGTGCCATTGTAGTTCAAGATCATGCCATGCGACCCTACCGCATAAGCAATACCTGCCGTGTTGCCCCCGATGCCAATTAGATCTTCAGTCGTACCACTGCTCATTGCGGACCAGCTACTGCCATTAAAGCGCCGGATCGTTCCGCCACTCCCCACAGCAAAAACGTTCGTGCTGCTGCTTCCCCAGATACTGTAAAGGGGTTGTGTTGTACCGCTGCTCATACTGGACCAGGTGCTGCCATTGTAGCGCAGAATAGTACCAGAGCTGCCTACCGCGAATACATTCGTGCTGCTACTTCCCCAAACTCCTTCAAGGTCTTTGGTTGTACCACTATTCATGATAGACCAGTTACCCCCACTGTAATGTAAAATGACACCATCCTCTCCCACAGCAAACACCTCGCCGCCCATCCCCCAGACTCCATAGAGATCTTCACTGATGCCCAGGCTTACCGCAGACCATTGGGCGCCATCGTAGTGCAAAATAGTGCCATTATTGCCCACGGCAAAGACATTGTTACTGCTACTTCCCCATGCACCATAGAGATAGATGTCAGAACTGCTGTACATCAATGTCCATGCTGTTCCATCAAAATGGAAGATGTTCTGCCCGCCAACGGCAAAGATACTATCACCGCTGCTGCCCCAGATGCCCTTAAGGCTTGAACTGGTGATCAAATTTGTCGTTTCCCAGTTCTCGCCATCGAAGTGAACAATTGTATTATTCGCACCAACAGCAAAAACATCTCCTGCATCACTCACCCATACGCCATTGAGCCTATTACCCTGCGGGTAGGGGTGTTCCCAGACCCATTTCCTCGTTTGGATAAAAGACAAATCCACCCCAAACTCGCCAATTCCAACTAAATTCCCTGTTGTGTCTGTGTACACATAGAGTGGATGGATGCGTTGCACATCTGAAAGAATGGTATGGGTAAATGTTATGAGGCTGCCTGCCTCCTGTGGGCCGAAGATGGTCACATACTCGGTTAGGGGAAGTGCATCACCGACCGGGGAAACATCCACGCCATCTGCCGGATCGACGGCCACACCACTAATCTCGACCGTAATCAGCGGGTTTTCAGGGTCATTTGTGCGCAGGGTCAGGCTTTGGTTAAAAGGCCCCGCAGGCAGGTCTGCAGTATCCAATGCCAGAGCCAGACTGGCAAATTCGCCTGGCAAGAGCTTCATCACAGCGGACTCGGGCAGCAAGAGTTCTGGAGACCCCTGGTCATGCCAGACCCACAGGTCAGACAGGCCAATGTTGGCAAAGGAAAGGGTCCCGTCCCACACCACGCCTCGTGTCGCATTTCCTAGATCAAAAACCAGGTCTTCCAATGAAATTGCCGGTGGGTCACTTTCTCCCAAACCATAGAATTGGGTAAAGGCAACATCAAAAGGTCGGCCGTCTGGGTCTGCTGCATACACTTTGATCTTATAATCAACATCCTGCTGGTAAGCTGGCGAGAATTCATCAACATTCCAAACGTCTGTGTACAGATTAGGCCCAGGCATAAAAGTAGTGGTGATGTATCGCGAAGCTACAATCGTTCCGGTGATGGATGTGGCATATGCAATGAGAAGGTGCCCATCAATGATAGGATTATTTAGGGAATTCACAAAGCTGACTGTAACATGATTGTTGTTATCAGCGTCGAATGGCATTTCAGAGAATATGCTCAACTCTGGAGCTGGTTGCATTTCACTGGTATGAGGCCAGAGGTCTTCACGGATATCACCCAACTTTGTAGGCGTGACAAAACGATGATTGCCTTCAGGATCGTTATACGAAATCACAATCATAGGAGGTGTATAAAGTTCCTGGTTGATTGTGTAAGAAAATACATCCCGCGGGAAAAGAGCAGTAACAGCAAACTGATCTCCACTCGCAACCGATCCGGAATACATTCCTAGTTCAACCCCCATCATTATGGGCATGGAAGTGGGAGAATTGTAACCTGAACCTATATTCAGACTTCCGGAATTACCAAAGCGGTCAACCCAGTTCAATTGCAAATCAGTTGTGATGCCTATTTGGCCGTTACCACTTACAGTAAAGGTAATTGTATTATCTTCGGTGCCAGTGTAATGGCCATAAACTTCTGGTTGCGCACTTCCGCTCCATTCTAATGGCTCGGGCGGCAAGATTCTAGATGACAGTAATACCTTCCCACCAACGGGTATAAAACCACCTATACCTACCATGCCGCAGTTGACGGAGACACTATCATCCGGCGTAAATAGATATCCCTCCACACCATAGGCATCATAGTTGCCGAAGTTTTCAAGTGCCAGCTGGATTTGAACATTATCACCACTTCGTACTTCGTAGTAGCCCGCTATTAAAGAAGCGTTGGGATGATCATCGGGATTTTCTAGGTCGGTTTGCTTGACCCTTTCGGCGCGATTGCTGAAATGATCTAAATCTGTATCTTCGTTAAAACGCATCAAAACGTGAGTTTCTGGCGCAGCTAAACGGTTTCGGAAAGGAATCAGATAACCATCACCATATTCGGAAAGATACACATTCCACCAGGAATGGCTGCTGATTGCATGTGGATACCATCCCGTGATTTCGTGATTTAAATCATACTCGGGGGTGTAAATGGACAGAATATCACCATCGGGTGTTTCGGTTACAGGGAAGTAGCGTTTCAGTAAATCCTGATATGTTTCAGTTCCCCACGTAGGGATAAGATAGGAATCGATGGTTTCATTACCATCCCAGGTGTCATC
>Ga0209605_1002917_pt1 | contig 15675 bp, 11 predicted proteins | sample AD_UKC035_MetaG_FD_184408 | JGI IMG/M metagenome (GOLD analysis project Ga0209605, IMG submission 184408) | Active sludge microbial communities of municipal wastewater-treating anaerobic digesters from USA - AD_UKC035_MetaG (SPAdes) (version 2) | ecosystem: Engineered > Bioreactor > Anaerobic >...
CCAGGCTGCCTGGGGCATATTGCCGCCCCAAGATATCTGCCACCAGGGCCTCGTTGCACTCCCCCACCACCAGGTCAAAAAAGCGCAGGCTGTCTTGCGGGTAAGCCTTGGCATGCGGCCCCCCCAACACAGTCAAAACGCCCGCCTGGCGGTAGCGCCGGCTGAGGGCGTACGCCAACGGCGAAAGGTACGAGTGACAAGAGATGAACACCATCTCTAGGTCTGGCGGCAGGCACTCGTAGGGGTCGCCCCAACCATAATAGCATGCATAATGCGCATCATGGCCTTGCCGGCGGCACCACACCGATACTGCCTGGCAGGTCAGGCTGATGTATTGTTTATTGGACCAAAAAGCGTCGAAATGTTCCCAGGCCCCCTTAGCCGGGTAACCTTGTAAGTCAAGGATGCCAATTTTCACGATGTTGTCTGGTATGTTTGAACCTGAGCCAGGTCATAGGTGGCCTGGCATTCCTGAAAATATTGGACCGCCCGCTGCAGGTAACGCATCCGGTCGGTGTCTGCTGGCGGCAGTGTTTTGGCAATCTCAAAACACGCCCGGCCCATCTCATACGTCATGTGCAGCGTCTCAGCCGCAGCCAGGCTGCGCTGCCAGGCGCGTTGTGCGCGCCGCGGGTGCCCCGAAACCTTTTCCAGCCAGCCCTGATACAACCAGGCTCGCGGCAGTCCAATTGGGAATACACGCGCAAAGCGATGCATGGCTTTGCAGGCCAACCGGGCCGCGCGCATCACCTCCAGCCGCCTGGACGCGCCCAAAGCCGTGGTAATATCTGACTGGGCCGTTTTCAACCCCTCCCACAGGGTAAGATACACTTCAGCCGCCCCAGCATACCCCGCCAGGGTAGAAAAGACGGTCGGCACCGACTGTCCCGGCACCCTGAGCATCTCTTGAGCCGCCCGCAGAGAAGTCTCATATTTGCCTTGGCGCAGAGATGCCAGCGCCAGCAGGCCGTAGGCTCGCACCTGCTCTGAGAAATCGGTGTTGACAGCCAACAGATCCAGGGCCTGGTGCAGCAGCCATTCGCTCTGCTCGGCTTCATTTTGACGCAGCAAATTATGCGCCCGCCCAACCATGCCCCAGGCGCGCTGCAAGTCATTATCTGTTTCCTGCGCTTCAGCCAAGATCTGCTCAAAAAGCTGGCAACTGCGCTGGGTCTGCCCAGCCAGGCCGAGCGCAGTTGCCAGGATGGTAGCCGATTCGCTGATCCGCTCGTGGTCACCGATCTGGCGGAAGACTTGCAGCGCGCTGGTAATGTACGCTTCCACGCGCTCCCAATCGCCCAGGCCCGAATACTGCACCGCAAACACCATCGAGGCATACGCTTCTTCATAAGGACGGTGAATGAGCGGCAAGATCTCCCAGGCACGCCGTTCATACAAAAGGGCCAGCTTACGCCACGGGATCAGGCTTGCTACGCTGCTCATATTGGCATACGCCCGCGCCAGCTCAGGCGAAACCTGTACCCGCTCGGCAAGGTTGAGCGTGCTCAAAGTGCTGAGCAAGAGCAGGGTCGTATCGTTTGAAAGGTAATAAACGGCTGCCAACTGTGAGTAGGTGTCAGCAGCTTCCATGCGCAGCCCAGGGTGCCGGCTGCGCGCCAGGAAAACCCGCGGGAACAGGCGGTGCAGCACCTGGCGCAGCACCTGCTGCACCAATCTCAATACCTGCAAGCCAAAACCGTTGGGGACCGAGTACCCTACCAATGCCAGTGCGCTCATCAGGTGCTTGCGCCCTTCCACCATGCGCCCCAGGCCGTAATGCGCCTCTCCGAGCTGGCGCTCCCAATGCGCCTGCCGCACCCGATCTACTTGCACTGGCGCCTCTGAGCGCGTGACCATGCTCAGCGCTTGTGAAAAGAAGTCCACCGCCTCCTGGTTGGCATAATCACGCAAAGCCTGCTCGCCGGCTTTATCCAGGTACTCGAGGGTCTTCTGCTCATTCTCGGCTTTGCCCCAATGATGAACAAGCAGCGGGTAATAGGGAGAAAGGTCATCCGCGTACTGTTCCTCATACCATTCTGCCACCGCCTGGTGAAGCTGTTTGCGTTGAGCAAACAACATCAGGTTATAAACCACATCTTGGGTGATGATATGCTTGAAAATATAGGTCAGGTCTGGCTCGATCGAAGTCAGGGCGGTCAGATCCAACCTTTCAAGGGTTTGCAAATGCTCCGAAAGACGGGGCTTGTCCGGTTCAACCGGGTATACGTCACGTAAAGTGCTGTAGGCAAAAAGACGCCCAATGACACTGGCTACCTTGAGCGTAAGCTGCTGCTGCGGGGTCAACCGGTCCACCCGGCTGACGATGACCCCCTGGATGGTATATGGGAAATTGAGCGCCCGCAGATCATCGATATGTGGGGCTACCCGGCAAACCCCGTTAGCTACCTCGATCACACCGGCATCGCGCAATGCATAGGCCAATTCTTCGCTGAAGAATGGATGACCCTCGGCTTTTTCATATATAAAATCAACCACCGGCTGCGGCAGCGAGGCCACGCCCAGGCGCTGGCAGGTCAAAGCCAGGGTGCTGCCATGCGACAGCGCCGAGAGCTTAAAGTACACGGCAGCCGGGTCATTCTTTAGCTGCACGTATTCAACCGGCGGTGCCCCATCAAAAGGCCGGGTGGTCACAACCATCAACAGAGGCTGCACCTGCTGGCTGACCATGCGCACCACCAACCAGGAGGCCGAATCGAACCAATGTGCATCCTCCAACACCAGCAGCAGCGGTGCATCTCGGGCTGCTTTTTGCAGCAGCATCACCAACAGCTCGCGGGTATTATCGGCGCGCACCTCGCCGCTCATTTGCGCCGTGATCTCGTTATCTGGCAAATCCAGCGCCAATACTGCGTTTAATAGCGGCGCCAGCACCTGCATACGCTCGGCTTGCCCGGCATCCTTGGCAAAATGCTCCAACTCTTGCTGCACTCGCAAACGCCTCTGATCGGGGCTGTCACCCGGCTCGAGGTGTAAGAGCTGGTACAGCGTTGGACGCCAGACGTGATACGGAGTAGATTTCTCTATCGCATCGCCAGACCCCACCAGGCTGTTCACCGATAACACCTGTGCCTGGCGCAGCAGCTCTTCGGCCAATCTCGACTTTCCGATCCCCGCCTCCCCCTCGATCAGCACCACGTTCTTCTGCGCGCCGCGCAGCAGGGCTTGCAGCTTCTCAACCAGGGCGGTGCGCTCCTGGCTCCTGCCAATTAACTCAGTGCGCGGGCGTACCACCGCCTTGATGGGGCCGCGCGGCCGGTAAGCAATCACCGGCAAAGTCTTGCCTTTGATGCTCATGGCATCCAGGGGGGTAAATTCCAGGCGTTGGACTGCTGCCTGGTATGTAGCCGTATCGCAGAAAATGTCGTGCTGGGCAGCCTCCATCAGGCGCGCCGCCAGGTTGACCACATCCCCCACCATGGTGTACTCACGACGCGTTGCGGTGCCAATTGCCCCGCAGAATGCTTGCCCGGTGGCAATGCCAATGCTGCAGTTCACCCCCAAAGACCGCAACCCCGCCTGGATGGCCTGGGCCGCCTGCACCGCCCGCACGGCGTCATCTTCGTGAGACATGGGCGGCAAACCCATTGCCGCCACCAGGGTGGTGCCTTTGTTATCCACGTTCAGCTTATTGATACTGCCTTCATAATGGTAAATGGCCGTCTGGAGAGCATGCATGACCTCTTGAGAACGTTCCAACAAGGTCACGGCATTCAAATCTGGCAGTTTGACAAACAACACGCTCACCCGGCGCAGCTCAGCCACCCAACTGCTCTGCCCCACCGCCAGGCGCGAAAGAATGGCCCCCGGAATATAAGCACGCAGCCCTGCGCTCATGGTAGGAGACAAAGAGACAGGCGGCAGAGGGTATAAGACCAATGGCTCGCTTAACCCGTCCAGGCGAAATAAACCGGCCGGATCATCTAACGGTGCGCCCAGGCAGTGATCTTTAATCATCTCCCAGGCCTCAGTGGCCAACAGCACCTGCCCCGGGCGGGCATGCTGCTCGGCGCTGCTCACCCGCTCCAGCGGTACACCCGCCACCAGCAGCTCCCAGCGGCTAAAAACACCACCCACATGTGAGACCGAAACCTCGCCCGCCGCAACCCCCACCCGCAGTGAAATGCGGCAGCCCTGCACCGGTTCGTGGTTGTGCATGGTGCGTTGGATTGACAGCGCACATTGCGCGGCACGCCGTACAGACAGGGCCAGGTCGCGGCGGTCGTGGCGCGCCTGCGGCTGCGATTGCGCCGGCCATAAGGCCAGCAGCGCATCCCCCGCAAATTTGACCACTTCACCGCCGTGGGCGTATACCAGATCGATCAATTCCCCAAAATGTGTGTTGAGCATGCGCGAAATATCTTCCAGCCCTTCGGGTTCGCGTTGGGCCAGGCGCTCTGCCATGGGTGTGAAGCCAGATATATCGGTGAACAAAACAGCCGCCGGGAAGACCTCGCGCAGCGGCGTGGTGATTGGAGACGGGTCGTTTGCCAGGCGGCGCACCACCAAAGTGGGAACGTAGCTGGCTAACGCATCCAATATTTGCTGGCCTTGCATACCAGCCGCAGAAGTAGGCGCCGGTTGAGGAGACACGCTATCCTGCTGTCCGTTTCTGGGTGATCCAGCCTGGGATCATGGCTGGATCACCCTTTTGAAAAAGTCAGATGGTCTAAACGCCTTCGAGCTCGCCAACCGGCTGTTCAGGCAAGGCTGGGGCTTCTCGGCGCAGTACAATCTCGCCTTCGCTCAAATCCACGATGATCGTATCACCCTGGTTGAACTGCCCTGAAAGCAAGGCATCCGACACAGCGTCTTCCACTTTCTGCTGGATGATGCGTTTCAGGGGCCGGGCGCCCATATCGGGGTCGTAGCCAAGTTCTGCCAGGCGTGCCAGCGCCTCCGGAGAGGCCGTCAGGTGGATTTCGTGATCCACCAGGCGTTCAGCCACCTTGGCCAGCTCAAGCTCAACGATCTTCTCGATATGCTGGCGGCTAAGAGAGCGGAATACGATCATCGAGTCCAACCGGTTGATGAATTCAGGCCTGAAGACCCGCCGCAGCGATTCCATCAGCTTCTTGCGCATATCATCGTAAGCTGCCCGTTCTTCAGCCTCTTCATCGCGCTTCATCGAAAAGCCCAGTGATGTCTGGCGCTTGATCATATCTGCCCCCACGTTAGAGGTCATGACGATGATCGCATTTCTGAAATCCACTTTGCGGCCGCGGGCATCAGAAAGGTGGCCTTCTTCCATGATCTGCAAGAGCATATTATGAGCCTCGGGATGGGCCTTTTCGACCTCGTCAAAAACGACGATCGAGTAAGGCCGGCGGCGCAGCGCCTCGGTCAACTGACCTGCTTCATCAAAGCCCACGTACCCGGGCGGCGCGCCAACCAGGCGGCTGACGGTGTGCCGTTCCATGAATTCCGACATATCGAGCTGGATCAAGGCATCTTCACTGCCGAACATAAAGCGCGCCAGTTCCTTGGTCAGCTCAGTCTTGCCAACCCCAGTGGGCCCCAAGAACATGAAAGAGCCGATCGGGCGACGTGGGTCTTTCAACCCGGCCCGCGCCCTGCGCACAGCCTTCGAGATAGCCTGGATGGCTTCTTCTTGCCCAACAATGTGATTACCCAGGTCTTCTTCCATGTGCAGCAGGCGCTGTGACTCGGTTTCTGCAATCTGCATCACCGGCACACCCGTCCACATCGAAACCACCTCGGCAATGTCCTCAGCCGTAACCGTGGGGCTGTTCGCCCGGTCCCAGCCTGTGCGCAAAAATTCAAACTGGCGCTCCATGCCTTCGATGCGCTCCTGCAGCTCTTTGGCCTCAAAACCCCCGCCATTTTCCAGCATACCGGCCAGGTTCTTGCGCGCTTCGCGCAGTTGGGTCATCAGGTCCTTGGCGGTTTTGGCCGCCGAGCTCTTGTACATGCGCACCCGCGAGGAAGATTCGTCAATCAAGTCGATCGCCTTGTCGGGCAAGAAGCGCTCGGTCACATAGCGGGCCGAAAGGTGCGCCGCCGCATCCAAGGCTTCATCAGAAATGTTCAGACGGTGGTGCTCTTCGTATGCCGGGCGCACCCCGCGCAAGATGGCAATCGTCTCATCGATCGTCGGCTCATCCACCATGATGGGCTGGAAACGGCGTTCCAGGGCCGCATCGCTCTCGATATGCTTGCGGTATTCATCCATCGTGGTCGCGCCGATCACTTGCAGCTCGCCGCGCGACAAAGCCGGTTTGAGGATGTTGGCCGCATCCACCTGCGACCCAGCCGCACCGGCCCCCACCAGCATATGCACCTCATCAATGAAAAGGATCGAGCCGGCAGATTTGAGTTCATCAATCACGCGCTTCAGGCGCTCTTCAAACTGGCCGCGGTACATGGTGCCAGCCACCAGCGAACCCACGTCTAACTGCAAAACGCGCTTGTTCAACAACGGGGCGGGCACGTCACCTTCGGTGATGCGCTGTGCCAATCCTTCGACAATCGCCGTCTTACCAACGCCCGGTTCACCGATCAGGGCCGGGTTATTCTTGGTACGCCGCGCCAGGATCTGGATGACGCGCTCGATCTCCATCTGCCGGCCAATGACCGGGTCAAGTTTATTGTTTTCTGCCAGGGTGGTCAGGTCTGTCGCCAGTTGGTCCACCATGGGGGTCTTGGCGCGGCCTTGTCCCTCACGCCCTGCCTGGGCTGGTTCACCAGCCTGAGCACGGCGCTGCTGAGGCGGCTGGGGCAGTTGTGGTTGGCTCGAAGCGCCTTCTTGCAAAACACGGCGTGTCTGGCGGCGGATCTGCTCAGGCGTTACGCCCAGCTTGCGCAGCACATCCAGGGCCACACCTTCGCCCAGGCGCACCAGGCCCAACAGCAGGTGCTCGGTGCCGATGTAGTGATGACCCAGACGGCGAGCTTCTTCAACCGCAAATTCCAGGGCGCTCTGCGTCCCAGGTGAAAGATCCAGCTTGGCCGATTGCGACTGACCGACCCCCGTGATGCGGAGGATCACTTCTTCGATCCGCTCGGCATCCAGCCCCAGTTCGCGCAGCACACGCCCGCCTACCCCGCCATCTTCTTTGATCAAGCCTAGCAGCAGGTGTTCGGTACCAATGTAGTTTTGATGCAGGCGCTCTGCTTCTTGGTGCGCCAAGCTCAAAACTCGCCGCGCTCTTTGTGTAAAACGCTCCATACCAGCCATACGTACAACCTCTTTCGATTACGAGATGATTTATCCGATTGGATTCTACCAGAGATTAACCAACCTGCGTGTATGTATCATGTTAGAAAAAGAGAGCAGGCTTTTGGCCCGCTCTCCCTTTTCATAGTCAGAAGTGACTGCCTTACTCGTTTTCGGCTGGCTGTTCCTCAGCTGCTGGTTCTTCAGCCGGGGGTTCTTCAGCGTGGCTGCTCTCTTCAACTTCGCCAGAGAGGGCCATCTTCCAATCGAGATCAGCATAAGCAGGTGAGTCAACCTTGCGCAGGCTCAGGCCAATGCGGCGGCGTTCTGCATCCACTTTGATCACACGCAGGGTTACTTCGTCGCCTTCCTTGACCACTTCCTTCGGATGAGCAATGCGCTGCTCGCTCAATTCCGAAATATGGATCAACCCTTCCAGGTCGTCATCCAGGCGGGCAAACGCACCAAACTTGGTCAAATGGGTGATCGTACCCTTGATCAACTGGCCGTCCTTGAGCTTTCCAGCCTTGACCAGCCAGGGATCCGAAAGCAGTTGGCGGATCGACAAGCCAATGCGCTTGCGTTCCTGATCAACCGCAATCACCTTTACCTTAACCTCTTGACCAACCTTCAACGCTTCGTTCGGGTGCTCGATGCGGTCCCAGCTGATCTCAGATAAGTGAACGAGGCCATCAGCGCCGTCGATGTTAACAAAAGCGCCAAAATCAGCCAGGCTGGTCACGCGACCAGCGCGAATATCGCCCTCTTGAAGTTCATCCAGCAGACGATCCTTGATGGTTTCGCGGGTTTCTTGCAGGGCTGAGCGCTCAGACAAGATCAAGCGGTGGCGCTGGCGGTCAACTTCGATGACGGTAACCTTGATTTCTTCACCCACCATCTTGCTCCAGCGGGCATCCGGCGTCTCGCCGCCCGATTCTGAACGGCGCATCACACTGACCTGTGAGGCCGGCACAAAACCGCGCAGCGTACCAATCGGCACGATCAAGCCGCCCTTGTTGTAACCAATCACCTTCGAATCATGAATGTTACCTGATTTCAGCAGTTCTTCTACATCCACCCAGTCCTGCTCTTCGCGGGCGCGGATATAAGACAGAACCAGGTTGCCGTTCTGATCCTCGGGATTGATCACAAAGACGGGAATCTCTGTGCCAACGGTAAAAGTTGCCATCACATCGGCAGGAATTTGATCTTTTTCCTTGCCGGTAATGACCCCCTCCGATTTGGTGCCCACACTGACGAGAATTTCATTGTCAGATATGCTGGCGATAACACCCGTGCGAATTTCACCCTGCTTCGGGAAGTCCAGGTTCAGGCCTTCCTCTTGCAACAACGATTCCATAGAGCCCAAATTATTATTCAGGCGTTCTTCTGGGTTCTTCTGGGGATTGTTTTCGGGCGATGCCTCCTGCCCAACAAGGGCGTTGCTCTGGTCCATATTTGGTTGTTTACTCCGGTTGGTTAAAATTTTAGACCCACATTATAACACAGCATAATCAAAAAGAAGAACAAACCTGGCTAATCTTCAATTAATCATTTGCGGGCACAAATCACCCCCCCAAAAAAGTAAAACCGCTTGCAGGCGGTATATCACTCATCTTGAGGGATGCCCAGTGCCGTATCGAAGAATTGGGTTACCCTGGCTTCATATTCTTCTGGACGAGCATTCAAGCCATCGCCGTGCCTGGCTTCGGGCATCTCGAACAATGTCTTTGGCTCACCAGCGGCATCATAAATGCGGCGGGCAAAGTGCTGTTCAAAACCGCTCCCAGTCGAGATGATCAGCAGCGGGCGCGGTGCCAGCCTGCCAATTGCCTGCACCACGCCAGGCGGCTGGGTGGCCCCGGTTAAGAGCACCTGGCTGTTGTAGATCAGCCACAGCCAGGGCGCGAAGATCAACTTGCGTAAAGAAAGGCCTTGCGAAGCAACATGATCGCTGACCGCCGCCACGCTTGGGCCATCCGCAGCCGCGGCCCCAATGCGATCATCCTCAATGGCAGCCCGCAGCACAACCTGCCCGCCCAACGAAAAACCCATTGCCCCCACCTGCCGGGGATTCACTTCTGACCGGGTGAGCAGGTAATCCACTGCCCCAAAGATATCATTCACTTCCAGCCAGCCCCAGGTGCCCAGGCTGCCCTGGCTGCGCCCATGAGCACGCATATCATACAACAAGAGGCCGTAACCATGCTGTTCCAGCAGCTGGGCCAGCGGCAGCACCACCTGGCGGTTAGCGCCAAAACTGTGACTTAAAATGATGGTAGCGCCATTCTTGGGGGCCACAAACCAGCCCGCAAGCGCCAACCCATCGCGGCTCTTAAATTCAATCTCTTCGTAAGAGAACCCCACCACCTCAGGGTCGGTATGTGTGAGCGGGAAACGCGCCGGGCTGGTATCGCGATATGCCTGCCACAATGCAGTGCCCAGGTAAAGCAGCACCAACGCCCACAAAGCTTGCCATAGGTTAAAGCCGCGCCGCATGGCCAGGTAATTTTGGAAAAACAACACTGCCCATAATCCCCCCAGCAGCAGCAAGATCACCCAATAGCGCAAACCGCGCCGTTTAGGGGTTTTCATTTCTCAGGTGGGCGTTCCAGGCCTCGTAAACCCGCCGGTAGGTTTCTTCTAATGCTTCAGGGATGACGCGCGTCTGGCCCAGGGCTGACATGAAATTGGTATCACCATCCCAACGCGGCACCACGTGCAGGTGAATATGTTCGGCAATCCCTGCTCCGGCGGCCTCACCGATGTTGATCCCCATATTGAAGCCTTGCGGGCGGTAAACCTCTCTCAACACCTGCAAGGCAGCGGCAGCCAGCTCCATCATTTCGGCCCGCGTGCCACAGTCCAGGGCCTCCAGGGTCGGCTGGTGTTCAAACGGCACCACCATCAAATGCCCGCTGGTATAGGGGTAACGGTTCAAGATCACAAACGCCCCTGACCCGCGGTATACGATCAGGTTCTCAGGGCCATCTGCCAGGCCGGGCGCCACGCAAAACGCACAGCCAGGTTCAGCCTTGGGGTTCTTAATATATTCCATGCGCCAGGGAGACCAGAGATGATTCATAACCTGGCATATTGTAGCAAAGAATCAAGCATTCCGGAATAGTGTAAGACAACTTGGAATACCCAATCGGTTCTTCCAATACCCAGCAAACTTCTCAATCTGCTCCTTGACAAAGACAAGTTATTACTATATACTAGTTTGTAATACAAAGTAAACAACAAGACAAAGTATTTACACGGAGGGTCTCGATGTCAACCGACTTACAAACTGCTCGTTTTGTTGCCCGGCATTACCATGCCTTACAAGGATTGGTTCTGGTGCCAGTGGGCGCTTTTCTCGTGCTTTTCGGCCTAGGAACCTGGTTGGGCTGGGAAAATTTCCAGCAAGGCAACTGCACCCTGCCGTCCATCATCTTGCCGGTGGTGATCTTGCTCACCATTGCCGCGGCGCGCTATTATCGCCAGCGCTTTGGCGAAGTCCACCGCGCCACAACCCCCAAAGAAATCTGGGCCGCCATCATCGGCATCATTGGTTGGTTTGTGCTGGCGATGGTGGATATGACCTTCTTGCAAAACATCCCCTTCAGCTTCACCATGCTGGGCATGGTCACCTTCTGCTGCATGATCCCCTTCGCGTCGGAAGGAAAACGGCGTTACTACTTCGGCCTGGCTTTCTTGCTCGTGTGTTTCGCCTTTTTACCCGCCTTCAATATTGTGAACAAAATGGATCTATTCAGCGGTCAATGGCTCGGCAACCTGGCTATCGGCCTGGCCTTGGTGATCGGCGGCCTGCTGGATCACTGGATGTTGACCAGGCTCTTTGCCCCCGTCCAGGAGGCAGAAGCATGAGCAACCTGGCCAATGAGTTAGCAGAATTAGACAAGCTGATCCACGAACCGGCCCGCCTGGTGATCCTGACAGCATTATCTGCCGTAGACAGCGCCGACTTTCTCTTCTTACAAAACCTGACCGGATTAACGGCTGGCAATTTATCAGGCCATCTGACCCGCCTGGAAGAGGCCAACCTGATCAATGTACGCAAAGAGATTGTCGGCAAGCGGCCTAAGACCACCCTCAGCCTGACACAAACCGGGCGCAAGGCAATCGACCAACACTGGCAGCGCCTGAATGAGCTGCGCACAAAGACACAGGCCTCTGCCAGCCAGCAATCCTGATCAGAGAGCAAGCTAGCCCCGTCGAATAAAACCGCAAAGACAACCGCATACGATCCTGATCCCCAGGTGAACCCTGATGCACCGGTATTTTCAAAGATATCGATCAGCGTTCACCTGCTTTTATCTGCTATAATTCGACACTGCGTTATCGATACGAAACCACCCAGCTTATGTCTCAACTGCCGCTTTTTGCCCCTCCTACATGGTCTGTCGCCGACCTGACGCGTTACCTGCGCCAGTTGTTGGAAGATGACGAGACCCTACAAGACGTGTGGGTGCAAGGCGAGATCTCGAATTTCTCCCGGCCTGCTTCTGGGCACTTGTATTTCACACTCAAAGACAGCCAGGCCTCACTGCGCTGTGTGATGTGGCGCAACAATGCCATGCGCCTGGATTTTGCCCCCCGTGACGGCACAGCCGTAGAAGCCCACGGAGCTTTGAGCATCTACGAGGCCGGTGGGCAGTACCAGCTCTATGTCGATCTGCTGCGCCCTGCCGGTGAGGGGGCCCTCTTCCAAGAATTCTTACGTCTGAAAGCCCGCCTGGAAGCCGAGGGGTTGTTCAACCCTGACCGCAAACGGCCTATCCCTGCCTGGCCGCAGCGCATTGGCATTGTCACCTCCCCCACTGGCGCCGCCTTGCGCGATATGCTCCATACCTTGCAACGGCGTTACCCGCTGGCCCAGGTGATCTTAGCCCCCACCCCGGTGCAGGGCACCGAAGCCCCACCCGGCATCGTGGCTGCCTTGCAAGCCCTCAACCGCCTGGATCAGCCCGATGTGATCCTGGTGGCGCGCGGCGGCGGCTCGATCGAAGACCTTTGGGCTTTCAACGATGAAGGCGTGGCACGCGCCATCGCCGCATCACACGCGCCGGTCATCAGCGGCGTTGGCCACGAGACCGATTTCACGATCGCCGACTTTGCCGCCGACTTGCGCGCCCCCACCCCCACCGCGGCAGCCGAGCTTGCCACACCCAACAAGGCCGACCTGCGTATCGACTTAGATGAATTGGTACTGCGCCTGGGGCGCTCTAGCCTGGCCAATATTGCCGAACAGCGCTGGACTCTGAACAGCCTGCATAACCGCCTGCTGATGCAGTCGCCGCGTTTACGCCTGGATCAAGACCGCCAGCAACTGCGCTCACTGCAGCACCGCCTGGCTTCTGCCAGCGCACACCGGATGGCATCGCAGCGCCTGGGCCTGGGCGGGGTTCGACAGCGCCTGGCAGCGCTCAACCCGTTGGCCGTGCTAGAGCGGGGCTTTGCCGTGGTCAGTGATGCCAATGGGCAAACCATTCATCACACGGCCCAGGTGAGCCCTGGACAAGGGCTCAACGTGCGCGTCCAAGATGGGTCTTTCGGCGTACATGTCAAAGAAAGTGGGTCAACGCTAGACCCACAGGATGAATAAGAACCTGGCACCCTGCCAGAGGAGATAACGATGTCAACCAAACAACCATCACCTGAGACCTTATCGTATGAAAAGGCATTGGCCGAGTTAGAAACGATCGTCATGGTCTTAGAGGGCGAAAAACGCCCCCTGGATGAAGCCCTGGCACTGTTCGAACGCGGTCAAGACTTGGCCCGCCGCTGCGCCAGCTTGCTGGATCAGGCTGAATTGAAAGTACAGCAAATTGCAGGTGAAGATTTAATTCCCTTCACCCCGCCTGCTTGAGAGCCGCCATGCTTGACCTATTGAACAATCCCATTCTAATTGCCGGGCTGATCGGCTGGGCCATCGCCCAGGTCGTCAAAGTGCCCCTGGAATCCCGTAAGACCCACCGCTGGAACTGGGCCTTGCTATTGGCCCCGGGCGGCATGCCCAGCTCGCATACGGCCCTGGTGGTAGGCATCACCCATGCCACCGGGCTGTTCCTCGGTTACGATTCTCCCCTCTTTGCCTTCGGTTTCGCCTTCTGCATGGTCGTAATTTACGACGCCACCGGCATTCGCCGCCAGGCCGGCAAACATGCCGAGATGATCAACGCCATGATCGAAGACCTTGCCGCCGGTCATCCGCTCAAAGAAGAGCAGTTGCGCGAGGTGCTCGGCCACACCCCTCGAGAAGTCTTAGGGGGGCTGATTTTGGGGCTGACAGTCGCCCAGATTGTCTATCTGCTCTGGAAATAAGAGAAGGGCCTGCCGGACGGCAGGCCCTTCTCTTATTTCAACTTACTTCTTTTGCAAAAAGCCGCGCTCTTCCATGTACTTGATGATCAGGCGGGCGTTTTCTTCGGGCGTGTTCTCAACCGTGTGCAGGTTCAGTTCCGGATTGAGCGGCTCTTCGTAGGGATCATCGATCCCGGTGAAGCCCTTGATTTCGCCGCGACGGGCGCGGGCATACATCCCTTTGATATCGCGCTGCTCACAGACTTCAATCGGGGTGTTGACAAAGACCTCAATGAACTGATCTTCGCCCACCATCTTACGCGCCTCGTTGCGGGCCTGGCGGTAAGGGCTGATCGCCGCACAAACGACCGTGCCGTTGTGGCGGGCAATCTCACCTGCCACAAAGCCGATCCGCAGGATGTTCGTATCGCGGTCTTCTTTGCTGAACCCCAGGCCTTTAGAAAGGTGCGTGCGCACCACGTCGCCATCCAGCACGGTGGGCTGGCGCCCATGTTCCAAAAGCATGGGTAACAACGCCTCAGCAATGGTGGATTTGCCCGCCCCACTCAAACCAGTGAACCAGATGCAAACGCCCTGCTTATGGCGCGGCGGGTTGACCTCTGCCAGGATATCAGCCGTCTCTTTGCGCGTGAACCACTCGGGCAGCGGCTTTCCCTTGGCCAGGTAGTCTTCACGCACCTGGGTACCCGAAATAGAAGCAATCTTCGCCCCAGATGGAACCTTGCCTTTTTCCTCGTAGCGCGCCTCGTCCACCAGGTACACCAGCTCTTCAAACGGCACGGGGATGACGCCGCTTTCGTTGGCATACTGCTGGAGCATCTCTTGGGCCTCGTAGGGGCCGTAAAAGGGCTTGCCGCTGCTATCTACACCCGGGCCGGCATGGTCGCGGCCGACGATGAAATGCGTGGCGCCGTGGTTCCGGCGGATGATGGCATGCCACAGGGCCTCACGCGGGCCGGCCATGCGCATGGCCAACGGCAGCAGGCTCAGCACCGTCTTATCGGGGTCGTAATAATTATCCACCAGGGCTTTGTAAGTGCGCACGCGGGTGAAGTGATCCACGTCACCCGGCTTGGTCAGGCCCACCACAGGGTGCACCAGCAAGCCGCCATCCACGGCCGCCGCGGCGCGCTTGGTCAACTCTTCGTGAATGCGGTGCATGGGGTTGCGGGTCTGGAAGGCTACCACCTTCTCCAGGCCTCGCTCTTCAAACAGGGCGCGCACCTGAGCCGGCGTGCGGCGCAGCTCAACAAAATCGTAATACGTGGGAGGATTCAGCACCTTCAGCTCGCCCGAAATACACAGGTCTCGCCAAGAGATCATTTCTGAAACCAGGGGGTGCCGCGGGTCGTTGCTGCCCAGCACCAGGCGCGCCTCACGCCCAGGGTCCCACAAAAAGACTTCTTCGATGCGCATCACGGCAATGATGTAGTTGCGCGCGTCGCGCAGGGTGATCCACTCATCGCGGGTTGGCAAATCTTGTTTGTTGATCGTCAGGGTAATTGGAATGGGGAAGAGCGTGCCATCGCTCAGGCGCATCTCGGTCAGCACACGTTGGTAATCGGCCTGCCCCATAAAGCGGTCTAGCGGTGAGAAGCCGCCCGTCGCCAGCAGTTCCAGGTCGCACAAGTTGCGGTCAGAAATCTGAAGCGAGGGATAGCGGTTCGCCTGTTCCAACAGCGCCAGGCGTTCATCGCCTGTCACCAACAAATTGACCAGCTTGCCCCCGTAAGGGCTGATCAGTTTACCGTTTTTTTGTTCTTTTTTCATGTGTCTGGATTCTCCTTGGTTAATTTGCCATTTGCGAACGTTCGTATTCGATCACGCGGCGCAAAATATCGTCTAATGAATGGCTCGGTTTGTACCCAATCAGCTTATTGACCTTCTCAAGAGAAGGAACGCGCCGGCGCATATCCTCAAAGCCGGGCGCATAAGCCTCTTCATATGGAATATGAACAATCTCAGATTTGCTGCCCGTCAAAGCAACCACCCGCTCAGCCAGCTGGCGTATGGTTACTTCCTCCGTTGACCCAATATTGAAAACCTGGCCGATCGCGCCGGGGTGCTCAGCCAGCTTGATGACTGCCCCAACCACATCATTCACATCGCCAAAGCAGCGCGACTGCTCGCCATCTCCATACACCTGCAGG
>Ga0209605_1002918_pt1 | contig 15673 bp, 12 predicted proteins | sample AD_UKC035_MetaG_FD_184408 | JGI IMG/M metagenome (GOLD analysis project Ga0209605, IMG submission 184408) | Active sludge microbial communities of municipal wastewater-treating anaerobic digesters from USA - AD_UKC035_MetaG (SPAdes) (version 2) | ecosystem: Engineered > Bioreactor > Anaerobic >...
CCCCGCTCAGCGTGGCTGCCCCCGGCCTGCTGGCCAACGACAGCGATGCCGACCTGCCCGCCAACGCCCTCAGCGTTGAGCTGGTAGCTGCCCCTCCCACGGGCGTCTTGGCCCTCAATCCTGACGGCAGCTTCACCTACTCCCCCGCCCTGAATGCGAATGGCGTTGTCACCTTCTCTTATCGCCTGCTGGATGGCATGGGCGGCAGCGACCAGGCGGATGTGATCCTGACCATCACCCCGCTCAACGATGCGCCAGCCGTGGAGGCCGGGCCCGACCAGGCAGCGGTCGAAGGCAGCCCAATCGCCTTTGCCGGCAGCTTCAACGACCCCGGCTTGCTGGCCTTCCCCCAGGCTGGTGAAACCATCGCCTGGGACTTTGGCGATGGCACCGCCATCAGTGGCGTGCTGACCCCCACCCATACCTACCTGGAAAACGGCGCCTACACCGTCACCCTGACCATCACCGACGCGTTGGGCGGCGTGGGGCAAGACAGCCTCCTGGTCACGGTAGCCAACGCCGCACCACTGCTGGGCGCTTTGGATGATCTAACGGTGATCCAAAACGTCGAGCTGAACCTCAGCGTGACCTACACCGATGCCGGCGCTCTCGACACGCACACTGCCCAGATCGATTGGGGCGATGGCAGCGTGACCGGCGGCGTGGTGGACCCGCCCAACCACCTGGTTGGCGGCAGCCACACCTATGCGGCCCCCGGCGCCTACACCCTGACCCTGACCTTGACCGATGACGATGGCGGCATAGCCACCCGCACCATCCAGGTGACCGTCACCCCCGCCGGTTACCAGATCTTCTTGCCAGCAGTCCTGCGCTAGGACGTTTCTTAACAGGATGTGGGGCGGTGTTTTGGCACCGCCCCACATCCTGTTAAGAAAATAGTGATCGCTACTTGTTGGTGATGGGTAGAAAGACCTGGTAGCCCGTACCCACCTCACCGCCGAACATCCAAAAGCCGCCATACAGCCTGGCATTCTCGCCAGACAGGTACCCGGCATCGGGCTGGCCGATGGCACCGTTTAGGCTGAAATGATCGGATGAGCTGTGCCCGCCGCCGCCGTCAACCGTCCACCAGTTGATCTTGGCTGCCATGGTATCCGCGTAGGCCACACTGGTAGCCAGCAACAACAAGGCACACACCAACCCAAGCAAAAGCATTTGCCAGTGAAGTTTCCTCATGATATTCTCCCTTAAGGAGTCGCATCCTCAGTCAGGGTCAGCTTGACCGTTGAGATGATCACGCCATCTTCACCGGCATCTGCCCCATTTGAGTCGAGTACGATTTGTACATAGCTCGAATTTTCAATCGGCAGGCGGGTGGTGGCTGTGACGGTGAAACATTGTTCGGTCGTGCTGTTGCGGTCTGTATTGTCAATCAAGAAGGTGTCAGTATTGGTGCCATTGTATTGGTACACGCCCACACTGGTGACGAAGGCCGGACCTGCATTGGTGATCTGGTAGCAGATGTCTAAGGATTTGACGTATACATCAGAACCCAGCAAGCTGCCAAAGGTAGAAACCGGGATAGAGATGTAGCGTGAGGCGCCGTCAGAACTGGGGGGCACAATCTTGGCTTTGCCATAAGTGGAATAGGTAAAGGTCAGATCGCTGCCTGCAACTTGCACAGCCGTGTGCGGGCTGAGGTATAGCTCAGAATCTGCGGTGCTGTAGATGCCGCCAGTCGCAGCGAGGGCGCGGCCGGTATCGCCGCCGGGGCCCGCCACCACCAGGCCAACGCCTGCAACGCCGTCATTGATCACCGTCAGCCCGGCAGGACTGGCGGCACCCTGCCACACTTCGCCCAGGTGGTTGTGGTCGGGGAGGTTCATGGCATAGATGGCATAAGGCACCGCGGTAAGCGGCTGGCGGGGAGAAAGCGTCTCTTGGAAATCGGTGCAGGTGAGCGAGATGCTCAAATAGCGGGCCTGGCCGTTGAAAGAGGTGCTGCCAAACTCGTTGCCATCGTTGACCGAGGCCGTGAAATAGCCATCCACAATTTGAACATCTGCATTATTATCATCATATGTGCCAATCTGGCTGCCGCCCGAAGCCGCATCCCACAGGCCAAAGCGGATGTTGCATTCGTCTGTAAGGGGAACACCGGTCTCGTCGGTAATATAGCCCTGGTAAGTGAAGTTGTTATGCAAGACGGCTTCAGGGCCGGTTTGCAGGCCGCTTTCTGGCTGGCTGCCGGTTTGGGCCGCCGCGCCGATCACGCCCAAGAAAAGCACGGACAGGATGATGCTGATAATGGTCAATTTTTTAGCGTGCATGTTGGTCTTTTCCCTTCCATAGTTAGAGAGTTAGTAGATGGTTGTGCGCCGGGCTTGTGGCCAGGGCGTTTAAACGATATCCGGTTGAATGAACTTTTCAGGCAGTTCCTCCTTTGACTGACGGCTTACCTTGTGAATCAGAGGATGGAGCCTCAATGCGCCGGCCAATGAAACCTACCAGGTCATTCAGCGAGGTGAAGTAGAACTTTTGCCCAGAGGCAATGTGTTCTACCGAGCCGCGCCACTGCACCGCATTGGCTGCGGTGGTCTCTGCCCAGAGGCGGACGACAAAGGTGTGCTGAGGGGAAATGATTGCGCCATCCATACGTTACCCCCATTGTACGGATGGCGCGTCCAAAAAGCGTCCAAACTATCGGGAAATCTAAATCCACTCGCCGCGTTCGTAAGCGGCTGCGATCTGGCAGTTATGGAGCATGTGCGAAAAAGCCAGGCGCGATTCGGCGTCTGGGATGGCGGCTGATGCTTCTTGATATGTGCGGTAAGCCTGGGCCAGCGCCTGCTCAGCCTGCTCGGTTTGGCCGGCAGCATGCCAGATGCGCGCCGCCGACCACAAAAAGCGATGCACATTGTCATCCCGGCCTTCTACCTCAGGATAACCCGTCATGATCTCATCGGCGCGTTGCAAGGCCTGGGGCAGGTCGCCGGCTTTCCAGTGCGCCAGCGCCAGGTCGCTCAATACGCTGATACATTCCTTGGCCAAAGAGAGCGTTTGCAAGATCTCCAGCGCCGCGTTCAGGTGCTGGCGGGCGGCATCTAGGTCACCCAGTTCGCGCTCAGCTTCCCCCAGGTTTTGCAGGGCCATCGCTTCTAAGAAACGATTCTGAACCTGGCGCGCCAGGTTCACCCCCTGCTGGGCATATTTTTGCTCAGTCAGGTAATCGCCATCGAAAGAAGCAGTGCAGCTCAGGTTGATACACTCGGTGGCCATCCCCCCCACATCATTTAGCTGTTCAGTGATCTTGAACGACTGCTGGTAATGGCGCATGGCGGAGGGGTAATGGCCCAGGGATAATGCCAGGTGGCCCAGGGATTGCAAGGCCAGGGAACAGCCTTTGGGTTTTTGGATCAGGCGGTACAGATGCAGGGCCTCATTCAGATGCCGGTCCGTTTCGGCAATCTGGAAGCGGTGCTGATAAGCCATACCCAGCAGGCGGTGGGCAGCAGCCTGCCAGGTCCGGTCGCTGGCCCGTTCGGCGGCGGACAGCAGCTCTCCCGCATATTTCAGGCAGCGTTCCAAATCATTCACCATCAAGCCATTGGCCGCTAACCCCCACAAGGCATTCAGCAGGTGAGAAGCTGGCACCTGGTCGCTGCACAGCGCCAGTGCCTGCTGCCCCCAGCGTTCGGCCTCTTCAACCTGGCGCAGGATAACAAACACTTCGGCCAGATGGCAGCAGCAAACGGTTTGCCGCTGGATGTTTTGCAAGGCCCGGTAACGTTCCAGGGCATCCTGCAGGTAAACCACCGCCTCAGAGAATTCATTTGTTAGTTTATAGTAATTGCCTTCAGCAAAGGTCGCTTCAGCCTGCCAGGGCGGGCTGCCCAGGGCTTGCGCCTGCCGTTTCAACTCATCGATGGCTTGCTTGTGGGCGGTGCGGTCGTCTATGCCCTTGAAATAGGAGATGCGGCGCGTTAAGACTTCGCAAGCCAACTCGGGCTCGCCCAGAGCGATTGACAACTGTTCCAGGCGCTGGAGATCCTCCTGCTGCTGCTGGCGCTCGCCGCGGCGGCTGTAAATGGCCTCGCGCAGCAAGAGCAGCTCAATTGCATCTGCAGATGTGGTAGAAGCCTTTTGATCGACCAGCGCCAGGGCACGGTCCAGCGCGGCCAGGGCTTCAGGATCGGCAAACAAGGCCAGGCGCTGCTGGGCCTCTCGAAGATAATAGGGAATGGCGCGCTGCGCCTCGCCACCCAGGTCAAAATGTTTGGCCAAGGCCCCGGCCAAATCGCCGCATCGTTCAGGGTACAGGTCTTCCAAAACCTCTGCCGCGCGGCGGTGGCGCTGGCGGCGTTTGGCAGCCGGGATTTCTTGGTACAAGGTGGCCTGCACCAGGTGATGGGCAAAGATATAGTCGTTCCCCTGTTCGACATCATGTGAGAGGCGCTGATCCAGCAGTTCACTCAACGCATCCAGCGCCTGGCACTCATCCCACCCGCCAATCTCGCGCGCCGCCTCGGCATCAAAGGTCAATCCCAGAACAGCCGCCACTTCGGCATAGGCGCGCCCCAGAGAGCTGAGCCGAGCCAGGCGCTGCGAAACTGCCGCCCAAACATCGCGTGGCAGCTCGCCATCTGCCAAAGAGCCGTTCTCCTGGCAATACTGCACAAGCAGTCTTAAGAATAAGGGGTTGCCTTCGCTGGTGGCGTGCAGGCGTTGAGCCATCTCGGCCGCATCCGGCAGTTGGGCATCTTCTGCCAGCGCCCTCACGGCGTGCGCATCCAGGCGGCGTAAAGCCAGGGGGTGGACCAATTTCTCGCTCTGCAGGCGGCGGAGCAGAGCGCGCAGAGGATGGGTCCGCTGGACTTCCTCATCTCGATAGGTGACAACCAACAGCAGTGGGGTGTGAGCCGCGCGGCGAGCAAGAAACTCTATCAAAGCCAGGGTAGATAGGCCGGCCCAATGCAAATCTTCAAAAATGATAAAAAGTGGGTGCGGCGCGGCCAATTTCTCCAGGCTGGTGGCAACCGCATCAAAGAGACGCAGTTGCTCACGTTCAGGCACTAGCGGCGGCAGGTTAGGTAAGGACAGGTGTTGATGTAGGGCCGGGAGCAGAACTGCCAGGGCGGCCAGGCGCAGTGTATCTTGGGCAGGGTTGACCAGCATGGGTATGGCAGATTGCAGCGCCTCACTCACTGCCTGGTAAGGCCGTTCTTCACCCGGAGGGCAGGCACCATAAAGCAAGCGCGCTCCCTGGCTCTCGGCCAGCAGGCCCATTTCGCGCGCCAGCCGAGATTTCCCAATGCCGGCTTCTCCGCTGATCAGCACCAACCCGCCGCGACCGCGCGCAGCCTGGCTCCACCAGGCAGTCAAACGGGCCATCTCGGCCTGCCGCCCAACAAAAGACTGCGCGATTGGCGGCTTTAATGGCGGCATGTCTTCGACCGGCGGAGCGAGGGGCTTCTCTCCCATCAGCCGGTCGTTATTGAACACCGTCTTGTACAACGCCACCGTTTCAGGCATCGGGGCGGCGTCCATCTCCTGGCGCAGGCGTTTTACAAACTGCTCGTATTCGGCAATTGCCCCGGCGCGATCACCAGCCTGGTAGCGGGCGGCAATCAGTTGACGCAGGGCATCCTCGCGAAAAGGCTCGTGGCTCAGAAGCTGCTGGGCATAAGCGGCGGCATCGCCGTACTGGCAGCGAGAGCGGCGTTGAACGGCCAACTGGTACAGCGCATTCAGGTAAGCCTGGTGCAGCCGCTCACGTTCGAAGAAAACCCAATCATCATACACGGTTTCGAGCAGCTCACCCTGGTAAAGTCGGACGGCCTCTGCCAGGGTTGCCGGCTGGGCAGCCAGGCGCTCAAATTCGGCCACATCCAACCAGAAATCCGCATGCGGATTCCACTGCACGGTGGTGCCATGCAACAACAGCCAGGGCTGGCCCGGTGGGGCCGGCGGCAAAGCACGCTGCACGTGATGCAGGTGGCGGCGCAGGTTAGAACGTCCATCAGCCTCAGGGTTATCGGGCCACAGGGCAAAGGCAATCTGCTGGCGATCGATCGGCTGAGAGCGGTGCAGCAGCAAGTATGCGAGCAAAGGGAAAGCTTTGGGAGGAGCAACAAAGCGGACAATTGTCGTATCGATCAACAGCCTGGGCTTGCCGAAGATATGGATTGACAGTGTCATATGCTTTTAATACCTGGTAATTTTATCATACCGGTGCGAACTGACTCGTAGGAGCCGATTCTGGGCCACACAACCCTCACACCCGGTTTCGCCCCTTCGGCGTGCATGCCGGCTGCCTACAAGATCACCCATGCCAAATATCAGCGCAGAAAAATGATAGAATTGGGTCAATTTACCCGTACATAAACCCTATGCCAGGAGGGCGCCTTGAAACGTTGGATTTATGAAACCCTGCACCCAGAAATTTATCATGGCTTCGATCGCCGCCCGCCATACTTTGAGGGCTGGTACTACCGCCTGATCAATGCCGCCGAAGATCAGCGCTACGCCATCATCCCGGGCGTTTTTCTCGGCGCGCAGGGGCATGCCTTTATCCAGGTACTGGAGGGGCATACCCGCCGCACGGCCTATCATACCTTTCCTTTGGAACAGTTCCAGGCAGATCGCCAGCGTTTTGAGGTGCGCGTGGGTGAGAGCGTGTTCACCCGGCACAGCCTGCACCTGGCGCTCGACCGCGCTGAACCGTTGGGGCAGATCTACGGAGAGCTGCATTTGCAGGGCGGGCAGCCCTGGCCGGTGCGCTGGCATGCGCCGGGGATCATGGGCTGGTATTCCTGGATGCCCTGGATGGAATGCTACCACGGCGTCTTGAGCTTCGACCACAGCATCTCGGGCACACTGGAAGTGGAAGGCCAACAGCATGTTTTTGACGGCGGGCGCGGCTACATTGAAAAAGACTGGGGCAAAGCCTTTCCTACCGGGTATATCTGGTTTCAGAGCAACCATTTTGACACCCCCAACGTGTGCCTGACCGCCTCGATTGCCATGATCCCCTGGCTGGGATCGGCCTTCCGTGGCTTCATCATCGGCCTGTGGCTGGATGGCAAGCTGCACCGCTTTGCCACCTATACGGGCGCTCGCACAGAACACCTGGCACTACAAGATCAGCGGGTGGAATGGGTGGTCAGCGACCGCCGCTTGCGGCTGGAAATGCAAGCCGTGCAGGCAGGTGGCGGGCTGATCTATGGCCCAACCCATCGCGATATGGGCCGGCGCGTGGATGAAACGCTGGACGCCGTGCTGCAGGTGCGCCTGAGCGAACGCGGCGGGCAGGTGCTCTTCGAGGGCCGCGGCCGGCATGCCGGGCTGGAAATTAACGGGGACGTGCCGCGCCTGCTAGCGGCGCGCTGATTTCGCCGAGCAGAAAACGTAATCGATCAGCTCGTCCACAAAAGCCAGGCCGGCGAACTGCTGCCGATTCACCGGCCTGGCCTACTCCAGCGCCATATCCACATCAGGAGGGTTAGTTTTGCCCCCCATTTATTGACACAACCATGATTGATACTATAATTGTTTGCAGTCGTTCGTTCTGAAGAATGCTCTGTTCACCGCATGAATAGCAAGTGAGGCGGTTGAGATGCTGCAAAAAGCCAAGAGATTAAAACCGGGGGACAAAATTGGTGTCGTATCGCCCTCGAGTCCCACCTATAGAAAAAGCGATGTGCTCCGCGCCACCGAGAAACTAAAAGAACTTGGCTACCAGGTGGCGATTGGCAAGAATGTGAACAACCAGAAGGGCCTGGTATCTGCCACCGAGGAGGAACGGGTGGCGGACCTGCATGAAATGTTTGCCCGAGATGATGTCGATGCCATCTTCGTCACACAGGGAGGCTATGGTTCTGCTCAGATCGTTGGTAAGCTAGATTACGATCTGGTCCGCAAGCATCCCAAGATCTTCATCGGCTTCAGCGACATCACCATGCTGCACCTGGCGATTGGTAAATTGGCCGGGCTGGTCACCTTTCATGGGCCGGGCATGTGCCGATTCAATGATGAAGATTTGAGCGATTATACCCACCAGCAAATGCTAAAGGCGCTTGGCAGCGAGGCTCCCCTGGGGCTAATACCGATGGCAGACCCCAAGAAATGGCTCTTCTCTTTAGATGGCGGCGTTTGCGAAGGTGAGATCATTGGGGGCAACATGACCATCGTTTGTGCCAGCCTGGGAACCCCCTACGAGATCGAAACCGCCGGCAAGATCTTGTTCTTAGAAGATATTGATGTAGAGCCCTGGATTTTCGACCACATGCTCTGCCACCTGCGCAATGCCGGGAAGCTGAAGGATGTCAGGGGCGTGGTAATCAGCGAATGTGTCAACTGCGTCCCTTATGATTACAAGCCAGGCTATTATATTGATCTTTCTGTTGAAGATGTGCTCAATTACTACCTGAAACCCTTGGGGATACCGGTTTTGTATGGACACCCGCTGGGGCATACCAAAGATATGGCAACGATCCCATTGGGTGTGCGTGCCAGGCTTGACGGTGATAAAAAAGAACTGACCATCCTGGAGAGTGGCGTCATCGACTGATCCTTGCGTTATGAACGAAACTTTCTGGCGCGGCAAGAAGCGCCAAACAGATTGAGTAATCGATGCAACGATCAGTCATTCAAAGAACCGTGAACCGATCATAAAGAAAGGGAAAACTGATGAGAGCAAAACAGGCTTTGATTTTGATGTTGACGATTATCCTGCTGATCACCTGTGCGGGCTGCGGTGCCAAGGAGGCGGCATCTGGGGAAGTGATCTTTACGCTGGCGATCCAGGAGGAGATTGACACCTTCAATCCCCTATCGGCCTGGTCGATCGTTTCGGCAGAAGCGCTCATGCTGGTCTACGATCCGCTGGTGCGCTATGACGATGCTTATGATCCGGTGCCCTGCCTGGCAAAAAGCTGGGAGCTCAGCGACGATCAACTCACCTGGACCTTCCACCTGGCAGAGGGCGTGCAGTGGCACGATGGGGAGCCATTCACATCTGCCGATGTCAAGTTCACCTACGAGACCTTTTATGATCAGGGTGCATACCTGTATTCATCCTATCTCGAAGGGATCAGCAGCATCGAAACCCCCGATGCGAATACCGTGGTGATCACCACCGAATACCCCAAAGCCAACATGCTCCTCAACACCACGCCCATCGTGCCAGAGCACATCTGGGGAGAGATCGCTGAAGATGAGATCTATGACTGGGTCGATGACAAGGTGATTGGAACAGGCCCCTTCAAATACAGTGCAGAGAGGAGCACCGAGGGCGTCTACGTCTTCGTGAAAAACGAGGCCTATTTCGGCGAGAAGAAACCCTATATCGACACGCTGGTCTTGGTAATCTACGAGAACTCTGACACCATCGCCACGGCTCTCGAGCTGGGCGAGATCGACGGGGCTGCAGCCATCGCTGCCACGCAGAAGGAAGCCCTGGCGGCAAGTGGAAAAGTAGACATCATTAACGCCTCGGTTCCTGGTTTTTCGCAGGTAGCGATCAACATGGCCCCAGAAGAATATGGCGGAACCGGCAATCCCCTGCTGCGAGAAAAAGTGATCCGTCACGCCATCGATTACTGTGTCAACCGGGCCTATATACTAGAAATGGCCTACAACAATGCCGGCACGGTGGGGTATACGCTGATCAACCCCGGCAATCCCTATCACTACCAGCCCACAGCCCAAGAACTGCGCACCTATGACCCGGCCAAAGCGGCTCAGCTCCTTGAAGAAGCCGGTTACAGCGACACAAATGGCGATGGCATTCGAGAAGATGCCCAGGGGAACCCCCTCTCCTTCGAATTGATCTCCATTTCCGACAACTCTTGGGAGATCAAGACGGCCCAAATCATGGCCTCAAACTGCCGGGATGCCGGGATCGAGTTCCGCCTGACCAACATGGACAGCGGCGCGCTCTCAGACATCATCTACACCTACGAATACGATATCCACATCTGGGGCTGGGGCGCAGATGCCGACCCGGGGACGATCCTGGCGATCTTCACCACCGATTTCGCCAATGAAACCGGGTTCTCCAACGCGCGCTATGACGAGCTTTATGAGGCTCAGATGCGCGAGATGGACGAGGCCAAGCGCATCGAACTGGTTCAAGAGATGCAGCAGATCCTCTATGAAGAAAGCCCTTACCTGATCTATATCCACGATGATTACGTGCAGGCCATCCGCTCTGACAAATGGACCGGCTATGCTGGCATCCCCAGTGAGAACGGCGGCCTGTTTTACAACCTGACCTTCAACAACTACATGAACATCAGGCCGGCAGATTCTAAGTAACCAACGTGATAAGAAACCACTGATGCGCAAAAGACGCCTGCTCAAGAAAATCGTGTATGCGCTGATCACGGTTTTCTTTGTCCTCGTGTTTAACTATTTCCTGTTCCGCATCTTGCCCGGAGACGTGGTGAGCATGCTCTCGCGCAATGCCAAGATTTCGCCAGAGATGATCGAGAACATCCGCGCCGCCTACGGCTTGGATCTGCCCTGGTATGAGCAGTTTGCCCTTTACTTGAGGGATCTGTTCACCGGCAACCTGGGAACCTCTTTCACCTACAAGAAACCGGTCATCGAAGTGATCGGGGGGAAGATCCTGCCCACGGTCGTCCTGTTGGGGGTGGCAGAGATCATCGCCATCTTGATCGGGATTTTCTTTGGCGTTGTCAGCGCGTGGAAGCGAGGCAAGGCCCTGGATACGGGATTGCTCACCACCTCCCTGCTGCTGTATTCGATGCCGGTATTTTGGTTCGGCATGATCCTGGTATTGATCTTTAGCGCCACGCTTCAGCTCTTGCCTACAGGGGGCATGGTCACGCCTGGGCGCCTCTACGCAGATTCTTGGGCCAGGATGGCCGACATCGGGCGGCATATGGTCATGCCGGCGATCTGCATGGGCTTAGCCATGGTCGGCGAGTATGCCATCACCATGCGCAGCACGATGATCGATGTCTTACAGGAAGATTACATCACCACCGCCAGAGCCAAGGGCTTTGGCGAGAGCTATGTGCTGCGCAAGCATGCGTTGCCCAACGCCATGCTACCGATGATCACCATCATCGCCATTAACCTGGGCTTGATCGTGGGCGGCGCCATCCAGATCGAGACCGTGTTTTCCTGGCCTGGGCTGGGAAACCTGATGTACACAGCTCTCAACAACCGCGATTACCCGCTGCTGCAGGGCCTGTTCCTCATCGTCACGGTCAGCGTGATCCTGGCCAATGTACTGGCAGATCTGCTGTATGAACTGGTTGACCCGCGCGTGAAGAGTTGACGGCATGAACAATATCAGAGCCAGTTTGCGAAAACGAGAATTCATCGAGTTCTGCTCGCAGGTATATCACAACAAGATGGCCTTCGCGGGAACGATCATCTTGTTCTTCTTCATCCTGATGGCCGTTTTGGGGCCGCTGATCGTCCCCTTTGATGTGCTGGATTTTGGGGCTGCCGGCGATGTGCTGCAGCCCCCCAGCCAGGGGCACCTGCTGGGCACCGATGATATGGGGCGCGACGTGCTTGCCTACCTGGTTTCTGGCTCACGCGTATCCCTGTTGGTGGGATCTCTTGCAACCGCCCTCTCAATGGTCGTGGGAACCGTGATCGGCATCGTGGCGGGCTACAGCGGCAAAGCCATCGACAACATCCTCATGCGCCTGACAGACTTCTTCCTGGTAATCCCCTGGCTCCCGCTGATGATGGTCCTGGCAGCCGTGTTGGGCACAAGCATCTGGAACATCATCATCGTCATTGGGATGACCAGTTGGGCAGGGACGGCGCGTGTCGTCCGAGCCCAAACCCTCTCGGTGCGTGAGCAGCAGTTTGTCGAGCGGACGATCTCCATCGGGGCAGACAGCCGGCACATCATGCTGCGGCACATCCTCCCCAACGTCTTCCCACTCATCTTCGCCAACACGATCCTGGTTGCCGCCATTGCCATCACCTCAGAGACGACACTGAGCTTTTTGGGGCTGGGTGATCCGACAACCGCCAGTTGGGGCATGATGCTGCATTATGCATTTGAAGCCGGCGCTACCTCCCAGGGAGCCTATTGGTTCTTCCTGCCGCCCGGCATGTGCGTGGTGGCGGTGGTATTGGCGTTCACTTTCATCGGCTATGCCTTTGACGAGATCCTTAATCCCAAGCTGAGGCAGAGATAACGCCATGCTGTTAGAAGTCAAAAACCTGAGGACCTATTTCCGCACAACCAAGGGGATTCTCAAAGCCGTGGATGACGTTAGCTTTAGCCTGGACCGCGGCGAGGCGCTGGGGATCGTGGGCGAATCTGGCTGCGGCAAGACCACCTGTGCGCTCTCGATTGCCAAGATGCTGCCCAAAGAAGGCTATATCGAAGGCGGCGAGGTCTTGCTCAACGGCAAAGACCTTGCCAGGCTCTCTGAGAAAGAGATCCGCTCCCACAGGTGGAAGGATGTATCCATCGTGTTCCAGGGGGCCATGAACGCCCTGAACCCGGTCATGACGGTGGGCAAGCAGATTGCCGAAGCGATTGAGCTGCACGACAAGCTGGACAGGGCGGCCGCCATGCAAAAGGCGGCAGATATGCTGGAGCTGGTCGATATACCCAAAGACCGCATCGACCGCTATCCGCATGAATTTTCGGGCGGCATGAAGCAGCGCGTGATGATCGCCATGGCCCTGGCGTGTAACAGCAAGGTGGTGATCGGAGATGAGCCAACGACGGCCCTGGACGTGATGATACAGGCCCAGATCCTCGAGCTGCTTGAAAAACTGCGCCAGCAGATGGATATGGGACTCATTTTGATCACCCACGATCTATCGATCTTGAGCGAGACCTGCGACCGGATCGCGGTGATGTACGCGGGGAAAATTGTGGAAACCGGTACAGCAGAAGACATTTTCGAGCACGCGCGCCACCCCTATACCCAAAGGCTGACAGCTTGTTTCCCTGATATCTCTGCCAAGAAGATCATCCCCGAGGGGATTGAAGGTTTTCCACCCAATCTGATCCAGCCCCCCAAGGGCTGCCGGTTTCATCCGCGCTGCCAGCACGCCATTGAGCGCTGCCGGCAAGATGACCCGGCAATGGTTTGGCTGGCAAAAGAGCACCAGGCCGCCTGCCACCTGGTGGAGATGCCACATGAATAAAACCGCCGTCCAGGCCTTATTGCAAGTAGAGGATCTCAGCGTTGAGTTCGAGGTCAAAAGCGGTCTGGTGGATAATTTGTTCTCTCGCCGCAAAAAGGTGTTGAAGGCTGTGGATGGTGTTTCCTTCTCCATCAACAAGGGTGAGATCCTCTCTCTGGTTGGAGAAAGTGGAAGCGGCAAGACGACCACCGCCAAGGCCATCTTGAAACTGGTGCCCACCAGCAGGGGCAAAGTATGGTTTGATGGGGAAGAAGTAGGCGATTCTTTCCAAGAAAAGAAAGCCTTCCGCAGAAGGGCGCAGATGATCTATCAAGACCCCTACCAGTCGCTCAGCCCTCGCAATTACATCATCGACATTGTCGCAGAGCCGCTGGACGTGAACAATTTGGTGCACACCGTGGAGGATCGGGTGGCGCGCGTGAAATCGGCCTTGGAACAAGCCGGCCTTTGCCCTGCAGAAGACTTTTTCTACCGCTATCCGTATGAGCTTTCGGGCGGGCAGCGGCAGCGCGTGGCCATTGCCGGTGCGTTGGTGCTGGAACCCGAGATGATTGTGGCCGATGAGCCGGTTTCAATGCTCGATGCCTCGATCCGCACCGGCATCATCAAGCTGATGGTCGAGATGCGTGATCACAAAGACATTGCCTATCTCTTCATCACCCACGATCTTTCTTTGGCCTGGTTGATCTCTGATAAGATCGCCATCATGTACCTGGGCAAGATCATGGAAATTGGGGCCTCTGACCAGATCATCCATGACCCACGCCACCCCTATACCAAAGCCCTGCTCGATGTGATGCCCAAGCCTGGCATCAAGCTTACAAAGAAGCGAAATATTCTCAAAGGTGAGACACCCAGCGCATCTGAGGTAATCAGGGGCTGCAAGTTCAACTCTCGCTGCCCACTGGCCAGGGAAATTTGCTTTCAAGAGCAGCCGCCGATGCAGGTTGTGGCAGATGGGCACCAGGTGGCATGCTATTTCACGCAGGCCGGCCCTATGGCTGAAAATACGGGGACATAAAGCAAGAGTAAAACACCAACATTGGAGCCGGTATGAAAGACATGCTTGACCGATACATCGAGAGCCAAGAACATAACATCATAAAAGACATTCAGACTCTCGTCAGGATCGAAAGTGTAGTTGGAAATCGAGAAGAAAACCGTAAAGCCCTGGAGTTTGTGATGCACAAGGCGGCGCAGTTTGGCCTGCCCGGCAAGATGTCTCAAGAAGAAGATGTGGTTTTCGTCCAGATCGGTTCTGGGGCAGAAAAGATCGGCATTCTGGTACACGTGGACGTGGTGGAGACGGGGGATACGGGAAAATGGACCCATCCGCCCTTCAGTGGGCATTCGGATGGCACCCATATCTGGGGCAGGGGCGCGTTGGATGACAAAGGGGCAGTGATTGCCAGCCTCTATGTGCTCAAAACCCTGCAAGACCTAGAGATGCCGCTCCATAAACAGATCTGGTTGATCGTGGGATCGGGCGAGGAGGGCGGAGACTGGTCAGATATCGAGCACTTCAAGAGGGATTTCGGCGTTCCAGATTACGGCTTTACACCGGATGGAGATTTCCCCATCTATAACCTGGAAAACGGTTACGCAGATATTGAGCTGGAATTTACCGAGGCGCAGCGCGGAGATTTGGTCCACCTGCTGGCAGGAGACAGCCTCAACACCCTGCCTTCCAAAGCCGAAATCCAATTGAGCGGCCAACCGCTGATAGAATTTCACGGCCTATCGGCACACAGCTCTACGCCTCACCTGGGCAAGAATGCTATCGAAATCCTGTGCCGGGCGCTTTCCTTCCGGCAGGATTTGAATTTCGTGAACTTCATCCAACATCATCTGCTGGGCGACCAGAACGGCAGTAAGCTAGGGTTGAATCCAGAGGAAGAAAGTTCCCAGCCGGATGCGCAAAAGAGAAAAACCATTTGTGTCCCAACGGTGCTTAAGCTCACCGAGAAGGGCGTGTACCTCAACATCAACATCCGGCAGAAATACGGCATTACCCGGCAAGAAATCATGAACCAGTTTGAGAGTCGTGCCCAGGAATACGGGTATACCTTTCGGATGGCCCATTATCTGCCGCCTTTGATGGTCGATGAGAATCACGAAGCGCTGCAGTTGATGAAAAGCGTGTACGAGGAATATGGTTTTAAGTCTTCCTTCAAGGTTGGCTGTGGCACATCGTATGCCAAATCAATGGAGAATTTCGTGTCTTGGGGGCCGAATTTTCCCGAGGATGTCAACTGCGCCCACATGGAAAACGAGAAGATCTCGATCCGCTCGCTGATGACAGCCGCAAAAATCTACACCCTTTTCCTGGCACGCTGTGCAGCCCATCCTGCACAGGCCAGGGCCAACGAAGAAGCGTGATCCTTGAATACCCAAACCCTTTTTGAGACCCTGATCGACCCCCAACAGTTGATCCAAACAACAGCAGAACTGATCCGCATCCCCTCCTATCCAGGTGTAGCAGAGCAAGAAACGGCTGTTGCCCGGTACATCCAAGACAGGATGGCGAAAGCCGGGATCAAATGCCACCTTGAAG
>Ga0209605_1002921_pt1 | contig 15662 bp, 15 predicted proteins | sample AD_UKC035_MetaG_FD_184408 | JGI IMG/M metagenome (GOLD analysis project Ga0209605, IMG submission 184408) | Active sludge microbial communities of municipal wastewater-treating anaerobic digesters from USA - AD_UKC035_MetaG (SPAdes) (version 2) | ecosystem: Engineered > Bioreactor > Anaerobic >...
ATAAATATATCTCAGCCGTTAAAACAGCAGCACCCATTCCTATATTCATGCACAGAAATATAAGAACAGCTATATCAAACAGGTAACCAACGGCACTGCTAAACATCATAATTCCATTTGCCAGTAACGCGCATTTGATTATTCTCTCTATCCTGGTATTGCCAAATACCCATGCCGCAAAAATACACGATAACCCGAAAAAAATCGTCCACCCAAGCATATTAACGGCAGCTATTCCGGAAATGGGGTTTGCCTGGATAAACTGTTCAAGTCCGTTTGTTTGGCCGGAATTAATCTGCATTCGCACCGCACTTATTTGTATAAAGTAGTTTATGCCAATCAATGCAAAAAAACCTATGCCAAAAAGCTCTGCTATCCTGGCAAAGTACTTCTTTGATGATTCGGCAATTTCCTCAATGCTGCAGAGCTGAATGACAAAGCATGCACCATAGAGAATCATAAAAAGCATGGCAATATGCTTAAAGGCTTGATTAGTAGTCTGAGCTGCCTTTATGTAGGTTTCAAAGTTAGTCCATATAAAAACAGGATTTACGAGCAGAATTGCAATAAAACAAATGGTATACGCGACAAAAGCCAGTGCAGCTGTTACTGCTGACCAGTACCCGAAATTCAATGCATTCTTATTCATTCATATATCCCCTTTACTATATTTTTGTATAATAAAAGGAGATCTTCATTCCAGCTTATGGGTAGAGAGTATTATTTCACTGAATGGGAAAAAACAAATCCCAAGAATCACAAGAAAAACCATGTGCATAAAAACATAGTAAATGCTGTTATCCGGAATAATTGCATCTGTCAGAAAAGAAACAAATGTTATAAGAAATATGAATATCATCAGTAATGCAATTACAGCTATTATACGGTTTTTCTTCATAATTCATCCGTCCTCTAAACAAACTTAATTGGGAATAATTACATTATAGCACATCGCTTCGATTATATCATGCCCAGCTTATCAATTGCCTGCTCTTCATCGGGCAAGAAAAATATATTCCTTCCTTTATTGCTTTCATAAATGAAGTCTTTCAGGCTCTTACTTGAATAAACCGAGAAATCGCCGACTATTGCTATTCTAATATGGTAATTTATAAACTTCTGCAATACCTCCCCTGCGAATCTTGTTTTCAGGTCAAAAAAGTCCTCGCATATTGCTGATTTATTCAAAACAATATGATTACAGCCTGTTTCATAATCTATGGCTGCTATGAAATCTAGTGCTGATTGAACATCTTTTATCAGTATCTCATTACTGATGACAACTGCAATTTCTGTATCGTTTTCTTTTACTACTGTTATTTTCATGATAATCCTCCATTATAAATACTTATAACATATTTCATTATAGCCGGTATAATTATTCTTCTTCCAAAAGGACTGTGCCAAATAATTGTCTATTGATATCGTTTTTGCATTATCTTTCAACCTATAAATATCATTTACATTTACATGAAAAACCATCATCTCATACCATAAATCAATAATATTGCTTAAATCATTTAAATCAGCTTTTCTGACGAGCATTTTAATCACTCCATAAAATAATTTGACGTTTTCATACCTCAATTTCTATATCAATACATTTTGCGGCTTCAATACACAACTTCATATCGTTCAAACCAATTTTTCCCTTGTACAATTTCATTGCTTCATTTTTCAAAGCCACTTTATTATATAAATCTTCAGGGGAAGCTTTTGATACTTTTTCAACCGTATCAAATCCGGCGGCAAATAGTACACGGGCAAAAGTTGTATTTACCCATTGTATTCTTGTTAAATCACTTAGTTTCAGCAATTCAATTATTTCATGTTCGTCAATACCGAATGTATTAACAAATTTTTCTCTTTCATATGATTTCCCAAGTTTTTCATACAACATTTGAGTATTTGAGATTCCTGCTTTTTCAATTTTATCAATAGTATTGTTTGAAATCCATGTAAAATCTCTTAATTTCACTGGTTTGGGCTGAATACTTTTTAACTCCCGAAGTAAAATCGTAAGATATTCATCTGAAATATTCTTATTTTTATTCAATAATTCTGCTTTTAATTTGCTGTTTTTTAAGACTGAGAATAATTCTTCAAGTGTCTTAATATTCGCTTTTACAAACACATTGAAATGTATATCAGCTTTGTCTTTCAGTATTTGGCGGCTTGGGATGAATGTTCTCTTCTCAAGTTCCTTTTTATATTGTTCGAGTGTAATTTTTTTAAAATCAATTAAATAACTCATTTTTATCCCCCTAGTTAATTTTTTGTTCCAAATATTTTATACAACATTATTAGTATACAGCAATTTTCTGTTCTGATTAGATATGTGTTCATTATTAGATTACCTAAGTTAGTAATTTCCATTATATCACCTCATAAATTACACATCTTTATTCAATATTGTATGCGGCAATGTCTATAAGCTCAGAATCATTGCATTTTTCCGTACTTAAAATTCTTTCATACTTGTACCCTTTTTGACTTAAAGCAATATCTAAGAAGCAGATGAAAATTCCCATGTCAATTGAATTATAGTAAGAAAGTTTACCCGCCGGCATGAATGATTTTATTTGAGTTGTTCGATAAATTCTCAGGCAATTTTCTTCACTGACAACTCTCCACGGCTGTGTATTGCAGGCACTTGGTGCATATCGAACAATTTCCCCTATGTCTGAATAATGTTCACCTTTCCATATAGTTTCTAAATCCTTGCGGTTCGTTTTTGAAAAATCCTTACGAAAATCTTCAGGATGACTTTTTCCAAATGCCAACATTATAACATATTCAAGACCGTCGAGTTTTAGTTCTTTGGTTTTGGCTAAAGCATACCAGCAGACTCCTATATTACGGGAAGCCAAAAACAAGTCCATCTGCTCCAACATATAGCCGACATTCAGAAGATATAACGGCTTTTCTTCGCTATACATAAGCAAGCAGTATTCACCGCGTTTTGAGGTTGTTTCTTTACTTTCCACTATTTTAAATTTAACTTTGATATCTTTAACAAGAGGCCTGAAATTATTTATTGCCTGCCTGATATCTTCCATTTCAGCTTCTGTTATAGATAAGTTATAATCATATCTTCTTATTGATTTTCTTTTAAAAATCATGTCAAATAGTTCATTCAAAATATAATCCCCTTTTAATTCGGTTCTCTTACTTAAATGGTAATGGATTATAAAATTTATTCCAACATGTATTTTAAAAATTGCAATGCAATATTAATTGACCCTACAAACAAGGGCATGGTATTTAATTATGTATGTAATCTTACTATCCGATTTATCTAAATATATACCGGTATATTCTATCTATAATAAAAATCAAATGATAATCCGCAAAAATGGCATTCTGCTTCATACCAGCTGTGTTCTGCTCCACATTGACATTTCCATTTTAATTCTTGTTTCTTGAGCCACTTCTCGCAACCTTGTTCTTTTAATTCAGCGAGATTGTCCATTATATCCAAATGATGAGCTCGCCCATCTAATTGAAAATTCCTCAACATTTCACAAGGAGCTTCTATACAATCACCACAGTACTCAATTCCTTTATCTTCAGCGCATTCTCTTATTTTACATTTTGAACAATGGGGGTATAACTTATCGGAGCGGCATCCCTGACATGTGGGATCTTCGACTGTTTTATCTTTTTTAAGTAATTCTCGCAATAAATGTGCATTTCGGGGAAAAGAAGCCTGATAATGATAACACGCTCCACAATATAAACCACATACTCCTAACAATTTATAACTCAACAAAAAGACCTCCTAACATTTTTAATAATAATTCAAAAACTATCAATAGCCTTCCGGATACAGGCACATATTGCTTTTCGAACATGTCGTTCTAACGTGGCGCGGGCTTTGCGCCCGCTGCGTGAAGCCATTGTTAGGCGATGGGCAGAGTATGTTCTTAGCTTCTTTAATTATTTTTAACCCCGCCCATTCTGCTGAAGCGCAGGACGCGCGTAAGCGGTTTCTAAAAACCATACTTATCTTTTCTAAGTTTAAATGCTTTTTCTCCACCCTCCATAATCTTTGTAATAACGTCCCTAATAATTGATATATCTATTGCACCAAGATGCTTTATTTCACCATTAGACTGATCTCCTGAAACTCTATAATCACAACAAGCTACTAGTTCAGCGTCACCATTGACAACAATATTCGCATTATGGCTTGTAAAAATCAGTTGACGGTTTTTCTTTGATTTGCATATTAGTTCAGCTATTTCGGAAACCATCTGATTATCTAAATCATCTTCTGGTTGGTCAATTATTAGTGTTGGGCCTTCTTGGTTGAGTAAAACATGAATAAGTGATGTTGCTTGCTGACCTGCAGAGGCATCAGTAAATTCAATATATTCGCCTTCCTTTGTTTTGTATTCAAAAACTGGAATATCTTCTAGTTGGGTAAGATACATATTTATGAAATTGTTGATATTCATTTTTTCTGCAATTTTTCTCAAATCATTTTGTGATAAGCCAATAGAAACTAATTTCGGAGTCGAAGGAAAGGTCTCAGGGGAATCATTTTCAAAATCGAAATTTGCAAGGCTCTCAAACTCATTTAAAAGTTCTTGCCATTCATTAATGGGATTGGTTGCGTTTGAAACAAATGAACATATTGAATCAGTCTTTTCTTTCCTGATATTTGACCCTGCCAAAATACTCCTTAATGTCGAACCAAGTGAGTCTATACCCTTGCCTCTCCCAAGGGTTGCGCGTAAATTATTATCTGATAAGATGGATAATTGCTCACATTGAGCCTGGATAGTATCAGCTCTACCATTATGCGAAGAAACCCATTGTTCTTTTAGTCTTGAAAATTTTTGATCTTGGTCGCCCAATTTGTTTAATAATTGCTTTTTTTCCCCAAGGGATTTGCGAATTTCATTAGATCTTTTTTCGAGTTGGGATATTTGTGTTAAAGTTGCTTGCTGAGAAGAAGATCGCTCTTTTGCTGATTCATAATGCTGTTTATGTATTAAGAGAAGTTGCATCCAATCAGTTCTTCCATGCGAGAATTCATTTTCTGCGGCACTATATTCGGCTATATTCTTCTTGATATCGTTTAATTGTTTTTTAACATCTTTAAATAGTTGAGAAATACTATCATTGATGGTCTTGATGGTATCCTTTGAAGCATCCGGAATTATAAGTCTCGGTGGAATGGGTGTAGGAAAAGCTTCAATTTCAGTCAAAAGTACATCCAAAGAATTGGATGCAGCTGTTAGTTCCGACACCCATTCCTCAACTAATTGTTCTGTTTCAGAATAGGCTTCGTGAGTATCAATTGTAGCTCTATCTTCATCTGAAATACCTTTAAGATTTTTTCTAAGATTTTCTACCTGCTCAGTTACAGATTTGAGTTCAAGTTCTCTGCGGTGTATCTCTTTTTGTAATAGATTTATTTGATTTCTTTTCTCAAAACAAGCCCTAATATCGGTATTAAGGTTCTTAAAATGCAAGTCATACTCAGAAAGGTTCTGCCTAATGGGGCTATACACGAGTCGCTTCAATTCTGTTCCACTAACACCAACACTACTAAGTTGTTTTTGGCTATACGCTTGAATCGGTAATAGATTTCTTATATTTTCTTCAGTACATACCTCAAAATCTTCATTTCCTATTTTTAGCAAAATTTCCCCAGATTTTGCTTTTCTGCGAACAACATGTACAATACCGTTTTTAATAAAGGAAACCTGAACTGTTCCGTCATAAGGTAAAAGCGTTCTTTCGATTAACTTTTTTCGTCTTTCCTGATAATTCGGAAGTTCTTCGTCCTCCTGTGATAAATCAGGATATTGGTCACATAAACCCCACCTGAGATATTCCAAAACAGTAGATTTACCCGTTCCTCTTCCTCCAATAATGGCATTGTATTGGCGATTGAATTCAAGGTAAATTCGACCTAGAAACTTACTGTTTGATACATCCAGTGAAGTAATGAATACAGGCGGTAGAACAGGTATCTCTTGAGAAATACGGGAGTTTTTTGCAAGACAGGCTTGTCGTAGCGCTTCCGCAGTTGGCTCAGCCCACTTTATCCAAGTACTATGTCTACCAAGGTCTTCATGTGTCGCCTTGCGATTATCAGACGTTTGAATTAGTGCAATTTCTTTGAAACCATAATGCCTGTTTTTTCCATTAACTATGTCCGTATTCCCTCGTCCAAGAGTAGAAATGGAACTCTCTAAATAACCGCCAACGCAAGGCATTGTTTTATAAAAATCAGCAAAACCGCTTCGTAATAATGTTTTGTGGCCATTATCACTGACATGAGGGATAATAGTGAATCTGCCCTTAATATAATCAAGATTACTTAGTTTTTCGTATAATTCACAGAAATTTTTTGTGACAGCTTGCGGTATCGGAACGATTGTTGCAGTTCTTGATTCAGTGTCAGGATTTGGTGTAATTCCTAGTGTGGTTAGTACTCCCTGTAATAAGTTTTCTGGAAAAGCACTGTCAAGAATTAATAACGCTTGGCAAGGTGGGGATGCAAGAGTTAATTCTAATCCAGGAAAAACTATTAGTTTTTCCTCATCGGGATAACACACCCCGTTATCATTTAATTCAGCTAAAGCGGCTTGTTTAATATAAGGGAAGAAAACAAAATCATGATGATCAGTTATGGCAATTGCATGTAATCCTTTTGTGCGACAAGCTTGTACTAAAGTTTCAGCATATGCCTTTCTTTCCTCATTTGAAATCGCTTCGGGTCCATGCCAATTAATATCACGCGGTGAATGTACTTGAAAGTCACATCTATAAAAGTGAGCCCCCTTATCCATTCTATCCTCTCCTCCTTTTTGCCCGCCATGGACGGCGGGCGTCTTAGGCGGGGTTAAAAAATACACCCTTAATGTTTATAAATCTATTATCCTAAACTATTTTATCGCTCTGCCTTTCGCCTAACGTGGCGCGGGATTTACGACGTTCACGAGCCCTAGTGCGACCGCACTTGGCGAGTGAATGTGCGTAAAGGCTGCTGTTAGGCGATGTGGCGCTTCGCCACTGCCTAACAGCGGGCGCAAAGCCTGCGCCACGTTAGAGCGAATGGAGCGAAGCGACATGTCGCTCTAACTCCTGCAACTACGTATGTCGTCAATACATCCAAAATCGTGTGTGTTCACGAACATATTTCGTCAATATTTTCATTTATCTGCGAATCCACTCTATATAAATTCTCCATATTTCGAGATAAATCCTTCCAAATAAATACAAAATAAGTATGAGTCCATCATACTTATCTCAGATATGTTCTTCAGTTGTGCTGCAAAAGAAAAAACATAAACCCCTTGGTTTATGCTTTTTCTTTTTCTTCTTCTGCCTTCTCTTCTTCTTTTGCCACATCGGCCATTGCGTGCCGTCTTGAAAGGTTAATTCTTCCCTGCTTGTCGATTTCGGTTACTTTTACAAGTATCTCGTCTCCGACTGCGACAACATCCTCAACCTTTTCAACTCGTTTTGTATCAAGCTTGGAGATGTGTACGAGGCCTTCCTTGCCGGGAAGTATCTCAACAAATGCTCCGAAGGTCATAAGCCTGGTAACTCTGCCGAGATAGATTTCTCCTTCTTTTACTTCCTTTACAAGGCTTTCGATTATTTTCAGCGCCTTGTCACCGGCTGCCTGATTTACAGCAGCGATGAATACTCTTCCGTCATCCTCAATGTCTATTTTTACGCCCGTCTCTGCGATAATCTTGTTGATTGTCTTTCCGCCGGGGCCTATTATGTCTCTTATCTTGTCAGGATCAACCCTTGTTGTTATTATTTTTGGTGCATAAGGTGACAGTTCTTTTCTGGGTTCGCTTATTACGCTGAGCATTTTGTCAAGTATAAAGAGCCTTCCCACTCTTGCCTGCTCCAGTGCCCTTTCAAGTATAGGCCTGTCAATACCGGCTATTTTTATGTCCATCTGAATGGCAGTGATTCCCTTGCTTGTTCCTGCGACCTTGAAATCCATGTCTCCCAGGAAATCCTCCATGCCCTGTATATCGGTAAGAATGGCTACATTGCCCTTCTCCTTCATAAGCCCCATTGCAACTCCGGCTACAGGTGCCTTTATCGGTACCCCTGCATCCATCAATGCCAATGTGCTGCCGCAGACTGAGCCTTGTGATGTGGAACCGTTGGAGCTTACTACTTCGGATACAAGCCTGATTGTATAAGGGAATTCTTCTTCTGATGGTATCATTGGCTCCAATGCTCTTTCAGCAAGGGCTCCGTGTCCTATTTCCCTTCTTCCCGGGCCTCTCATGAATCTTGTCTCACCTACGCTGTATGGCGGGAAATTGTAGTGATGCATGTATCTTTTTGATTCTTCTTCGGTAAGGCCGTCAAGTATCTGTACATCACCCAAAGCGCCAAGAGTCGCAATTGTAAGAACCTGTGTCTGGCCTCTTGTAAAAAGCCCTGAACCGTGTACTCTGGGAAGAACTCCAACCTCGCTGCTTATGGGCCTTATTTCGTCAAGCTTTCTATCGTCGGGTCTTATGCCCTCCTCTGTTATCAGCTTTCTTACCTGTTCCTTGAGTATGTCATACAACACCTCGTCAATGTCCTTTTCTTTCTCGGGGAAGATTTCTGCAAAATGCTCAAAGGTTTCTTCTTTAACTGCATCAATTTTCTCCTGTCTTTCAAGCTTATCGGGAGTCCTTATCGCATCAAGGGTCTTCTGGGTTGCATATTCCCTTACGGCAGTTTCAATTTCTTCTTCCGGCTTGAAAACAGTGTATTCTTTTTTCTCCTTGCCTACTTTAGCAACAATTTCTTCAATAAATGCAACAATCTTTTTGATATTGTCATGAGCAAACATTATTGCTTCAAGCATGACATCCTCAGGTACTTCCTTTGCACCTGCCTCAACCATCATGACAGCATCCTTGGTGCCTGATACTACCAAGTGAAGGTCGCTTTTTTCTCTTTCTTCGTTATTTGGATTGAGTACTAACTCTCCGTCAACTCTTCCAACCAATACCGAGCCTGTAGGCCCCTGGAAGGGTATTGTTGAAATGGAAAGCGCAGCTGATGAACCTATCATTGCTGCTATTTCAGGCAGGTTATCCTGATCTACGGATAAAACGGTAGCCACTACCTGCACGTCGTTCCTGTATCCGTGCGGAAACAAAGGCCTGATCGGTCTGTCAATCAATCTTGCTGACAGTATTGCTTTTTCGGTAGGCCTTCCTTCCCTTTTTATGAAGCCGCCCGGAATCTTACCGACTGCATAAAGTCTTTCTTCATAGTCAACGCTGAGAGGGAAAAAATCTATTCCTTCCTTTGGCTCTGCCGAAGCGCATGCTGTTACAAGTACGACAGTATCGCCGTATCTTACCAGGACCGCTGCATCGGCTAACTGGGCTATTCTTCCTGTTTCAATACTTAGCTTTCTCCCAGCCAGCTCAAGTTCAAATACATCCATGTATTTTCCTCCTTTCATTTTGTATATTAAGTATAATCTGAAACCGGGCAAAAACTTTTCCTGTTCCAGAAAACTTACTCCATATGTATTTAGTGTATCCATGTCAAATCAAAATAATTGCAAAAAGGACGGGAATGATCCCCGCCCTCAAACTACTATTTTCTTAGACCTAGTTTTTCAATAATAGCACGGTATCTCTCAATGTCTTTAGCCTTGAGATAATTCAGAAGTCCTCTTCTCTGTCCGACCATCTTAAGAAGCCCTCTTCTTGAGTGATGATCCTTCTTGTTGATCTGAAGATGTTCATTCAGGTTGTTTATTCTCTCTGTAAGTATTGCAATCTGTACTTCAGGAGATCCTGTATCACCTTCTTTGATCTGATACTTCTGAATCAGTTCGCCTTTTGATTCCTTTGTAAGTGCCATTAATTCCACCTCCTTATAAATCCCGAATATATCTCCAAAAGCCAAGCCAACCGTTGGTGAATCGGTACACCTAGCTATTGGCATCATTTTGACAAGTATGATTTTAACATATATAGTTCTCCGTGTAAAGGATATTTATTCTAGCATCATCTATGATTCAAATGTGTATCTGTCCTGAATGTCGCGGTTTATCTGCTCGACAAGTCCTTCTATACTGTCAAACTTCATTTCATCCCTCTTATGCTTGTGGAAGAAAATCTCAATTTCCTCCCCGTAAATATCGTCGCAAAAGTCGAGAAGATGCGTCTCCACACTCAGGCTTTCACCGTTAAAGGTCGGGTTAAAGCCTATATTTGTTATGCTTTTAAAAAGCCTTCCGCATACTTTTGTACTGGTATAATAAACTCCCTTTTTAGGAAGTGTTATATCCTTCTTAACGTCTATATTGGCAGTTTTGAAACCCATTAACTCACCATTTTGTTTACCGTAAACAACTTCACCGTGTACTGAAAAATCCCTGCCAAGATATTGTGACACTTTGTCAACATTTCCGCTTCTTATTACGTGCCTGATGAGGCTGCTTGAAACTATATGGCCGTTTACCTCAAAGGCATCAACTATGATTACCCTGAAGCCGTATTTTTCGCCGTATTGCTTAAGATCATCGACATTGCCCTCTCCTTTGATACCAAATTTGTAGTTGTATCCTATTACAACGGATTTTACACTAAAACGGCTTACAAGTATGTCTTTGACAAAATCCTCGGCTCTCATTTCCCTGATTTTGTTGAAATCCTCAAGGTACAGCATGTCAACGCCCATCTGCTCAATTACCTCAGACCGCTTTTTATTGTCGGTAATCAGATAAATGTGCTTATTGGGTATGAGAATTTTCCTTGGATGTGTATGAAAGGTATATACCATGCTTCCTGTACCGTGAAGCCTCGATTCTTCTTTTAATATCTCAATCAGCTTTCTATGCCCTATATGAACACCGTCGAAGCTTCCCAATGCAATGCACCACGGCGCTGACTTCATAGCTTCATCATACTGTTCTGCTATTTTCAAGATAACCACCCTTATAACAAGATTTCAATAAGGGTTTTTGCACGTTTGCAAAAACCTGCCCGAGCGTTTCAACGAGGCGGGAAATATACTCGCCGCCTTTTGGAGGAACATTTTATTCGCCTCGTTATTTACAAGAATTAAATGAATATATTTTTTATTTTTATAAATAGCCTCTGTCCGCTTTCATCATTCTGCACAGTGCCTGTTCCTATAAAACCGGCTTCTCCGTATATGCGGATGTCCTCGTTTTCATTAAGCCCTTCAAAACCGTTCAGCACTCCTTGTTCATACAGGGGATTGCCGTTTGTTATGGATTTAAGGGCGGAAGCTTTTACAGTAATTGATTTATAATGCTTGAACAGGATTTCCACATTAATAAGAATGTCATTTATCCGGTTTTCTTCAGCCGCTGCTTTAATCTCCTCCAGGGTATAGGAATCCTCAATCGAAAAGGGAGAGGAGCCAAGCCTGATAAGCTGTGACATGTGTGCGCCGCAGCCGAGGGCTTCGCCTATATCATGGCAAAGGCTTCTGATATAGGTGCCTTTTGAGCATAATATATCAATAATAGCTTCATCTTCCGATATCATTTCCACCAGCTTAAGCTCATGTATTTCCACAGGCCTTTCGGCTATCCGGATTTCTTTGCCTTCAAGGGCATATTGGTAAAGCTTCTTCCCTTTTATTTTTATTGCGGAATATACGGGAGGCTTCTGGCTGATTGCTCCTGTAAAGCTTTTCAAGGTGTCTTCCAAAGCTTTTTTGTCGATTACCACCGATTCATATTCTTTGATGACCTGTCCGTAGCTGTCAAAGGTATCGGTGACAGTGCCGAATTTGATATTGGCCCTGTAGCTTTTTTGCTTGTCAGTCAGGTATTGGACTGCCTTCGTGGCCTTTCCCACGCAGACAGGAAGCACTCCGGCGGCTTCAGGGTCCAAAGTTCCGGTATGGCCTACCTTCTTTATATTCAGTACTTTCCTTAAATAGGACACCACATCATGAGAGGTCATTCCCGGCGGCTTCAAAACATTTATGATTCCGTTCATAATGGCTCCCTACCTTAATTCCTCTGCGACTGCTTCCAGTATCTTTTCTTTCACTTCGGCAATTGTGCCGTGAACTGTGCATCCTGCCGCATGCACATGGCCGCCGCCCCCAAAACGGAGAGCCACGGCTGCTACGTCGGCTTTCTTTTTTGACCTCAGTCCTACTTTTATTATTCCGGGCTCGATTTCTTTGAGAAACATGGCTACCTCTACACAGCCAATATCTCTTGCAAGGTTTATTATGCCGTCTGTATCCTCTTCCAATGCATTTGCCTCTTTCATCTGCTCCAATGAAAGGCTTATGCAGGATGCGGCATCATTGTGAAAGAACTCCAGAGTGCTGAGGGCTGTCTTCATAAGCATTACCTTTTCCTTTGAGTTGTTCTGGTATATTCTTTCAAACATAAGGGGCACACTGACCCCGTTGTCTATTAGGTCTCCTGCAATTTGGTGCGTTACGGAGGTTGTATTGCTGTATTGGAATTGACCCGTATCTGTTACAATTGCAGTGTACAGGCATTCGCATATCTCCCTGTCCATGCCGATATCCAGAGACTTTACCAGTTCATATATTATCTCCCCTGAAGCGGCTGAACCGGTATCTACAAGGTTTAAACTGCCGAACTCCTTGTTGCTTATATGATGGTCTATATTGATTACGTAATTGTCATTAAGGTAAAGACTGGATTTACCCAGTCTTTCAGCATCTCCGCAATCAAGGGCTATTACCGCATCAAAGTTTTCGAATTGACCGGGCTTCCGAACCTGCTCGGCTCCTTCCAAAAAAGCATATATCTTTGGAATTTCATCATCAAGAATGAATCTTACGTCCTTTCCGCATTTCTTCAGGGCATTATAAAGTGCAAGGCTGGATCCGATACTGTCACCGTCCGGCATTATATGAGATAATATGGCAATTTTACTGCTCTCCTTGATTTTGCTTATTATGTTTTGAAAAATCAAAGGTTCTCTCCTCCGTCCTTTTTCTTTACCTCATTCAAGAGCTTGTTTATGTATGCTCCATGTTCAATGGATCTGTCAAGCTCAAAAATCACCTCCGGCAAATATCGGAGTTCAATCTTCCTTCCCAATTCACGCCGGATAAATCCTGCGGCGTTGGTAAGGCCCTTCATTGTAGCCTTCTTTTCTTCATCACTTCCAAGAATGCTTACAAATACCTTTGCATATCTCAAATCAGCGGTTACTTCTGCTGATACTACGCTGCACATTGTTGATATCCTTGGGTCATTCAGGTCGTTTCTGATTATATCACTGACTACCCTTTTCACTTCTTCGGATATTCTGTCTATTCTATGATTAGCCACCGTTAATCACCTGCCTGTATATTTTGGATATGTTATTTTCTCGGAACTGCCTCTGTCGTATAGGACTCAATAATGTCCCCTTCTTTAATGTCATTAAACTTCTCTATGTTCAAGCCGCATTCGTATCCTGCATTGACTTCTTTTGCATCATCCTTGAATCTCTTCAGGGATGCCAGCTTTCCTTCGTGTATTACGATGCCGTCGCGGATAACCCTGATATCGTTATTTCTGTTTATTTTACCGTCAGTGACATAGCATCCTGCTATTGTGCCTACTGCAGAAGCTTTAAAGGTGGCGCGGACTTCCGCGTGTCCCAATAACACTTCTTTATATTCGGGCTCCAGCATACCCTTCATAGCAGCTTCTACATCCTCAATTGCATTGTAAATTACCCTATACAGCCTGATATCGACCTTTTCCTTTTCGGCAAGGGCAATGGCCATAGGCTGCGGCCTGACATTGAATCCTATAATTATAGCGTTTGAAGCGGAAGCAAGCATTACATCGGATTCGGTTATTGCACCTACACCGCCATGTATTGTATTCACTTTTACTTCTTCATTGCTTAACCTTGCAAGAGATTGCCTCACAGCTTCCACAGAACCCTGCACATCAGCTTTTAGTATGATGTTAAGCTCCTTGACTTTGCCTTCTTGTATCTGATTGAAGAGCTCCTCAAGAGACACTGTCTGCTTGCTCTGTATCTGTGAAAGACGCTGCTTTTCCTTTCGTTTTTCCGAAATAGTCTTTGCTGTCTTTTCATCATCCACAACAATGAATATGTCCCCCGCATCAGGAACTTCATCAAGCCCTTGTATTTCCACAGGTGTTGAAGGGCCTGCTTTTTTGATTCTCTTTCCTTTATCGTCTATCATGCCCCTTACTTTTCCGTGAGTGCTTCCAACTATGAAGTAATCTCCAAGGCTCAAGGAGCCGTCTTGAATAAGCACAGTTGCAACAGGGCCTTTTCCTTTGTCCAGCTCTGCTTCTATTACTGTACCCTTTCCTTTTTTGTTGGGATTGGCTTTTAATTCCTGCATTTCGGCAACAAGCAATATCATTTCAAGAAGTTCCGATATGCCTTCCCTTTTCTTTGCCGAAACCGGAACCATTATAGTATCGCCTCCCCATTCCTCTGAAACAAGGCCGTATTCAGTCAATTCCTGCTTTACTCTGTCGGGATTGGCTCCGGGTTTGTCAATTTTGTTTATTGCTATAATCAATGCTACATCTGCCGCTTTCGCATGGTTTATTGCTTCTACCGTCTGCGGCATTACGCCGTCATCCGCTGCAACGACCAATACTGCAATATCGGTAACCTTTGCCCCCCTGGCCCTCATTGCCGTAAAGGCTTCGTGGCCCGGAGTGTCCAGGAATGCTATTTTTCTGTCACCGATAGTTACTGTATACGCCCCTATATGCTGTGTTATTCCGCCAGCCTCCGTTGCAATTACATTAGTCTGTCTTATTGCATCCAGCAAGGACGTCTTTCCGTGGTCTACATGCCCCATGATAGTTACAACAGGAGGGCGCGGCCTCAAATCCTCTGGCCTGTCTTCTTCAGTCTTGAGAAGCACTTCTTCGCTTTCCTTGTCAATAACCTTATCTACGGTAAAACCGAATTCTTCACATATCAGCTGCGCCGTATCAAAATCCAGCATTTGATTAATGTTTGCAATGATACCCAACAGCAGGAGCTTTTTGATTATTTCTGTCACAGGCTTTCCAAGTCTTTCGCTAAGTTCCTTCAGAGATATCATATCGCCTATTTTAACAGGCTTCTTTGAGACATGGACTTCTTCTTTTTTTGGTGCCTCAAAGCCCCGCTGCTTAAAATTCTTATTGTAGGGCTTTCCCTGCTGCTGTTGCCTGAACGGAGGTTTTCCCTGAGGGGATTTGCCCGGGAGTTTCTTTCCTATTCTTTCAACTTTTGTAAAATCTTTTTTTGTGCTAAGCGTTATTGCATCTTCTTCTATTTCATCATGAGCGGATACGTTCTTGGGAGCACTGACCGGCCTTATATCAGAAGACGGATTTCTTTTATCTCCTGAGGGGTGCTGATGAGGTTTACCCGCCGGCCTGATGTCCTTTTTTTGTTCCGGCCTCACAGGCTGCTGCGCAGACTGAGGCCTTTGCTGCGGCTGCTGCACTGTCTGCGGCTTCTGCTGCGGTTTCTGAGCCTGCGGAGGCTGCTGTGGCTGCTGAAGCTTCTGCTGAGGTTTTTGAACCTGTTGAGGCTGCTGCACTGTCTGCGGCGCCCGCTGAGCCTTTTGCGCCTGTTGAGGCTGCTGCGCAGTCTGCGGTGCCCTCTGAGCCTTCTGTTCCTGTTGAGGCTGCTGTGCCGCCTGCGGTT
>Ga0209605_1002926_pt1 | contig 15639 bp, 12 predicted proteins | sample AD_UKC035_MetaG_FD_184408 | JGI IMG/M metagenome (GOLD analysis project Ga0209605, IMG submission 184408) | Active sludge microbial communities of municipal wastewater-treating anaerobic digesters from USA - AD_UKC035_MetaG (SPAdes) (version 2) | ecosystem: Engineered > Bioreactor > Anaerobic >...
TCCGGCGACATCAATGGATTAGCCGGATGCGGGAAATCCGCACGTCCGGTTTCATGAGGGGGGCAGGTTCATGGATTGGCCATGAATTCTGCCTCTACTCTCCCGGTTTTCTGCTCAGAACTTCATTTCGGCACCGAAGGTGAAACGGCGGCCACTGCGGTAATAGATCGGATCCATCAGCAGGCCGGCCTTGTTTTTGATATCAGATGACTGAACCAGCACAATGTCGTCTTTGTCGGCGATATTGTCGATGTCGAGATACATCGAAAATCTGTCGGTAAATCGATGTCTGAGACCAAGGTTGAAAGTCGTCGAAGAATCGACACGATCATAATTGGTCGCTTTGCCGGCAGAATCAATCGCCTGAGTCGCTTTGGTGGCACCCTGGTGCTCACAGCTGAGCATGGCCGAGAGTTTGCCATGATGATACATCGTGCCGCCGGTGAACTTGTATTCGGGTTTTGCAACCAGCCGCAGATTGCGGGTTTCGTCTTCAGCCTGATCCAGGCGGGTATAAGCTAACCAGGCGTCGAAATTACGATTGATTTTGCCATTGGCACTGACTTCCCAGCCGGCATGACTGGCTTCGTCAATGTTGATGTAATAAGCATCGTTAGCCTTGAGTGTGCCGACACCGGCAATTACGCCGCCGGCCACTGAAGTTATCTGCGAGATCTTGTTCTCGATATCAGAATCAAAGCGGGTTACCGCCAGCTGCCAGTCATCATTGACCTGATATCCAAGCCTGAATTCTTTATTGTCAGCCTTTTCCGGCTTGAGATTCTCATTACCAAAAACACGACTGCCACGATAAAGCTCCTGCACATTCGGAAAGCGCACGGTGCGACTGACGCCGGCACCGATGTCGAGCCTGTCGGTAACCTGGTATTTTGCCGCCATCGACCAGGAAGTTTCTGAATCAGATTCAAAAGACTCATCTGATCTTGCAACCAGCTGCAGATCAAGTTTGTCGCTCGCTTCGATCGAGTCACTGATGAAGTAGCCCTTTGTATCGAGCCACTTGCCTTCAATACCTGCTTTCATGTCATGCCCGATGTCCTTGACTTCCTGTTGCTGAGCTCCGACGGTAAGGTTATGTCTTTTGCAGAGCTTGAAGTTATACAGAGCTTCGATCGTATTCATCTGAATCGTCACGTCATCTGCATGGTTTACCGTTCCAGAAGCAACCGTCAGCGTATAATCGGTATAGAGCTGATTCGCGCTGAAATCGCGGTAACGCGCGTAGCGCAGCACCAGATTGCGATCGTTGCCGAAATCTTTTTCGACGACATAGTCATGATGTGACATTTCCCAAGGCTCGAAACGCTCTTTATAATTCGGAATGCTTATACTTCCGGCACTCTCGAGCACTGTCGCCTTGAATACCCAGCCCGAATCCGTTTCTACCCGGCCACGATACATCAACAACAGATTCTCAGAATCATTGCCACCAACACCATAGGTCTTGTAATAGCGTTTGCCATCGTAACTGTCGCGGAACACACCAAACAGATGCTCGTTCTGATGCGCAACTTTGCCATAAATGTATTCTTCGTGCCGGGTGCCCTTGCCGCCGGCTTCCTGAACCATGGTCAACCCTTCGAGATCCTTTGCTGTCGGCAGCGTCAGATTGACTGCGCCGGCCAGTCCGTTCGGGCCATAAACCAGCGAACTGCCGCCAGGCACTACGGTAGCCTTCTGCAGGCGACGCAGCGGAAAACCGGACAACGAAGAAGTGCTGTTCCATGGGGTATTGATCGGGCAGCCGTCGACCAGAATCTTGGTATGCTTGCCGTCAAAACCGCGCAGTTCTGGAGTCATGATCGCGCCCAGCAGGCTGTGCCCGCCGGTAATCGAAGGATTCATGGTTCGCAGCAGTTCAACCGGATCTCTATATGTCTTCAATTCGATTTTTTCCAGGTCAATGGCATCCTGAGTTCTTTCGAAAATTCCTTTGTAAGTTGCTCTTTCGGCATCGACCGCGAGGTCAGGAAGCCGAAACGCCTGATTATCAGCCGGCTCACTCTGTGCTACAGCTATCATTGCCGTCAATCCAAACACAACCAGTAAAAAAACTCTGACTCCAGAACCGAACTTTTTCATCTCTACCCCCATACATCTAATTCTCGATCTTGTATTAAATGACACACAACAGTCATTGCAGAAAATTCATATCATACTTAACACTACTTAGTAAACCATATTTATCTGATTGGGTTACAGCAAATCTATGAACAGATAGATTTATAAAGTAGTCAAACTCTTTTCAACACTACTACACGCTACTCAAAATCTCATAATTCCTCAATAGACCAGCAACTAGTGCTTTGTCATATTTGAATTGTAGGGTAAGGCTAAGTTGATGCGAAACAAATTTAGCAGACACAGTCAGGGCGCAGGCGTGCTTCTCATGAGCGAAATTTAGAGCCAGGCAATTTTGACGCAGAGCCATAGCTATTAAAAGAGACTCTCGACTGGCGAGAGTGGAGCGAATGAGATCACGCCGAGAGCCCGGTATAAGCGGAGATTCTAAGATTTAATTCTTGAACTCTTATGTGACAGAGCACTAGAGTTTTGCCTCATTATGTAGTGCAAATTCTCCTGACAATATGATAGGATTCAGGTATCACAAGTAAAAATTCGAGAGATATAAAAATGAATGATCAGGAAATAATGCAATGGTTCGAAAAAGCCGCGGCTTTTCACAGAAAAAGAGCGCCCGGTCTGGTGATCGGGATAGCTATGGTAGCCGCCTGCAGCGAAAGACTGGGAGAAGTAAAAGACAAGGTCAACGCGATCTGCGAATCGATATTGTGCCTGAGTGACGTCATTCAGCTGATGACTGGCTGCACCCTCGGCAACCGTTATCTTAAAAGCCTTGATAAGCTGGGCCGGTTTGCGCTGACTCTGTATGATCGCGCTGATGGCCGTGGAGTCCGGGGCAGCATCGATATCGCCAAAGTGTCAGAGCAGGAAACGCCTGAGTTATACAAGTTTTTCATGCGGACACGCTCAGCCGAAGTCAAAGCTGGCGGCGAGGCCCGCATCAAATCAGGCGAGCAGGTGATTAAAGAGTTCCTGCCGGTGCGCAACCGCATTATACGCCTCGAAGACGTGTATCTCGAAAAGTATGGCAAAGGCATCATGCTGCCGGCTGCCCGCTGCAAAACCTGCCACGAATCATTTCTGCGCCAGAACAACGAAGAAGAATGCGGCGTCTGCACCGGCGAAATGCGCTACTACCGCCCCGCCTGAACTGTTTACAACATTCTGCGCACAGCCTACGAAGCGCAGGGGTTCAACATGTTGAACCCCTACAGAGATGGTTGCTTACAGCCAATTTTCAAAAAAATCTGCGACAATCTGCGTAATTGGCGGATAGCTTTTCTCTTCTTCCTCTCCGCGCCTCTGCGGCTCTGCGTGAGAATTCGATTACGATTACGAGCACGAGCACGAGCACGAATAAATTACGCCGATCTGCGGTTTTGCAAGAAAGCCCTACTTGCGTTCGCTGCCTGAATAGCCGCCGAAGCGGCTCAAATACTGAGCGCGCGCGTATACTGCCGGGTTGCCAGACTGAGTCAGGCTCAGCCGGCCTCTGAAGTCGCCGATGCTTTCGTAATCGTGTTTTTCCATCCACTCTTCGATCTCGCGCAGCATTTTCGGCAGACATGAGGCACCTTGCTGGTAAAACACCGAAGCCATCTGAACCGCATGCGCACCGGCCAGCAGCATCTTTAACACCTGTTCGGCACTGTGGATGCCGGTAGAAGCTGCAATCGGGCAGCCAAGTCGCGGGCTCAGAATGCCGACCCAGCGCAGAGGCAGCAGATATTCTCCTTCACCGCTCAGTGGCGAAGCCTCGATCAGAGCCTCTTTTTCGATGTCGATGTCGGGGTTGGCGAAGCGGTTGAACAGAGTTATACCGGCAATCTTTTCGCCGGCAAGAGCATTGCAGACCGCCGCCAGATCAGAAAAATAACTGCTGATCTTTACCGTTACCGGCACCTTTACCCGGCCGGTAACTTCGCGCACAGCGTTGAGATAAAAGCTGCGGTTGCTTTCGGCAGTATTCATCGGGTCGCAGGGCATGACAAAAAGATTGAGCTCTATTGCGTCAGCGCCGGCATCTTCTACCTGCGAGGCGAACTGCAGCCAGTCGCCGGCCGAAACGCAGTTGATACTGGCCACAATCGGCACTTTACTTGCTTTGCGGGCTTCACCTATCAGTCGGCCATAATTAGACAGAACCTGATCGCGAATCTTGTAATCGAAGTAATCGAGAAATTCTTCGAAATGCGCCGAAGTTTTGGTCTGCGCGACCTGGTTGTACTCATTGATGATTTCTTCTTCAAATACTGACTTGAGCACTATAGCGCCGGCACCGTTGTCAGAGAATTCTCTGATTTTATCAGGGCTGGCAGTCAGGCTGCTGCTGGCTACTATCAGCGGATTAGCGAGTTCGAGTCCGAAAAATTTTGTCTTCAGGCTGGTCATTGGCTTCTTTCCTGTCACTTCTTCGCGTATTTTTCCTGGAGATAACGGTGCATGGAAGCGGCGGCACGCCGGCCATCGCCCATGGCAAGAATAACTGTCGCGCCGCCCCTGACAATATCGCCACCGGCAAATATTTCGGGAACCGACGACTGCATGGTTTCTTCGTTAACTTCGATAGTGCCGTAACGTGTCATCTTGAGACCGGGCAGACATGCCGGAATCAGAGGATTCGGCGAAACGCCGATCGCAACGATAACAAGATCGACATCGAGCTCGACGATATCGCCATCGATCGGAACCGGCCTTCGACGCCCGGACGCGTCTGGCTCACCCAGTTTCATGCGCTGCAATCTTGCTTTGGCGACTCTTCCCGTGGTATCGGGCAGATATTCGACGGGATTGGCGAGATTCATGAATTCGACGCCTTCTTCCATGGCGTGCTTGATCTCTTCGACGCGGGCCGGCATTTCTTCGAGAGAGCGGCGATAGATGATGATCGAGCGTTCAGCGCCAAGACGCTTTGAAGTGCGAACCGCATCCATGGCGGTGTTGCCGCCGCCGATGACGGCCACTCGTTTGCCCAGCATTACCGGGGTATCGGAGTCGCTCTGATTGGCATACATCAGGTTGACGCGAGTCAGATACTCATTCGACGACATGACGCCGTTGAGGTTCTCGCCCGGAATATTCATGAAATTTGGCAGACCGGCGCCGCTGCCGACGAAAAAGGCCTTGTAGCCGAGCTCTTTGAGATCATCGAACGAAGCGGTGCGGCCGACGACGAAGTTCTTCTCGAAGTTGACGCCCATTTCTTTGAGGTTTTCGAGCTCGACATCGACGACCGAATTCGGCAGACGAAACTCGGGAATGCCGTATTTGAGGACGCCGCCAATCTCGTGCAGAGCCTCGAAAACGGTGACGTCATAGCCGAGCTTGATCATGTCGCCGGCAAAAGACAATGATGACGGGCCTGAGCCGATGGCCGCCACTTTGATACCGTTGCGCGCTTCGACCTGCGGAATCTGAATCTTGCCGGACTGCCGCTCATAATCAGCGGCAAAGCGTTCGAGATAGCCGATGGCAACCGGATCTTTCTTCATTTTCTGCGTGTAAAAACATTTGATTTCGCACTGCTTTTCCTGCGGGCAGACGCGGCCGCACACGGCCGGCAGAGCGCTGTATTCTTTTAAAGTAGCGGCCGCATCTAAAAATTTACCAGCTTCGATCTGCTTGACGAAGCGTGGAATGTCGATATTCACCGGGCAACCCTCGACGCAGGTCGGGGTTACGCAGTCCATGCAGCGCCGCGCCTCGATGACTGCCTGCTCGGCGGTAAGGCCGCAATTAACTTCGCAGGTCTGCGATTTGATACGCTCATGTGGCTCGACTTCGGTCATTTTAACGCGTTCGAGAGCGACGCGATCTTTGTTCGGCACGCTGTTGCGCAACTCGACGCGCCACTGAGCATTTCTTCCCTTGTTGAGTGTTTCGTTGTTTTCTGTCATGATGAGGGTTTCCGTTACTTTTTGTTTTTTGCCTGGTCTTCTTCGTTCTTGTAAGCGCGCAAACGCTGCAGCAGCTCGTCAAAGTCGATCTGATGCGCGTTAAATTCAGGGCCATCGATGCAGGTAAATTTAGTTTCGCCGTTTACGGTAACCCGGCAGGCACCGCACATGCCGGTGCCATCGACCATTATGGTATTGAGACTGACCTGTGTCGGAATATCGTATTTTTTTGTCGTCAGCGCGCAAAATTTCATCATTATGGCAGGGCCGATAGCCACGCATTCATCGACTTTCTCGCGTTTGATGAACTCTTCGGCGCCTTCGGTAACCAGTCCCTTGCGGCCGCTCGAGCCATCGTCAGTCATTACTATCACTTCGTCAGACCACTCACGCATTTCGTTTTCGAGAATTATGAGATCTTTGCTGCGCGCAGCCAGCACGGTCAGCACGCGATTTCCCGCCTGCTTAAAGGCTTTGACGATCGGAAACAGCGGCGCGATGCCAACACCGCCGCCCAGAGCGAGAATGGTGCCGGCCTTGTGAATGTGCGTAGCTTTGCCGAGCGGCCCGACCAGGTCGGTGATGAAATCGCCGGCGGCGAGCTGGCAAAGCTTGCCTGAGCTGACGCCGACATTCTGCACGATCAGGGTAATGGTTCCCTTTTCGATGTCTGAATCGACGATGGTCAAAGGAATACGCTCGCCCTTTTCGCCGATGCGCAGAATGACAAAATTGCCGGGCTTGCGGGATTTTGCGATCATCGGAGCTTCGATGACGAATTTCGCGACGTGTTCAGAGAGGTTGTATTTTTCAATAATTTTGTTCATGCCTGTTAACCGCAGTCCTGATGATTTATCGAACCCAAAGCCGCCTGCACTGTGCAACAGGCTGCCTATCTGAAAAAGTTCAGTGAGACCAGCTTAGTGCAAAGCCGCCGCAAAATCAACCTCGACTTTCGTGCTTGCGAACCTATTCACAAAGTCTTCGCGGGCTGCTTCACATTGGACTCAATTAGTAGTATTGTGTAGCACACCTGATCAAGAGCTAACTATGAAATTTTACAGCAGGAAACAACAGACACACCACACAGGAGTCGAAGGGCTTCTACTGATGCTTGCGGCTGTGCCATTTATTTTTGCCGACCAGGCGGCGGCGACCTGGCAGAATGCCTTTGCCGGCCTGGCAACTCTTCTCTGCCCATATCGGCATGGATCATTCTGCAAAAACCCGATCAAGGCAAAATACTGGCCGGGACTGCGGCCAGCTGCTGCCTGGTTTCGCTCTGGCCGGTCATGCTTCGTGACCCTTCAACCGCACTTATGGCCGCCGTTGTTTACATTTTTGCCATCTACAATCTTGGCAGGATGCAACAGTCAGCAACCGGCCTGAACCGAACCGACGACAGCGTCGAACTCGGCCTGCAGCGCAGCCGATGGGCAGCGCTGACGTTAACCGGTATTTCTCTCGCCTGTTTTTTCATGATCAGGTCGGTTTCAACGGTATCGAATTATGCGCTTCTTGCTATAGCATCACTGGCACAGCTTCTCTCGATTATCTGGTCAGTTTACCAGCAGTCGAACTTTCATAAAATGTTCTGCATTCTTATCAATGCTCTTACCCTGATAGCTGCAATTTTTCTGGCGGACCACGGCCTGACCTGGTTCGGCAGCCTTATCATCGGTTTCACTCTCCTGCTGTTCCTGCCACAGTCGGCTCATACGATCGAATCTTCGAACTGGCTCGATTTCATGATAACCCATCCGGCACGGGCAACTCTTTTCACCTTTCTGCTGCTCTGCCTGCTCGGTGCCTTTCTACTTTACATGCCAATAGCTGCCGCAAACCGCAATATTTCGCTGATAGACGCCACCTTTACTGCCGTCAGTGCAGTCTGTGTCACCGGTTTGATTGTACTCGACACACCCAACGATTTTTCTACGACCGGTCAGGCCTTCATTCTGCTGCTGATACAGCTTGGCGGCCTTGGCATCATGACCGTGACAACACTGGCATTGCACGCGCTTGGCCGAAGAATCAGCCTGCGCCAGGCAAAGGTTCTTAACACCACGATAAATGCCGACCATGTCACTTTGATCGGTTCACTCAAGCAGATTGCCGGTTTTACTGCCGTCGCCGAAGCTGTCGGAGCGGTCATTCTTTCGCTTCTCTTTTTAAATACCGGCATTGGCGTAAAAGAAGCCCTCTGGAAGGGCGTATTCACTTCGATTTCAGCATTCTGCAACGCCGGCTTCGCACTGCAAAGTGACAGTCTGATCGGCTATCAGAACTGCCCGATGATACTGCATACGGTAGCTTTTCTGATCGTTATCGGCGGGCTGGCGCCGGCAGTTGTCATGATGATTCCGGCCTGGTTTCGAGGTAGAACCCTGCCGGCGGCCGCGCGGCTGGCATTACTGACAACCATAGTTCTGCTCCTTTCCGGCAGCCTGTTTTATCTGGTGTTGGAGTGGGACAACTCGCTCAAGAATCTTTCTATTGCTGACCGTCTGCACAATGCCTGGTTCTAGTCGGTTACTCTGCGCACCGCCGGTTTCAACTCAGTCGCTATCGAAAACGTGCTCGGCCCGACCTTTATCGTCATGTTGTGCATGATGTTCATCGGCGGCAGTCCAGGCGGCACCGCCGGCGGTATCAAAACCACGACGTTCGGCGTATTGATTGCAACTTTCTGGGCCTGAGTGCTTGGCTATGAAGAAGTCGCGATTCAGAACCGCAAGGTGATGCATGAAACTATTTTCAAGGCGATCACTACTGTTGTTGCCGGTATGGGTGTCCTGCTCGCAATTATTCTTATGCTCGAAGTCACCCAGAATGCCGGCTCACGCGACCTCATTTTCGAAGCAACCTCGGCGCTGGGCACAGTCGGGCTTTCGTTCGGCGCAACAAACAAACTGGACAGCATCGGCAAGATCATTATCATGCTGGCAATGTTCGCCGGCCGCATCGGCCCGGTAACGCTTTTTGCCCTGCTCAGCCGCGAGCGTCATTCCAACGCGGCCAATTATCTCGACGCCCGCATAAACTTAACCTGAGGAAGAGAATATGGCTCAACAGATACTTATCATCGGTCTCGGACAGTTCGGCATGTCGCTGGCAGCTACTCTGACCAGCAAAGGCGCCGAAGTTATCGCCGCCGACATCAGAAAAAACATGGTAGAAGAAGCCGCCAGTTTCGTAACCGAAGCACTGGTGCTCGATGCTACCGATGAGGCTGAACTTGCCCGTCTTGAACCGGGCAAAAGAGATGCCACCGTCTGCGCCATCGGTGACGATTCCAAGGAAGCCTCGATTATCTGCACCGCGCTGCTGCGCCAGATGGGCTCGCCCTGCGTCGTCGCCCGCGCCAACAACCCGATGCACCAGCGCATTCTCCAACTGGTAGGCGCTCATCAGATAGTAAATCCCGAGCAGGAGTTTGGAAAACGTTTCGCCAACCGCCTGATTTACCGGCAACTGGTTGCCGATATGCCGCTTGGAGACGGTCTGCACCTTTCTGAGATTACGGTCAAAGACAAAATGATCGGCAAAACCCTGATCGAACTGGCTCTGCCCAAAAAATACGGCATCATGGTCGTCGCCGTCAGAAGAGGCATGCCCAGCAGCGTGTTTCAGCCAACGCCAGACGAGCCTTTGCAGGAAAACGACAATCTAGTACTGGTCTCAAAAGAAGAAGCGATAAAGAAACTCATGGAAGGAAAATAAAATGCGACTGGCACAAGCATTCAGCCTCGCCGCCTGGCTGATCGTCATCATCAACCTGCTCATGGCCTTCGGTGCAATCGGCGTGTTTACCCGCATGACCCCGGCAATCGCAGAGATTATCAGTAATAACGAGCGCTCATTGCAGGCATGCGAAGAAATGTTAACCGCACTGGTCATGGCGGCGCACGATCATGGCGGTAAAAAATCAGAGCATATTCAGCAATTCGCAAAGGCTCTCGAACGCGCAAAAAACAATGTCACCGAGGGTGAAGAGCCGGCGGCACTGGATATCATCTCTTCACATTATGAAGGCGCACTTATCGGCAGCAAACAATCGCTGGAAACAACAACAGCAGCTATTATCACTCTGTCAAAAATCAATCGCGACGCCATGGCCAGCGCCGACAAAAAAGCCCAGCAGCTGGGCCGAGGTGGTGCCTGGGGCATAGTCTTCATGGCAGTCTTCGTTTTCATTTCAGGAATCGTCTTCATTCAGCAGCTCAACAGCAAGCTGCTGCGACCGCTCGAAGAAATCAAAACCGTCCTGCTTGAGCACCAGACCGGCGAAACCCGCCGCCGCTGCGCCGGTGCCAACCTTCCCACCGATATCCGGGGCATCTTCGGCAGCATCAACCGCCTGCTCGACCGCACCAGCCACGACTTCAGCAACGACCGCTGACCGCAGCGCACCAGCGAAACCCGACAATAACAAATGAGTGAGGTATGAAGTGGCAAAGAGAAAAATAGAGCCGATTCGGCCCGGTGAAATTCTGCTCGAAGAATTTTTGAAACCAATGGGAATTTCGCAGTATCGTCTTGCACTGGCGATCGGGGTTCCGGCGCGGCGCGTCAACGAGATTGTACATGGCCTGCGCGGCATAACCGCCGATACCGGGCTTCGGCTGTCGAAATTTTTTGGTCTCTCCGATGGCTTCTGGGTAAATCTGCAAACCAGATATAATCTCGAAGTCGAGAAAGAGCAGATTGCCGAAGCCTTAGAAAAAATCAAACCCTGGGCCACAGCCGCATAAAAACAAGAGATAACGCCAGAAAACCGTCACGCGGCTACAGATTTGGCAAACGTCTTGTCATTGACTTTAAATAGTCTGAAGCGCTCTTCAAATGAGCGAACAACAAAATCAGCCGCAGTATAGAAAAGGGCAATTTAAGCCAGTGAGCGGAGGAAATCGTTTTCGACTTCAGCTTTCCCAACCATAAAAAACAGACACTTGCCCTTACTTCGGGCTGCCCAAAGCTCGCCCAGCGCTTGTTTCTCCCTCGTATCAGCCGTGTCCAACCAGGCTTCGCCTTTGTATTCAACTACAAGAAGCCGGTCGTCGCTGAGTCGGGCGACAAAATCCGGATAGAATTTGTCGGTTGAGGTTTGTAGCCAGAAAGCGTTGCCAGGCTGGCGTTCCAGATTGCGAACCCATGTTTCAACTTTCGGAAAAGAGTCAATAAGCGCTGCACAACGGGCTTCTTCGTCGTTCATGGCTGCCGGAAACTGGTAGTAATGTTTGGAGTATTGGTAAACACCCTCATAAAAACGGCTTGCGGGATAATCGGAAAGAGGAAAAGAAAAAGCAAATGCCGAATCTACTTCCAGTGGACTTTTGAAATCTGGAGACAGCATTAGCTGATAGGCTTTAGTTATGACAGAATGGCGATATTCGTCGATCTTCTGTCTTGCCGCGTCACGAAGGCGATAGCGATTTGCTATCAAAAATTCAAGAGACAACTGTCGGCTCTTCATCAGATACTCGACCAGTCGGTATAAAAACAACCCGGACTGTGCCTGCAGGATGTCAGGATGATCTATCGAACTGTCAAGCCAGGCGGCCAACTCCGAATGGCTCCTGGGGCCACAGATATCGTTGAATGTGAGTTGTTGTCGCAGTTGTTCCAACTGCTGAAGGCGTATCTTTCCGGCTTCATCGAGGTCGATCGATCCGGATTTTGCTTTTGGGTCAGAAGAAAAGTCCTTCTCAGACAAAGCCGGGTCACACTCTGCAAGATTCCATGGAGCTTCTCGAAATTGATCTTCAAACCGCTCGAGAAAAGTTCCTTGCCGATAAGCCAGAACCGGGACAGACAGTCTGACACCGACAGCAGCAGGGTAAACAGGCTGCTTACGTGTTTTGCGAATCAATTTTTCGGCCGCCTGCTTCTCAATCTGAGTTTTTGCCGCTTTCCGAAGCTCGCTCGCTTCTTGATCGGTCAGCGCTCCTCCCTGATAGACTACAGGAGATATTGCCGGCGACGATGTTGTCGTTTTCTTATCTGATGTTAGTCTTTCTTCTGGAGCAGCGGGGTAAAAACGCGACTTCAATTCATCTGGCAAAACCGAAATAACATCGGCAAGAGCGTCAGAGATCTCCTTTTCTATGATTAACTCACCTCTTGGAACCGGCAATGATAAAATATCTGAGGATTCAACCGACGGCAAAAGTGGCTGTGTTGGCATAACAAAGGTTTTTGCTTCGAACTTCTCGAAACCACACTTTTCTACCAGAACATCTGCCAATGATTTAGCTGCTTCTTCGAACTTATCGGAAGCAGAGAAAGCATAGGCATAATTCAACTCTTCCTGAGTCTTTCTCTGGGCGCGCGGCAGCCGCAAAACCCGGCCTAGTATCTGCTCGACAGCTGTAGAGCTTGTCGAATTCGCGACTGTACAGAGAACATAGGCATAAGGGCAATCCCAGCCTTCACGGAGCTTGGAAACAGTCAAAATGAAGCGAATCGGGCAAACTCGTTCCAGAATGTCAGAAGGAAGATCGGACTTCGCACCAGTCGCCTCAGCGATTTGCTCGGCCGGAATATTGAATTCGTCGATAAGCGCCCGGCGGAGAACCTCTACGGTAATAGTGTCTCTATCCTGACTTTTGGCCTGGGCCTGAAAAAGAATAATCGGTCGAATGTATTCGCCGGTAAGGCGTTCTTCTTCGATGGCAACATTTTCTAGCCGCTGCCGACGGTCGAGAGCGGCAGAAACAGCTTCCCGCCATTGCGAACTGATGGTGAGATTGATTGGTAGCTTGACCATCTGCTCTGCCTTAAGCTCAGAAGCTGAAACGTGATAAAGAATGTTGCTTGGATTATTCTCCTGATCTGGGGTTGCCGTGAATTCCAATATGCAGGAAGGAGCGAACCGCGCCAGAGTTTCCATAGCCAACGGGGTTTTTGCGTTATGAGCCTCGTCAACAATTACAAGTGGCCGATGAAGGCGTATAACATTTGCCAGACTGTATACCGGCACTCCGTTTTCACACAGCAGGTTCGCAGAAATATTTGCGGGAATTCCCGAAAAGTGGGGCATAAGACCCCCGTTCTGCCCGTAAATCCGGCGGTCGCTCTGGTCTTGAGCTCTTGGTGATGAAAGAGTAGAAACGATGATAACCGTAGAACCTTCGACCGTACCTCGCGTCATGGCGTGAGCGTCATCCATTCGCAAAACTTCCACGTTACCACCAAATGCCGACTCAAGAGCCTGCCAGTAAGGATGAGAACGAGTCTGAAGGGCAGATATCGTCTGGTCAACAATAGCCGTCGTTGGCGCCAACCAGAGTACCAGACAGCGCTCAATCTGAAGGTATTCCTGAGCGGCGATTCCTACTGCGTGAGCCGCCAGAACCGTCTTTCCTCCTCCGGTTGGCACCCGGACACAAACATAAGGAACCGAGCGAAGCTCGGCGGGCAAATGTTGAGAAAGATAAGGTCTGCCAGTAATCCTTGTAAAAGCCTTGTCACAACCGCACAGAGGGTCGGCAGCACAACGCAGATATTCTCGAAGCCGATTGAGAGACGTTTCCTGATATTGTTTCAATACGAAAGACATTAGGTCACCTTGATATCATAAGGAATCTGGCGAAAGATAATATTTTCTCTTTTCAGGCGGTCTGGCCCAAGACGACAACCTTCGCCAAAAATAACCCGGGGGCCATTGTGAGAAGGGAGTGCAGCCAGCACAGAAGAAGTCAGAACATTCCCTCCATCAACAGAACGATCACCTAGAATCCCGTTGAACAGAAGATAATAAGCTGCGCCTTGATAAAACCCGATGAGAGGAGTTTTTTTGCCGCCCGGCCGGGCAGGCAAAGGCGTGCTGGTCTCGGCAAAAAATACATGATGCGCTAAATCGTCGAACTTCACGCGCTTCTCGATCTTACCAGTTTCATCAAAAAGCGGAGAACCAAGCTCACAATAAGAAAAACCACCATCAAGAGGCGGAAGACCATTTACTCCCACAATTACCCTTTTTATTCTCTCTGAAGTAATGTTGGTCGCAATTTCAGGAAGCATTTCAACGAGAACAAACCGGCGTTTTGAACTAGAGTCCTCTTTATTTAACTGTAAAACCGCATGAGCTGTAGTGCCGCTGCCAGCGAAAGAATCAAGAATAATATCATTTGGACCAGTTACATATTTGATTAATCTCATTATAACTTCATGGTCTTTTGGGTTCGGAAAAACTTTTTTTCCATCAAAAATTTTTCGCAAAAGCTTTACAGACACCTGAGCCTGCTTTTGAATCAAACTTGGCATAACAAGCAACCCAGCTTCAGCGTCGCTTTCGTCTTCGCCAACCGAATCGTCGAATTCTTCCTCTGTCTTGCCGGTTTCTTCTGGAGTCGGCAAAAGATGAGCTTTTCGAAAGGGAGGTTGCTTGTGATCTTCACGAAACACAACAAGGCCAATGTCAATTTGCCTCTGCATCTCGGTTAAACTGGCAAAACCCCATCCTCTTTCAGGGATTTTGCAAGGTTTTCCGGTTTCTGGGTGAATAACCTCATACCGAGGGCCACCACCACCTGGCCAGGAGATATCTCTGTCACGCCAAGGTCCGAAACGATCAACCCATTTGTAGCGACTCAACTTCTTTGCCGGATGATTTTTGGGCAATTCTTTGTACCAAGCCCTTAGATCTTCCTGGATCTTTTCGTAGTTATCACCATACAAATCTTTAAGCTGCTTCCAAAATGCCAGAATTTCCGCTGCCCCTGGCTTTTGTTCGCGCCAGACGGTTTTGTGATCTTTCAAATATTGAAGTGATTTTGCATAAACAAGAAGATATTCATGACCGACAGAAAAAAGCTTTGCATCATTCTTCCTGGTTTTGTCCCAAACCAGCTGTGCTATAAAATTCCGTGGTCCAAAAATCTCATCCAATAACAGTTTCAAATAGTTAGCAGCAAAGTCATCAATGCTGACAATTATTACCCCATCATCAGAAAGAAATTCTTGTAACAAGGATAAGCGCGGATACATCATGCAGAGCCATTTGTCGTGGCGGGTCAGGTCTTCAGCTTCTTTGCCGACGGCTTTGCCGAGCCAGGCTTTCATCTCAGGGCTGTTGACATTATCGTTGTAAACCCAGCCTTCATTGCCGGTGTTGTAAGGCGGATCGATGTATATGCACTTAACCTGACCGGCATAATAGGGCAAAAGCGCCTTGAGAGCCAGAAGGTTATCGGCCTGCACCAGAAGATTGCCGCTATCAGGGTCGCCGCAGGAAAGATCTTCACGCTTTTTAAGAAGGTGAAACGGCACCTGGCGATGATGATTGACTACGGCTTTTTTCCCTATCCAGTCCAGTGTTGGCATTGTGTGACCCTGCTATGTTGATTTGTTTATGCATTTTCGCGCAAAAACGGGAATAATGCAATAATCAATTTAGCAAGCGCAACAGTGCCGTTCGCGTCAGTCCTTTTTTGACTTCTTTTTGCTGCTGTAAGTAGCCCTTGGCGAGCAGACGCGGTTTGATGGGGTAAGAATTTCGGTTATAGCCTTGGCGCTCAGGCCGGTTATCTCGCTGATTTCTGCGCTGGCATGACCGGCACGGGCAAGGTTTTGCACGGTGCGTATCAATTGCTGATCCTTGTCAGCCAGAGCCTTGTCTCTTTCGGCGATGGCG
>Ga0209605_1002932_pt1 | contig 15629 bp, 15 predicted proteins | sample AD_UKC035_MetaG_FD_184408 | JGI IMG/M metagenome (GOLD analysis project Ga0209605, IMG submission 184408) | Active sludge microbial communities of municipal wastewater-treating anaerobic digesters from USA - AD_UKC035_MetaG (SPAdes) (version 2) | ecosystem: Engineered > Bioreactor > Anaerobic >...
GGGAAGGATGTCGTCGCTTCTCGATTCGATCGAGAATTTCGTCTGCCTGGTGGGCGGCCTCCCCGTCGAGAGGAGCTGGCCCTACGAGTACAAGGCGCCTTTCTCCCCGATCGATGTCATCGAGGAATACACGAGGCCCGCGAGGCTGGTGAAGGACGGCAAGGTGGTCGAGCTGCCCGCGCTGACCGAGCCCGAATATGTGGAATTCTCCGGCATCGGCACGCTGGAGGCGTTCAACACCGACGGGCTCAGAAGCCTCCTGAAGACCATCAAGGCGAAGAACATGTCAGAGAAGACGATGCGCTATCCCGGCCACATCGACAAGATGAAGGTGCTCAGGGAGACGGGATTCTTCTCCTACGAACCTATCAAGGTCGGTTCGGCCATGATTCGCCCCATAGACCTGACGACGAAGCTGCTCTTCCCCATGTGGAGCTTCGCGGAAGGCGAGGCGGACATGACGGTTATGAAGGTCGTCGTTGAAGGAACGAGGGCGGGGAAAAAGGTGAGGCACACCTTCGACCTGCTGGATTGGGCGGACGCCGAGAACAATGTTTCCTCGATGGCGAGGACCACCGGCTACACCGCGACAGCCGTCGCGAGACTGCTGATAAAGGGCGGGATCAAGAAAAAGGGAGTCCTGCCTCTCGAACTTGTCGGAAAAGACCTTGGAAGTTACCTTTTCATTATGAGCGAACTGGGCAAGAGGGGGGTAGTTTTCGAGGAAACCATCGACTGAACCGGCCCGAAGATTGCATTAAAAAAAGGGGCGACGTATCGCCCCTTTTTTATTCCGTTGAAAGCAGGATCAGTTGTCGTCGCCGATGGCTTCCGTGGGGCAGGTGGACTTGGCGTCTTCGCAGAGCTGGATCTCTTCCGCCGTGGCGGGCTGTTTCTTAACATAGGCGTGGGTCGAATCATCGTTCATGACGAAAAAATCGGGAGCGACCGAAATGCAGGAATCGCAGGCGATGCAATTCTCGTCAACATACCACTTTCCTGGAACATTTTCTGAAACTTTCAGGTTCTTGTCGGCCATAATATCCTCCTTGGCTTAATTCTCCCCCATCTGCGGGAAAGAAAGCTAATATAACTTCAAAGCAAATAGTTGTCAAGTGTTCATAACTCGGTGAAAAGACGAGGCTTTTAGACGCTCCGGAGATCTGTCGGAGCCTTCGGCGGCGATGAGCCATTTGACAAAAGCACGATCCGTCCTAAAATAAGTGCTTTGCAAGGAGGAACGGATGAGATACGCAACATTTAAAAGGCATTTGTTGTCAGCTTTTTCAGCAGCGTGCCTTACGGGCATGTTCGCGGCAGCCCTCGCCCAGGGAAAGCCCCAATGTCCGGCCGTGATCTCTTCGCTGATGCCGAAGAGCGCCGCCGATGTGACCGGCCAGTACACCCCGGCAGGCATCATCGGGATCGGCTACGCTGTCGGGAAATTGCCCTTCGAGAACATCTGCATCAACCAGGTGACCAAGCTCCCCGGGAAGATCAGCTTCGACATCAAGCATTACTCGGGTGAAGGTGTCGAGCTCTTCAAGATGCAGATAGACGGGGAGGAACAGCAGAGAGTCGCGAACAGGAGATCGGAGTTCGAGAAAGCGTGCGCTGGGCTCAAGAAGAACATCGCCAAGCTGGATAAGTTCACTGACCTCACCACCGAAAAGGTTCCGGGCGGCTCGATAATGTACTACGGCTACTGGTCCGACTGCTCGGAGGGAGAGAAAAGGTCGAAGCCGTCCGCTTTCGTCCACGCCGTCGGCCACAATAGCGACACGGCGATAAACATAGAGGTCGAAGGAAACATCAGCACCGACGCGGCAAAGGCGGCGGCGATGGAAGTCCTCGCCAATTTCGCTAAGACCGATTTCACTAAACTGGACAAATAGGGAGGAACAGATGAAAAGAACCGTATTGCTTGCTTTTGTCGCTATCATCGTACTGGCGGCCGTGCCCGCCGCAGCCCAGCAGGGCGACGCCTCCGGATGCAAGGACCACCAGCTATTCCCGACACGGATGCCCAATTACAGGATAGAGGCCTGCAAGATGGAGGACTTCGGATTTTACGAGTTCAACCTCGGCAAGCCCCCGAAGACGAGGGTCGAGGGAAAATACACATTCATCACCTACGCCTTCACCGGTGCGAAAGGGACAGAACCGAGCCCCCTTGAAGTTGTCCGCAACTACGAGAACGCGGTCAAAAAAGTGGGCGGAGAGATACTTTTCTCCAACCCCACCTGGTTCGTCACCGCGAAGATAGTCAAGGACGGCAAAGAAGCGTGGGTCGAGGCGATGAAAGGCAACGGTAAGATCTGGCTCAGGATCGTGGAGAAGGGCGGGATGACCCAGCATATCGAGGCGAGCGCCGAGATATTCTCCAATGACATAAGGTCCACCGGCCACGCGGCGGTTTACGGGATCACTTTCGACACGGACAGCGCGTCGATAAAGCCAGAATCGGCCCAGGCGATCGGCGAGATAACCAAGCTCCTCAAGAACGATCCCGGCCTCAAGATCTATGTCGTCGGCCACACAGACAACTCGGGAAGCTCCGAGCACAATCTGAAGCTCTCGCAGGACAGGGCGCAGTCCGTCATGCAGGCGCTCGTCCAGAACGGCATCGGAGCCGCGAGGATGAAGTCATACGGCTGCGGCCAGTATGCTCCCGTAGCCTCCAACGACAGCGAAGAAGGCAAGGCCAAGAACCGCAGGGTCGAACTGGTCAAGCAATAAGTAACCTGATCCATAACTGCAAAGAAGACGCCCTCCGGCCCAAAACCGGAGGGCGCTTTTCTAAAAATTAACAAAGACCTTTACCTCAGAGGCCTCAGAGGGCTCAGAGTATAAAAGAGAAGGTGAAAGAAAAGTTTTTTTCGGGTTCTGACGAAGGGACCGCTTCGAAGCAAAGAGATTGTCTTTTTTGGTTTTTGAGCAAAAAAAGTTTTCGAAGCGATGCCCCTCGCTCTGTGCTCTCTGTGACCTCTGTGGTAAATAGCTTTTGTCCTGTTTTCAGCCTTCAGACTTCAGACTTTTTTGACCTGTCGCTTGGAATGACAGGGGGGAGGAGTATAATATAAAAGGAAAGGAAAAGAAAAATGGGCGCATTGTATTTCGGGGATAAGGGAGACTTCCAAAGAAGGGGGCGCTACGCTCCCTCCTTAGACGTTTCACTCGCAAGCTCGTTCACTGATTCACCCCCGTATTGGAATGTGCCTTGGCGCGAAGTAAATTCGTCGCCCGGCACGATATTCATCCCGCTGACTTCAAGCGGGGATATAATTGAGATCGAAGGGGAATGACAGATGGGTGCTTTATACTTTGGTGACAATTTAGATGTTCTGAGGGAAGAGATCAAGGACGAGGCTATTGACCTCATCTACCTCGACCCGCCGTTCAACAGCAAGAGGGATTACAACGTCTTCCTGAAGACGCCGAAGGGGCATGAATCCGACGCGCAGATAACCGCGTTCGAGGACACCTGGCACTGGGGCGAGCAGGCGGAGAGGGAGTTTTCCGCGCTTCTCAAACAGCCCAACACCGACGTTGCCGAAATGATCCAGAGCCTAAGACGATTCCTAAAAGAGAGCGACATGATGGCCTACCTAGTCATCATGGCCAACCGCCTCCTCGAACTGCACCGCGTCCTCAAGCCCACCGGAAGCCTCTACCTCCACTGCGATCCGACTGCGAGCGCTTATCTTAGAATTGTCTTGGATACGATTTTCGGAGCAGAGAATTTCCGCAATGAAATAATATGGAAGAGACAATCCGCACACAACGATCCAAAGAGATGGGGGAATATTCATGACACGCTGATGTATTTTTCAAAAACCAAAGATTTCCACTGGAATCCGATTTTCACGCCACACAACGAGGATTATAAAGATCGTTTCAGAAATGTTAATCTCGATGGACGGAGATGGACAGATGGTGATTTGTCAGCAAAAGGTTTATCTGGTGGTGGATATACTTACGAATATAAAGGAATAACGTCTCTTTGGCGTGTGCCGTTAGAAACAATGAAAAAATTGGATCAGGAAGGCAAGCTTCATTTTACTAATAAAGGCGGGATTCGCATAAAGAGATATTTGGATGACATGCCCGGTGTGCCTATTCAAGATGTGATAACAGATATTTTTCCAGTCAACTCCCAGGCTCAGGAACGTCTTGGCTACCCGACCCAAAAGCCTCTTGCCTTGCTTGAGCGGATCATCGAGGCAAGCTCGAACAAGGGGGATGTCGTCCTCGATCCGTTCTGCGGGTGCGGAACGGCTGTCCACGCGGCACAGAAGCTGGGGCGGGATTGGATCGGCATCGACATCACCCACCTTTCGATAAGCCTCATCGAAAAGAGGATGAAGGACGCCTTCCCCGGCCTTGAGTTTCCCGTCCACGGGACGCCGAAGGACTTGGAAGGGGCGCGCAACCTTGCCGAGCGCGACAAGTACCAATTCCAGTGGTGGGCCTGTTCCCTGGTTGACGCCCAACCCTATCAGGGAAAGAAAAAGGGAGCAGACGGCGGTATCGACGGAATCAAGTATGTTCAGGAGGATAGCGAGGTAAAGAAGATCATCGTTTCGGTCAAGGGCGGTGAGCATGTCACCCGCACGCAGATTGCCGACCTCAAGAACAGCGTCGAAAGAGAGAAGGCCGCCCTCGGCCTCTTCATAACCCTTTCAGACCCCACCGACCCGATGGTGAAGGAAGCCTCTGCCGCAGGAATGTACGAGACGCCGAAGGGCGATGTCCCAAAGGTGCAGATCCTCACCGTCGAAGGACTCCTCTCCGGCGCAGAGCGCCCGCAGTTCTACGACATCTCCTCCGGCGCCCACAACTTCAAAAAGGCGAAGACAGAGAGCAAGAAGGTCAAACAAGAAACGCTGAAGGGGTTTTAGGGGGGGAAATGTCGGAAGATAAGCAGCCTGTCAAACCTGAAAGTAATCAAAAATGTGGCATAGATTTAGAAAAGCTGGCAGAAATAAATAAAATGGTGAGGGGGATAAACCTGCAACCCGCCTTAATAAACTTGCTTCAAACCCTCAACGATACAATCCGACCTTTTGAAGAATTAAGAAATAAATTCAATCAACCTCTTGCTCAAATGAAATACTTTTCTGAAATACTTGAAAGATACTCTGCTTTTGAGGAAACATTTAACAAATCACTTGCCCCCTTAATTATTATCCTATTAAAGGGCATTCAAAAATTTCCTGAGGACATAAGAACCACAGTTCTTATATTAGGGGAAAATGGATGGTATTTAGACCCAGAATTATCGATTGAGGCGGGGCATAGAATAGCTGCATCTTTCTCTAGCGGCAACTCGCAATTAGCGGACAAAGCAATGGTCGAATATTATGAAGGAAGACTTGAAGGAATAGAAAATTACCTTATTAATGCCATGCCCCATCGATCGTCAATAATTCATGCCGCATTTGATGCGCATAGAAGAGGCCAATATGAACTATCAACACCAGTTCTTCTTACTCAGGTTGATGGTATATGCAAGGAAAGGACAAACGCTTATCTGTTCATGAGAAAGGATGGAAGGCCAGAAACTGCATATTGTATTTCACAGATGTTTTCGGACAGGTTACGGGCTGCTTTTTTAAGCCCTCTTTCTGAAACGTTGCCAATTTTAAAAAATAGAAGTGAAAGAACTAATGAAACAACAGAGCTTAACCGTCACTTGGTAATTCATGGCGACTCTACTAATTATGGAACTAAGACTAACAGCCTAAAGACAATTTCACTTATCAACTATATTTGCTATTTTTTTGTTCTTGAAAAGGAGAATATAGATAAATGATCATCTCCAAACCGACCCGATATGGAACCGGTATAACTATTTGGGGTGACTACTATGACTTGAGAAATCTGCATGCCACAGTTCATGAACTATGCAAAAATGGCCCTCTTGAAGGGAAATTCGGTGATGTGGCTATTGGTCTTGCCTATGATCTTCGGCACGCTTATGAAGAAAGGCGTGACATAAAAACTTTCGGAATGGATGAATGCGATAAAGTAACATATCGTGGAGTCAAGATTATGTGGCCCTTGTACCTTTTACAACTGGGCCTTTTAAGGTGGGCGGCAGCCTTCAATAGAACGTCAAGAGATACCCAAGCAAACCTGTTTCGGTTGGAAGCATGCGCAGAAGAATCACTGACAGCGTATGATGCTGTTGTTGGTAAACAATGCATGGAATGGTTGGAGAGGTTTTCAGGATTTACAACGAACTATTATATCCAGTACATCGATGAATGCAACAGAAAATATGTCATAGCATATCCAAATGGAAAGAAAAGATTTAAGAATTTACCAACAATCCTTCAAATGTTTACTGAAATATCGAAAGAGTACAGAGCTTTTGCTCGTGAACTTGAGGACATAGCCAAAGAAAAAGATTGTAGCCCTGGAATGTTGACAAATATGAACGACGATTATCCCGATTTCAAATGGTAATAACGCAATTGCATATTCCAAAGGAGGTCAAATGAACCAATTCCATGTTGCCATTGCGGCGGAAGCTTATACGGCAGGGATTCTTGCGCGACTTGGCTATGATGTGTCAGTTCAATACGGTGCCAATCAGCCCCAATATGATCTTGTGGTTTCATTTGATAAAGAGGATCACTTGATCCGCATTTCAGTAAAAGGCAGTCAGGACGGGGGATGGGTGCTGTTTGCAGGTTATAAGGAAAAAAGTGTCGATAATCATCAAGCGGTAGAAAGATGGGCTGAAAAACAAATGAAAGGCTTGATCTATTGTTTCGTTCAGTTCAAGGCTGTTGACTTGGATTCCAGCCCCCGCTTTTATTTCGCCACTGTTCCTGAGATAGTCGAACACATGAGAACTACCAGAGGAGGAGAAGGCAACACAGTTCTTGAAGAAAATGCCACTTATAAGAGAGGTGTCGCGAAAGGATTGACTGATAAGATTCCAGATGGATGGGCTTTCAGTGAAAAAAGGATCAAGGAGCTATTCGACCTTGAAAGAAAATAGAAATCTATGGACAGTACTTTCCAAACATTTGACCATCTTTCTCGCAAAGCCGCCTCCTGTTCCGAATGTTTTTCCGAAGGCTGGGTGAAGCGTCCTTTCATCGGTATTGCCCAGCCGCGATGGGTCGGCCCGAAGTATTGGGAATCCACCTGTCGTGTCGTTGTCCTGATGTTGAACCCCGGGCAGGGCAAGGCAAACGAGAGGGCGAGGGAATCAAAGAGGCTTCTCCAAGGGCTTCGTGACGGGGTTGTCGGCATTGATGATATCTTCAAATTCCAAAAGGAAGGGATGAAGCTTTGGGGCAAGCCGAAGGGGCGCTTCCTGGATTATTATTGCGGGAAGCTGGGGCTTGACCTGGACGAGATCGCCTTTGCCAATGTGGCCTGGTGCGCGACAGAGGGCAACAACTACCCAAGGAAGATGCTGGATTGCTGTTTCAACAAACATACTGCCCGGCTTTTCGAAATCCTTGAGCCGCGCGTCGTGCTGGCCTGCGGGGCGAAAACCCGCAAGTACGCGGCCGACTTTGCCGGCATCACGGTCATAAAGCTGATGCATCATGCCCACCGAAAAGGAAAAGTGGTCGAGAAGAAGGAACTTGAACGTGTCAGGAAAGAATTGAAGGCAATAAAGGCAGGTAGTTAAATCCTTCCCTTCTTTCCTTTGCAAAGGGAGGGGCTTGATTTCCTTTTTTCCCTCTTGACATCTTTTATCAGTTGCAATATCTTCTCCTCTTGACCTATCAGCCAACATTGTTTTTTCAGTTTCGGGGGGAATTGCCGTGGATTTAGCGGATCTTTGGCCTGATGAAACCGCTTGCGGGGGATTACTGCAAAGGATATCTTTGGTCGGGCTGCCAAAAAAAATCGTAAATATTGTAAATATTTTGGTCAAAAGGAAATTTTACGGAGAGAAAACCGCAATCTTTTCGGAAGAAAAGGTATTTGACGGTGGGAAAATGGCGATACTTCGGCTGGTTTCGTCGGTTTCCCGGCGGAAATATTCGGATTCCTGCCCTGCTTTCACCATTATGAGAACGTAAAATGACGTTCCGACGGAAAGTTTTTTCATTTTACGGGCGTGAAATTTCATTCTTACGGAAAGTTTTCATGTTTTCCCGTTTTTTAATGACTTTTTCACCGCCGGATCTTAAAAGATAAAGAGCCGAGGGGCCTGAAGTCCCTTAAATTATGCTCTGAGGAGGCCAGTATGCGTTTACCGTCCCAAGTATCTAGTGGTGCGAAGTTGTTGGAAACTTTCGGGCTTTACCATCTTACAAGGCTGAAGGCAGACAAAACGCTGAAAGAGATGGCGGATGCCTTTGAGAAGGCGCAGGGGAGACTTAAGCAGAGGATCGAGGCGTACAAGGCGGCGGAGGCCTCCGCGATGACGGCGATGGCGATAAGGGACGGGGAGGATGACGCCTTTGACGAGGCGATAGGCCAGCTTGCCCTTGACGTTTTGAAGGCAACGGGCAACAGCAAGAAATCGGCGCTTTATCTGAAATACTTCCCCGACGGGATGACGGCGGTGGTGGGCGCCCCGCTGGAAGCGGAGCTTCAAAAGGCAAGCGTCATCCTCGCGAAGCTGGCAGAGGAGGAAGAGACCGGGATTGCAGCCCACGCCGGACCGATAAGGACGGCGCTGGAAGCCCTTGCCGCGGCGATTGACACCCACAAAAGCGCCATGGAAGTGGAAATGCAGACCTACGGGATGCTTCAGACTGAAAAAGTGAACTGGTTGGACACCTATAAAAAGGACTATCGCGACCTGACCCGCCTTTTCTATAAAGCCCCAAAGAAAGCGGAAGGCTATTTCAAACCCGCTTCGAAGGGCGACAAGGCCGATAAAGAAGCAAAGAAGGAACCGGAGACGCCGGCGACTCCTAAGGTTTAACTTGGTGGAATTCCCTCGATGTCGTCTCCCTTGGCATCGAGGGACCGGCAGGACAGGAGGCTCGGGCCCCCCCCAATGGTCTCCTGTCCCGCGCCCCCCGCCCCGAAGCGAAAGCCGACGGGCGGGGGCTCCTTTTTTGCTTGACATTGCTTAATTACGGGGCCACAATATAAATGCAAATAAAAAGGGGGAAGAGATGATGAAGAAAAAATGTCGGGTTTTTTCCTTCGGAGTCCTCGTGTTGCTGACGACGGCGGTTTTTCCGCAGGCGGGTGACAAGCTTGGCTCAGGCGATCTTCGCGGCCAGGCGGTGGGCCTCAACCGCGGAGGAGGGATAAGGCATGGGTTCGGGAAAGCAACAGCAGAAACCTCACAGGCGCCCGGCGCGGCGGATACCGTCACCGTTCCGGGCGGGATCTCCGGGGCTCCTCTTGAGGCGGGCCGGCAGGAAATGATCGACCTGACGACCCTGTACGTCGCCAAGAGCGAGGACGGCACGGTGCTGTACCTCAGCTGGAATTACGACGATCCGCTTTTCAATGTCTTCAAGTGCTACGAGCCGTCGTTCCAGAACGGAGTTGCAACATTGGGAAAGGAGCTGGCCGTCGATTCCCTGGAAGTCGCCGCGAATGTGTCGAAGACGCTGGAGTGTTTCGAGGTTGCCGGAGCCTCCGTTGCAAGCGCGGCCACGCAGGGCATGGGGTATGATCCCGAGCCCTCGCCGACCGTTCCGACCACGGAAGATGTCGGGCTTTGGTGGGGGGATGAAGTAACCCTTTCGGCGAACTACCTCGACCTCATTCCCAAAGGGAACATCGCCTACATGGGCGATCTTCCCGTAAGGGCGGATGAAGTTCCGACCTATTCCGGGTCCTACGGCACGTCGGCAAAGTTCACTATCCCTGACGACGCGAGAGGCTTCTATCCGTTCGTGCAGGCCGGGGGCAGGAGTTCCGACACCGGCGGCACCTACCAGTTCGTGCCTCTTTACGCAAGGGGCGTCGGGCCGTATACCGCCATCAACGGCATCTCCTACGCGCCCCAGACGGGCAGGATCTGGGTCGCGGCCACAGGCGTCGTCCAGGAAGTGGACCTCTTTCTGCATGACCCCGAGCCCTCGACGACGAAGTACTATGCGGATGCGGCCGTCCCCTACATATCAAGAGTGACGACGGACGGCAGGATACTTTATGTTGACGGGACGAACGGAGTCACGACTGTCTGGCAGGTAAATGTGACGAGCGGTGCCAGGAGCGAATACGCCAAAACGACCGATACGGGCTTTACGACCCTCATCACTCCCGTCGGCATAGCCGTTGACCCGGACGGCGGGTCGTGCTACATCGCGGACGGGAGCAGGGGCAAGGTTGTGAAGATCCCCGCCGGTTCGGGAAGCGGCACGACGATAAAGGACAACTGGGGCAACAGGACATACAGCTTCCCCGTCCCGTGCGGGATGGATGTGAACGTGGGCTCGACCCGCATAGCGATAGTGGCGGACGCGAACGGGACGATATACTACATCACGGGACAGAACTACACGTACGTTTACGGGTCGCCCGGCAGTTCCGTCCACGCGATCCAGGTCGACAGGGATTACGCGTTGTCGAGCTTCGCGCCGATATTCTGGAGCAACGAGCTTGCGATGACGGAGGCGTTCAACATCAACCCCATCGGATCGGACGAGGCGGCGAACCACGGGGGCGTGGTCTTCGGGACGGAAGCCGGATACGTAGCCCTGGAGCCCCACAAGGCCTTCAATACGTACCGCCATTACCCGCAGAGGGTAATACTGAACAATTCGGGGCAGGGCATCGGCTATCCTTCGTCCTACCAGTCGGCGGACAGGATAGTGCAGTTGAGGGTGGTCGGATGGGCGAACCGTCCCCTGAAACTGAGGCTGATCGATCCGCCGGACTTGTCGCCGTACGCGCCCGACGACGGCTGCCTTCAGGGAGGCTGCACTCCGTGCCTTCCGTACGAGGCCAACGACAACATCGGCAATACGGATTACGGGATTTGCGCTTTGCCTGATTGCAGCGACGGGGCGAATGTGACGAAAACCCTTTATTGCGACAGCAACGGCTCTCTTACATATTACCTCAAGGTCCCGGAAAGATATTCCGGCGACAACTTCCAGGTTGAGGTGCAGAAGACGGATTACTACGGCAACAATCTTCCTGAAACAAGAGTGGCTATGTGCTCCTCAGTTTACACAAGCTGGAAGAGGGTATTCGTCGAGAGGGACAAGATGTTCAGGAGGGGCGGGATTCTTGCCGCCGACTTCAATAAAGCCACCTGCGGGAGCAATTGCAATCAAATTAAGCTTTACAATTGGGCAAATGTCGTCATAGATGATGTTATTGTTGTCTTCGACGAACTATCGCCTTTCGAAACCAAAGGAGAAGTTAAGGTAATCGCAGCCGATCCCGTGGACAACGCTGATGGGACAATCACTGTCACGCTTGATTCTAATCTAACTGCTGATTGTTATTACGCCAGCACATTCACAGGAACTCCTCCAAACATAGCTCCCGATTTTGGCAATGGTCATGCTGCCGGGGTGGGAGTAATCCATAGTGCTGATCTGGAAATCTATGATACTGCATCCAATCAAATCAACGGTCCAGGCTCTGCCTTTTATGAAACCGACATGCGCGACATTGAAAAGACTTACAACGACGCTTATGTCGAATTCTATGGACTGAGAAGCGGAATGAATGCGGTCCCACACATTGATCCACAAATGCCATTCTATACCGTGAATGAAACGCCTGGCGACGATGAAACAAACAGGTTGAATTTTCATCAGATCTGGTGGAAGAACAATACCTATAATTGGAACTACTTTCATCTTGTTGGTTGCAGAGGTGATGATTTTGTTTGGACAGGATCAACGACTGGAATTACTGATCCTTCGAACGATGACTCATATATTTACAGATGGACGGTGGAAGGATTAGGGGAGAATCAAAGCTATACACCCGAACAAGTTAATTTGGTCACACAGGCCTTAACAAACCATGAATTGGCTCATCAATTCTGGCTCAACCGTTGCAGTAACTTGACCTGCGGTAGTGATACCAATCTTGGTAAACATGACGATAGACCATGGTGGAATTTCACTACAACTGGCTGCCCGAATGATAATCCTTGCTTGATGGATTGGAAGGGGGGCAATCTGATAGATGAGTTTAATCGTTTTTGTAAAGAAGACTTGTTTCTCGGCGATCCGAATTGTGGTTCCACTATAAAGCCGGACAGCGCAATCCGAACAATATCTGATCCAATTCCCTGATATGGAGGGTAATATGAAAGTGAGAATGTTGTTTTCGTTTTTAATGCTCTGGGCAGTCAATATAGCATCGCAAGAATTTTCAATTGATGTAACGCCCAAAAAAGTGAAAGTTCTTCCTGGGGCACCAGTCTCATTGTCCGTTACGTTGACCAATGATAGCCATAAAGATCTATGGATATGCGGAAAAGAGCTAAAAAATGGCATCAGATCTGGCGGCGCAATATTGATCGATGTCGCAGGGCAAGAATTAAATTGCACGCAAAGCGGCGAATCCGCGTCATCCACCGGTGCTTTTCCGAATGCTCCGATAAAAGACAAGGTATTGTTCGGGGCAGGTGAAACATTCAGGATGTCGAGCGGAATATACGCCGATAAAGCATGTCCGTTAAGTCGTGACTTGACGGGCAAGTGGACCGCGAGAGTGGCTGTGAAGATAATGGTTGTTGAAGGTCCTCTTGTAAAAGACATCCGATATGCACAGGCAGTTGGTGAAATTGAGGTTGAATTTCAAAAACCTGAAGGCGAAGACCTGGCATATATTAATGCGGTCACCGAGTGGCTGAACAAGGCTGACCCAAAAACGTTAAGGGGATATACTGCGCAAGCAAAGCCGTTGACGTGGGGGGAATTGTTGTCATCATTTAGGATTCCTGTACCTCAAATGTTACTTAAAAATTACCCTACCGCGACTTACGCATCGTACGTTATTTACGACCGTCTCAAAGGATTCGCAGGTGCCGATTTTGCTAATCCAATGTTTCTTCGTTCTCTTGAAACCGGCCTATTCCTTTCCAACTCCTATCCCACGGAAAACGGTTGGATGGAAATGAAGGATGAAATGAATGCGGCATGGTGGTCCAAGTGGGCCGGAATTATTATCAAGAACCATCCCGACATATGGTTCGCCGATGAACTTCGGCTGAAGCTTGCAATGAACCAGGTTGCCCTTAAAAACTACCAGGCAGCCGAAGCCGATTTTATCAAGCTATCCAAGGAAGCAAAGCCTTGCATTGCAGAAAAGGCTGGACTGTTCGTTGAGATAATGAAGCAGAAAGGATGGATCAGCGCCCCGGTCGAAAAGAGCGTTCCTGAAGCAAAAGAGGAGAAATAATCCTGAGGGTTCGATGAAAAGGATTCTGATTGCTCTATTAGTTATGCTTTATGCTCTGACCGGCAGGGGGGAAGTAGGATCAACAAAATTATCAGTCGAGATAAAAAATACAAGCGCAGTGCTAGGAGAACCAGTCATTATAGAAGTGAAAATGGAATCAACAGGTGTTTTTAAGCTCGCCAGAGAATTTGGTCCATGTGACGGCGGGTTGCTACGAATTGCCGTTAAAAATGCAAGTGGTATCAATACCTTGATAGCAACCGACCTGCCGCCCTGCCCCTCGGTTTTACCTCCGCCATCGGATGTGCCTGTGGTATATCCAAGTTACCAGGGTCAGGCCAAGTTTACATATAAATATTGGCTTATGCCCGGCGACTATGAAGTTCAGGCAAGTTATCATTCGGAAAACAACACCCAGAATGAAACAGCGCCGTTTTGGACAGGAATATTGTCCAGCAATGTCGTAATGTGCCACGTTGATTATCCGAAAGGGGATGATTTACAAGCGCTGTTGGCTTTGGGAATAGATCCTTCCAAAGAAGCTTCGCCAAAAATCTATGTGAGTGTGATCCGAGACCATTCTATAGAACTCCTTAAAAAATTCCCCACCTCGACTTATGCGGCGTATGCCATGTTCGGCAACCCCGGTTCTCCCCGTGTCGCAATGACACCGGAGGAATATCTTGAAAAAGTTCATAAGCCGAAATTCTTGAACGGGGCGTTTAAAACCGACGATAACAGGAACATTTTAAAGAACGAGAAGGGGGAAAACATCTGGCTGACCGCAGAGGACATTCAAAGAGGAATCATCGAAAAAGGAGATCTTATTCTCAAGCATCATCCTGACTTTGTATATCGGGACGAGCTTCGGTTCAGGATGGCGCAGGCGTATATTGCTTTGTATGAAGAAAAGAAAGCAATCAAGCTGTTCGAGGAAATAGCATGCGATGCGGTGAATGAGGCTGATCGCCAAAAAGCAAAGCGCTATATGGAACTGCTTGTTTCACCGGAGCATAAGGGGAGACTCTCGACGGAAGAGCAGTCCGAACAAAAGAAACAAGAGATGAAGGAGCCTCCGAAAAAATAGTGGCTTATCTATGCATTATCTCCATTTTTGCGAACTCGACAACGAAGTATTATACCGATGCGGCCGTCCCCTACATATCAAGAGTGACGACGGACGGCAGGATACTTTATGTTGACGGGACGAACGGAGTCACGACTGTCTGGCAGGTAAATGTGACGAGCGGTGCCAGGAGCGAATACGCCAAAACGACCGATACGGGCTTTACGACCCTCATCACTCCCGTCGGCATAGCCGTTGACCCGGACGGCGGGTCGTGCTACATCGCGGACGGGAGCAGGGGCAAGGTTGTGAAGATCCCCGCCGGTTCGGGAAGCGGCACGACGATAAAGGACAACTGGGGCAACAGGACATACAGCTTCCCCGTCCCGTGCGGGATGGATGTGAACGTGGGCTCGACCCGCATAGCGATAGTGGCGGACGCGAACGGGACGATGTACTACATCACGGGACAGAACTACACGTATGTTTACGGGTCGCCCGGCAGTTCCGTCCACGCGATCCAGGTCGACAGGGATTACGCGTTGTCGAGCTTCGCGCCGCTCGAATTATTTCCCATCGTTCCCTCTTCGGCGATCCTGTTCTCCGCCGTTACCAGGTAGAAAAAGCACTGGCCTGAAGAAGGAGTCTCGGCATCGATAGCCGTCACTGTTGTCAACCCCTGAGTGAAACAAGTCCCGTAACCTGATGCAAGGTCCGTGATGTTGCCCCTGTAAACGTTGTAGGTCCCGACGGACAGTTCTGTATCCCAGGCGAAAGTAGTATTGTCAGAGAACATCAGGTCCAGGACTTCGCCGGGCGGGGGATAAGAAGCTTCAAATCCTCCGTCAATCTGATAGCCGGGAGAGCTCATCGCCGTTCCGGAAAGGCCGTCCCCGATACTGCTCAAGGTGATCTGATAGTTCGTGGATGTGAGGGCGGGAGCCGGGTTCCCTCCATTGTTTATCACATGTTCCTTGTTCTGGAAATTGCCGCTCGTCTGGCTGAAAACTGCCTGTGCCGACATCAGAAATGAGCACGCAAAAAAAGAAACAAGGAGATAGTTGAGCCTTGCCATCATCTTGCCCTCCTTATCAATATCTTTTTCAACAAAAGTTGTATCTACTGTTTTTAGAATCCATTTTACTACAAAATCAATTTTAAAAAAGTCAAACTGCTTATTTAAAGGCTTCTTTCATAAAAATCCGTTCCGTCCTACAATGATGGTGAATAGGAGGACCCGAGATGA
>Ga0209605_1002933_pt1 | contig 15627 bp, 11 predicted proteins | sample AD_UKC035_MetaG_FD_184408 | JGI IMG/M metagenome (GOLD analysis project Ga0209605, IMG submission 184408) | Active sludge microbial communities of municipal wastewater-treating anaerobic digesters from USA - AD_UKC035_MetaG (SPAdes) (version 2) | ecosystem: Engineered > Bioreactor > Anaerobic >...
CGGTCAACGTGCAGAGCCTGTTGGTTCCCGGCGCCACGTATGCTATCACGGCGAGTGTCCGCATGGCGGCGGGGGAAGCCCCGGCGCGGATCATCATGGCGATGGAGCGCACCCCCGTCGGCGGGGATACCACCTGGGACTGGATCGCACCGAGCGATCCGGCAGGCGTGACTGATGCAGCTTGGGTCACACTGGCCGGCTCCTACACCTTCGCCGACCCGGCTGAGGGGTTGAATCTGTACCTGGAAAGCGATAGTGCGACGGCGGCCTACTATATTGATGACATCGCCATCGTCATGACCGTGGCCCCGCCAACGCCATACGTCGCACAGTACGACTTCGAGGACAACACGACGCAGGGCTGGTACGGGCGGGGGGATGCCGACGTGGAGGCATCGTCCGCGCAAGCCCATTCCGGCACGTACAGCTTGCTCACGACGGGCCGCACAGCCGGCTGGAATAGCCCGGCGGTCAACGTGCAGAGCCTGTTGGTTCCCGGCGCCACGTATGCCATCACCGCCAGCGTCCGCATGGCGGCGGGGGAAGCCCCGGCGCGGATCATCATGGCGATGGAGCGCACCCCCGTCGGCGGGGATACCACCTGGGACTGGATCGCACCGAGCGATCCGGCAGGTGTGACCGATGCAGCGTGGGTCACACTGAGCGGCTCCTACACTTTCGCCGACCCGGCTGAGGGGTTGAATCTGTACCTGGAAAGCGATAGTGCAACTGCGGCCTACTATATTGATGACATCGTCATCGTCATGACCGCCGAGCCACCGACGCAGGAAGTCAACATCTTCCACGGCTTCGAGGACGGCACGACCCAGGGATGGGCGGCGCGCTACGGGTTTGGGGTCGTCGAAAATAGCACCGAAGTCGCCCATGGCGGCACGCACAGTCTCAAAATGAGCGGGCGCACAGCAAACTGGCACGCCCCCATCCTGGATATACGCGACGTGGTGACGGTAGGCGTTCAGTATGACGTCTCCGTGTGGGCCAGGCTGGCGTTGACTGAGACGACCACCGATATGCGCGTCAGCGTCGAATTCAAGCCGGCCGGCATCCCGACTTCGACGTATCAAACCGTGATCAACAACGCGCCGGTATCGCCTGATGGCTGGACGCAGTTCGCGGGCAAGTACACCCTCGCCCAGGAAGTGGATTATCTGACCATCTACCTGGAAACCGCTTCCGCCCCCACCGCCACTTTCTACATTGACGACTTCTCGTTCAGCAATACCTCTCATCCGCCGATTCAGACCGACATCCCCTCCGTGTACGAGACCTACGCCAGTGACTTCATTGTCGGCGCGGCGCTGGAGACGGACGGCATCGCCAGCACGCGCCACGAACAACTGACGCTGAAGCACTTCAACAGCGTCACAGCCGGCAACGCGATGAAGCCCGGCCCCATTCACCCCAGTGAGGATGTATACAACTGGACCAACGCCGACATGGTGGCGAATTTTGCGCGCGACAACGGCCTGTATGTCCACGGCCACACGTTGGTCTGGCACAGCCAGGCAGCCGAGTGGATGTTCAAGGACGCCAATGGCGACCCGCTGGAGGCGACGCCGCAGAACAAACAACTGCTGTTGGATCGTATGGAAGCCCACATCCGCACGGTAGTGCCTCGCTACAACGACGTAGTCAACGTCTGGGATGTGGTCAACGAGGTCATTGATCCCGCTGAGGATGACTGCCTGCGCCGGAGCGAATGGTACCGACTGGCCGGCACAGACTACATCTCAGTGGCGTTCCAGATCGCGCGCGAAATGGCGCCCACTGCCACGTTGATCCTCAACGACTACGGCGAGACCAGCCCGGCCAAGCGCCAATGTATGTACGACGTGGTGAAAAACCTGCAAGACCAGGGTGTGCCGATTGACGGCATCGGGATGCAGATGCACATCAACATCCAGAACCCGACGGTAGCAGCCATCGAGGAGACCATCGAGATGTTTGCTGAGTTGGGTGAAGTCCACATCACCGAGCTGGATATGAGCATCTATCCCAACGACACAGACCGGTACACGACCGTGCCGCCCGAAGTGTTGATCAAGCAGGGCTATCGCTACAAGGCCATCTTCGAGGCGCTGCGCCGCCAGGGAGCTGCGGGCACGGGGAACCTCCAATCGGTGACGTTCTGGGGGCTGGCCGACGACGCCACCTGGCTTACCTGGCACCCCATCGAGCGCATCAACCTGCCGTTGCTCTTCGACGAGGAGTTGCAGGCTAAGCACGCCTACTGGGGCATCATTGACCCCAGCAGACTGCCGGTATTTGTCCAGGAACAGTTTGTCTCCAGAGCTACCCCGGTCCTCGATGGCGCGACCGAGACGCTGTGGGATATGCTGCCCTGGATTGAAATCCCCGCCGCCGGCGACCTCGCGGCTGCGTTCCAGGCCCGGTGGGATGAGGATTATCTTTACGTGATTGTGGACGTCCAGGACGCCACCACAAGCACGGAGGACATGGTGGAAATCTTCGTGGATCAAAATAACGCCAAGACCACGACCTACCAGAACGACGATCTCCACTATACGTTCCCCAGCCAAACCATGATGCTGCACTACGTCATCACCCCCAACGACCAAGGGTATGTGCTGGAAGCGCGCATCCCGGTGTCGGTGGCGCTCGCGTCTGGCGCGCGACTTGGCTTCGACCTCCGCGTCACCGACAGCAGCCAGCCAACCGAGCCGATCTCGTGGAACGATCCGACCCATAGCCAGAACACGAACCCATCGCAATTCGGCACACTGATTCTGATTGACGAACTCCGGTTGACGACAGCGATCCAGGGCACGCCGGTCATTGATGGACGCTGGGAGGCCCTCTGGACCAGCGCGACGGAGATCGAGACCGCCGTTTGGGTGACGGGCCGCAGCGGCGCGACCGCCAAGGTCAGGACGCTGTGGGACGAGGACCACCTGTACATCTACGCAGTGGTCTCCGACACGCTTTTGAGCAAAGCCAGCGCCAACGCCTGGGAAGAAGACTCTATTGAAGTCTTCATAGATCAGAACAACTCCAAGGCCGCCAGCTACGAGCCGGATGACGGCCAGTTCCGCGTCAACTTCGACAACGAGCCGAGTTTCAATGGCGCGGCAGCTTCAGCCGATACACTCACCAGCGCGACGTGGATCATCCCCGCCGATCAGACGGTGCTCTTGGATGGCACGTACGTCGTCGAGGCTGCGATCTCGCTCACCCATGTGACGCCGGCTCCGGGTGTATTCATCGGCTTTGACTTCCAGGTCAACAATGATGAAGACGGCAACGGCGCGCGCGACAGCGTGGTCGTCTGGAACGACCCCACCGGGCAATCGTACCAGAACACCTCGCGGCTGGGCGTGCTCCAGTTTATAACGAAGACCTTCGAGCTGACCGTGGAGACGACCGGCACGGGCAGCGGGACGGTCATGCCCGTGGTAGGAACGCACACCTATCCCGCCGGTGCGCAGGTTGTGCTTACGGCCACCGCCGCCGCCGGTTCGGAGTTTGTCGGCTGGGGCGGCGACGCCAGCGGCACTGATGCCACCACCGTCGTGGTGATGGACAGCGACAAGACGGCGGTAGCCGCCTTCAACCTGGCGGACGTGTGCGTGGACGTGACGGATGTGACTTTGACCCGGTTAACAACGGGCAACATCTACCCCGGCACCGAGGTGCAATTCCGCGCCACCATTGCGCCGGCTACCGCGATCCCCTACACCTACACGGTGGATTATGGCGCCGGGCCAAGCGCGCCGGTTAGCACCGTGAATAATCCGTTGACGTTTAGCCACACCTTCGCCACCACCGGCACGAAGACGGTCACTTTTGCGGCGTGGAATTGTGAGATGACCGTACCCTTGACCGATATGGCCCAACTCACCGTTCTCGCCCCAGCGCCTACGACATACCTGATCTATCTCCCGCTGGTGATGCGCGCAGCGCCTTAACCCGCCATCTCGTAAGTTGGAGGTTGCGCCGGGAGGCGCAGATTGAGTAATGTGTTTTTCGCTGGCGGGCGCAACCCGCCAGCGAAAAACACCCCTCGTGAGAAACTACGGCCTTAAGCAACACTTGCCATCTTCATCGTTTTGCGTATAATGACTTCGCAAGAGGCCATCCTAGCTCAATCGGCAGAGCAGACGCTTCGTAAGCGCCAGGTTTTGGGTTCAATTCCCAAGGATGGCTCTCCACAGCCCCAAGTATGATGGGGCTTTTTTTTTAGTGGGAATAAACAGTCAATGCGTGGACGGCAAATTGCAGAGCGAGCGTGGGAATGGTTAGGCGCGGAGAAGCGATTAACAGAGCTGATCATCGCCTTTCTAGTGCTACACATTCTCATACTCGTGATACCGCAATCCCCCATCCCCACCACCGCTGACCCCACCTTCACCCGCTGGCTGGCCGAGTTGCCCCCTACCCTGGGCGCGTGGCGCGCCCTCCTGGCGGCTTTGAGTTTCTTCACCCTCCGCACCTCGCTGTGGATGCGCGGGGCGCTGATGGCGTCAGGCCTCATCCTCGTGATACGGTTGGCCGATTTGGGAGAGCATTGGGCCGAATGGTCGCGGGGGTGGCGCTGGCGACAGGTGGGAATCATCGCAGGCGGGGTGCTCTTCATTGGCGGCTGGGGCGCCTATATGGTATGGGGATGGGCCGAGCCTGACCTCATCGCCTGGCCGCAAGCCCCTCTCGCCATTGCGGAGCGGGGATTGACGCTGCCGGAACCACACTTCCCCCTCCTGACCCGACACTACGGTGTGTATTTGATCCCGCAGGGTCAGACACCCGGCGTTGAGGTGCGCGCCTTCACCATCCCCCCCCAAGGCGGCGCACCCTCATCATTGGCCCTCTCGCGCACGGCACGCAGCGCCCCCGAAGAGACGCTACGCTGGGCCTTTACCCCACAAGCGCCTGAGACCTATTTCACCATTCCCGACGCTGAGCTGATTTTCCGCATCAGCCAATCCGCCGATGTCAACAATCCATCCCTACAGCTCCAGGCATATCGTAGCGCCAGCGGCGACCTGGTAACAGAGATGGAATTCAATGCCAACCAGGATTTGGTGTTAGATGAAATACAAGTGCAAATCCAATACGCCCGACTGCCGTGCCTCACGGCCATCTACAATCCTGGCGCACTTTTCCAAATTTTAGGCGGCGGGCTGTTTATTGGCGCGTGGCTCTGGTCTTACCGGAGAAAGGCAGGGGAAACCATTCCGCCGCCAGAGATAGCGAGTTTGGCGGACGTCCCGCTAGAGAACGTTGATGATACCCAAGCCGTTGCCACAAACATCGTTCACGAAATGTAAGTGGTAAACTTTCTATTCCCCATGGCACGTTCCCACGGGCAAAATAAGGAGGAAACTATGCAGCCCATTGTCTTTGGCGTGGCCGGCGGCACCGGATCAGGGAAAACAACGGTGGCGCAACGCATCCTGGAACTTGTCGGCGCGGATAAGGTGGCGTTTGTGCCGCACGATGCGTATTACCGTGATTTGAGCCACCTCTCGCCGGAAGAACGCAAGGGTTTTAACTTCGATCACCCTAACGCGCTGGAAACGCCGTTGATGGTGCAACAGCTCAAGCAGTTGCGCGCGGGACACGCCATAGACATTCCGGTCTACGACTTCAAAACGCATACCCGCACGACGCGAACGATCCACATTGAGCCAGCGCCGATTATCCTGGTAGAAGGCATCCTGATCCTGGCTGAGCCGGAGGTGCGCAAACTGTGCAATGTGCGGCTGTTTGTGGATACCGACGCCGACATCCGCCTGATCCGTCGCCTCCGCCGTGACATTCAGGAACGTGGACGCACCGCAGAATCGGTCATCGAACAATATCTGACCACGGTGCGCCCGATGCACATGGAATTTGTCGAGCCGAGCAAACGCCATGCCGACATCATCATCCCGGAAGGCGGCTTCAACGAAGTCGCCATCGAGATGATCGCCGCGCGTATCAGCAGTCTGCTGGCCGGCGAAAAGTGATCGGGCACATTATTCGTCCTTCTTTAGAGATGTCCCCCGGCAACTTTTAAGGGCTTATATTCGTGGTAGAATACCCACCATTGCGTCAAACTCACATCCGGTGATTCCTTTCTTAAAACAACCGTAACATTTCAACAGTTTATTCTAAGAGGAGGGCCAATGCGCGACAACGTAAGGATTCATGCAACTGCCGAGGTCGCTGACAGCGCCGAAATTGGCGAAGGCACCGGCATCTGGCATCAGTGTCAGGTGCGGCAGGATGTCCATATCGGCAAGAACTGCATCCTGGGCAAGGGCGTCTATGTGGATTTTGGGGTGCGCCTGGGGGATAACGTCAAGGTGCAGAATTATGTCTCCATTTATCACGGCGTGGAAATTGAGGATGGCGTGTTTGTCGGGCCGCACGTCTGCTTCACCAACGACAATCTGCCCCGCGCCGTCAACCCCGACGGTTCGCTCAAGGCCGCCGACGATTGGGTGGTGGGCCGGATTCTGATCAAACGCGGCGCGGCGTTAGGCGCTAATTCCACCATTCTGCCGAAGGTCATCGTGGGCGAATGGGCGATGGTGGGCGCGGGCAGCGTTGTCACCAAGGATGTACCCGCGCACGGATTGGTTGTGGGAAATCCAGCCCATCTGATTGGCTTTGTATGCGCGTGCGGCCACCGGTTGGCCGCCGACCACGAAGAGGGCGCCGCAATGGTCGCCCGTTGTCCTAAATGCAATGAAACGATCTCTATTCCACTAGAAACCTGGAGGAAAGTACGATGATTTCGATAGCGAAACCCCTGATCGGGGATGAAGAAAAACAAGCCGTCTTGGAAGTGCTGGATTCCGGCATGTTGGCCCAGGGGCCGCGCGTCAAAGCCTTTGAAGAAGCCTTTGCCGCCATGTGCGGTGTCCAATATGCTATTGCGACCAGCAGCGGCACCACGGCGCTGCACGTCGCCCTGTTGGCCCACGGCATCGGGCCGGGCGACGAAGTCATCACCTCGCCGTTCACTTTCATCGCCTCGGCGAACAGCATCCTGTTCACCGGGGCCAAGCCGGTGTTTGTGGACATTGATCCAGCCACTTTCAATCTTGATCCAGCGCTGCTGGAGGCCGCCATCACGCCCCACACGAAGGCGATTATGCCCGTCCACCTCTTTGGCCTGCTCGCCGATATGGACGCGATTCAGGGGATTGCCGACAAGCATGGGCTGGTGATTATTGAGGACGCCTGTCAGTCGCACGGCGCAGGGCTGCGCGGCAAGCGCGCCGGGGCTTTCGGCACGGGGACGTTCTCACTGTATCCGACGAAAAACATCACTTCGGCGGAAGGCGGTATGATTACGACCGACGATGGCCGCATCGCCGAAAACTGCCAGGTCATCCGCCAACATGGGATGCGGCGGCGCTATTATCACGACGAGTTGGGCTTCAATTTCCGCATGACCGACATCCACGCGGCCATTGGGCTGGCGCAGTTGCAAAAACTTGAGCGTTTCAATGCCCAGCGCCGCGCCAACGCGCAGTTTATGAGCGCGCACCTGCGCGGCGTCACCGTCCCCTATGTGCCGGAAGGTTACACGCATGTCTTCCATCAGTACACCATCCGAGTAGGCGGCGGCAAGCGTGATGCGCTGTTGGAGCATTTGAAGGTCAACGGCATCGGCACAGGGGTGTATTACCCGGTGCCTATCCATCAGCAAACGTACTACACCCAGGCGCTCGGCTATCACCAAACGCTGCCCGAAGCCGAAAAAGCAGCGGAAGAAGTCCTCTCACTCCCGGTTCACCCGGCGTTGAGCCAGGACGATTTAAACACTATCGTCAACACCATCAACGCCTTTATGGAGGCCGCATGAGCGCGCCCCTTAAAGCGGCGGTCATCGGCGTCGGTTCAATGGGCCGGAACCACGCGCGCGTCTACACAGAACTGGGGGAAACCACACTGGTGGCCGTCTCCGACGCGCATCTGGCAACAGCGCAAACCGTCGCGGCAAAGTATGGCGTCAATGCCTACGCGGATTATCAGGAGATGCTGGCGCGCGAAAAGCCCGACATCGTCACCATTGCGGTGCCCACGCGATTACACCGCGAGGTCGCCGGCATCGCGATGGAGGCTGGCGCGCATGTGTTGGTGGAAAAACCCATCGCGGCGACGGTCGAAGAAGGACAGGCGCTGATTGCGTGCGCGCGCGCGTGCAATCGCCGCTTGACGGTGGGACATATTGTGCGCTTCAACCCGGCGATCCAGGCATTGAAGGAACATCTGGACGCCGGGGAATTGGGCCAACTCTTCCAGATTGTCTGCCGACGTGTAGGGCCGTTCCCTTCACGGATTCAGGATGTGGGGGTGGTGGTGGATTTGGCGCCGCACGATCTGGATGTGATGCGCTTCCTCAGCGGGGCGGAACCCATCCGGGTGTACGCCGAGACGCAGCAGAAAATCCACACCGATCACGAGGACCTGTTGACCGCGCTCCTGCGCTTCGATAACGGCCTCACCGGGATGTTGGAAATCAACTGGCTGACGCCACTCAAAGTGCGGGAAATCACTGTGTTAGGGGAATTGGGAATGTTCCTGGTCAATGACCTGACACAGGACCTGTATTTTTACGAGAACGCCGAGGCCACCGGCGACGGCTGGAACCAACTCAACGTGCTGAAAGGCGTCAGCGAGGGCAAGATGATCCGCTTCCCCTTGCGCCGCTACGAGCCGTTAAGGGCGGAGTTGGAGGCATTTGCGAAGGCCGTGTTGAACGATGCGCCGACGGCGGTTTGTGGAGAAGATGGGCTGGCGGCCCTACAGTTGGCGCTGGCGTTGATTGAGTCGAATGCCAAACACACAGCGATTGAGATAGAGAATGGCGCTCACTGCATTACAGCATAAGATTGAGGATAGAACCGCCGTTATTGGCGTCATCGGGCTAGGGTATGTGGGACTGCCGGTGGCGTGCTTGTTTGCGCATAGCGGATTTACAGTAATCGGCATAGACGTCAAGGCCGCAAGGGTTGAAAAGATTAACCAGGGTATTTCTCCCATCGAGGGGGACGAACCGGGGCTGGCCGAAATGCTGCAAGAGGTCGTCGCGGCGCAAAAACTACGCGCCGCCACCGACTATCAGGAACTCCAAGCGTGCGATGTGATCCTGATCAGTGTGGAAACCCCGGTATCCGGGGATCATAAGCCGCGTTATGCCGCTTTGAAACATGCGTTGCGGGACCTGGGCGCCGCCCTCCAGCCCGGCGTCCTGGTCATTGTGGAATCCACGATCGCGCCGGGAACGATTGCCCACACAGTCAAACCCTTATTGGAAAGGAGTTCCGGGAAACAGGTCAATCGAGATTTCTTTCTGGGGCATTGCCCGGAGCGGGTAATGCCAGGGCGGCTGTTGGCGAATCTGCGCAGCGTCAGCCGGGTCTGCGGTGGAGAAACGCCAGAGACGGCGACAACGATGGTGGCGCTATACCGCCATGTGGTTCAAGCCGAGCTGGACCCAACCGATTGCGTCACGGCGGAATTGGTCAAGACCACCGAAAATGCTTACCGGGATGTCAACATCGCCTTTGCCAACGAGGTGGCGTTGATCTGCGAAGCCGTCGGCGGGGACGTGTGGAAGGTGCGCGAGTTGGTGAACAAGTCGCCAGGGCGGGCCATGCTCTATCCAGGCGCCGGCGTCGGGGGGCACTGTATCACCAAAGATCCCTGGTTGCTGGCCTACGAGGCGTGGAACAAAATCCCCATCCGGCTTATCCCGGCGGCGCGCGCCGTCAATGATGGGATGCCGCTGCACATTCTTCAGTTATTGGAAGAGACTCTGGAGATCGCCGGCAAGGAGTTGGAAGAGACACGCATCCTGGTGTTGGGCTACGCCTACCTGGAAGACTCTGACGACACGCGCAACAGTCCCAGCGAGGTGCTGGTGACGTGGTTGCGAGAATGGGGCGCGGAGGTAGTGGTGCATGACCCCTTCGTGCCGGAATACCAGGGCGACGCGCGGGCTATGGCGCAAGGGTGTAATGCGGTGGTGGTGATGGTCAAACATACGGCGTATCAGAACCTGGAACTGAGCACGATACGAGCGGCGCTGGCGACGCCAATTATGGTGGATGGACGCGGCGTATTCAGTGCGGAACAAGCACAGCAGGTTGGGTTGATTTACCGGCGGGTGGGGCAAGGATAGGTAAGTAGTCGTGGTAAAGATTGTGACCATTGTGGGCGCGCGCCCACAATTTATTAAAGCCGCGCCGGTAAGTCGGGCCTTGCGCCAGAATCACACCGAAATCCTGGTGCATACGGGGCAGCATTACGATGAGGCTATGTCGGCGGTGTTCTTTGCCGAGTTAGATTTGCCGCAACCGGATGTGAATCTGGGGGTTGGTTCTGGTCCGCACGGGGCGCAGACGGCAGCGATGTTGGCAGGCATCGAGCAAGTGTTGTTGGTTGAAAAGCCGGAGTGGGTGCTGGTCTACGGTGACACGAATTCGACGCTGGCGGGGGCTTTGGCAGCAGCCAAATTACACATCCCGGTAGCGCATGTGGAAGCGGGGTTGCGCAGCTTCAACCGCGCTATGCCAGAAGAGATCAACCGCGTACTCACGGATCACGTTTCGGACTTGCTTTTTTGCCCCAGTCAGACGGCCACAGATCACTTGGCGGCAGAGGGCATCACACAAGGGGTCCATCTGGTGGGCGATGTAATGTCTGATGCACTGGCCTTTGCTGCAACCCGCGCCCGAACGCGCTCCGATGTGCTGCAACGCCTGAAACTGACCGAAAAAGGTTTCCTGCTGGCTACCGTCCATCGCGCCGAAAACACCGACGACCCGGCCCGCTTGCTCGCCATCATAGATGCTTTTGCGGCACTAGATGAAGTTATAGTTTTCCCCATACATCCCCGCACCCGCGCCCGCATCGAAGCCCTGAATCTAAACTCCGAAATCCCAAATCTAAGGTCCATTGAGCCGGTGGGGTATCTGGATATGGTGCAATTGGAAGAAGCTGCGCGAATGATCCTGACCGATTCTGGCGGCATCCAAAAGGAAGCGTATTGGCTTGGGACGCCGTGTGTGACCTTGCGCGACGAAACCGAGTGGGTGGAGACGGTGCAGACCGGATGGAATGTGTTGGCAGGGGCGGAGACGGCGCGAATTGTGACGGCAGTGCGGGATTTTGTTACACCGATAACACAGCCAGCCCTATATGGAGACAGGCAGACAACGGCCCGGATCATAAAAATACTGTGTGGTATGGAACAGGACAGCTAATTTCCAGGACTCCTCCGGTTCATTTAAAAACAAGCCGTAGACGTCAACCAGGCTAATTTAAAACCATGACAGAATCTCAGGAATCCTTTCCTGCAAAAAGCAGTTTTGCCAGCGACATTTTTAAGTTAGCTGGCGGTACAGTGTTAGCGCAGGTGTTAGGTTTTCTAGTAGCGCCGTTCCTCACACGGTTGTATTCCCCAGAGGCATTTGGGACTGCGGCCATTTTCAGCGCGATTGTCACCCTGATCAGTTTGTTTGCTTGCCTAAGGTACGAGTTTGCGATCATGCTGCCCAAGCGAGATGAGGAAGCGGTCAATCTTTTGGCGGTTAGTTTAGGGGCGGTCGTAGTAGTGACAACCTTGACCTTCTTGCTCATCTGGCCCGCGCGTCATTATATTGTTCAAATACTCAATGCCCCTGATTTACTCCCCTACCTATGGTGGTTACCGCCAGTTATCTTGTCCGGCGGCGCGTTCCAGGCACTTAACTACTGGAATTCACGCACCAAGCACTTCGGGCGTTTGTCTATTGCACGCATCCTGGCGTCGGTGACATCGTTGGGGACGCAGGTGGGTGTAGCGGTCGGTGGGTTAACCCATGCCGGCGGCTTGATCGGCGGCACTGCCCTCGGTTCAATCGCAAGCGCGATAAGCCTGGCGGTCCAGGTGTGGCGCGAAGATTGGAAGCTGTTTCGGGAGCATGTCCGTCTGAGCGCCATGCGCGCCGGCCTGGTGCGCTACCGCAAATTTCCTTTGATTGACTCGTGGGGCAGTCTGATCAACAGCCTCTCGTGGCAACTGCCAACCTTAATGCTATCGGCGTCTTTCTCGCAGACGATTGTGGGGAATTATGCGTTAACCTATCGCATGATTCAGTTCCCTATGGCGCTGGTAGGCAACGCCATGGCCCAGGTATTTTTTCAGCGCGCCTCGGAATTGTATAGCAAACAAGAGCCTATCGCCGAGGTAGTGAAAACGGTCTTTGAATGGTTAGTTGCTTTGGGACTATTCCCTGCGCTTTTGCTCACGGTAGCGAGCAGGGAAATTTTTACGGTAGTTTTCGGGCCACAATGGAGCGAGGCCGGGATTTATATGCAGATTCTAAGCCTGTGGATGTTCTTTTGGTTTATCGCCTCCCCGCTAAGTACGGTGTTTACTATCGTTGAACGCCAGGAATTGGCGCTGGTGGTCCACAGCGCCATTCTACTCACCCGTATCGGCGCTTTGGTGATGGGGGGAGTGCTATTGAAAAACGTTTACATTGCCTTGGGGCTGTTCGCAGGTTCGGGCGTGATTGTCTATGGCGGTGTAACGCTTTGGAATATGGCATTAGCTAAAGTTCCGCTGCGTACAATAGGACAAATTTTGCTCTGCTATACCTGGTATTCCCTACCGGCCCTTGTGCTTTTAGCGTCGCTCAAATGGTTGCTAAAAATCCCGGATGGAATGCTTTTGATCGTCATAGCGATAGAAATACTTGGATATTACTCGTTACTGATGCATTGGAAGGTTTCGTTTCGACGCTCTTTACAGGCTCTTTTGCGGCCTGACCAAAAGGAAAAGGCATAAGGCAATTCCACGATCAGAAACCCTTAATCAATGAAGATGAGAGCCTTTTTAAAAGAGCGATATCCACGATTCTGGCGGTTTATAGTCCGGTTAAGGTACCCTACGCTGCCTGTACCTCTTGGCCTTTGGATCCTGAACTGGATTGTGCAGCGCATATTTAGAATTAACGGAGATGTCCCATGGATGGTGCATTATACATCTTACGTTACAGGGCCAGAACGAATCCAAATCGGCCAGGATGTATGGGTATCCTTTGCTATGAGTGGGGGCTGTTATATTCAGGCTATCAATGGCATAATTATTGGAAACCGCACGCTATTTGCCCCAGGGGTAAAATTCATTTCTGCTAATCACAACCCTGATGAATTATCTCAGCCTCTAGTAACTGATCCCATTGAGATTGGCGATGATTGTTGGATTGGCGCTAACGCCGTTATTCTGCCAGGGGTGAAGTTAGGGGATCGCTGCATTGTGGGAGCAGGCGCCGTGGTCACAAAAAGTTTTCCGGCAGGCAGTTGCATTGTTGGAGTCCCGGGTAAGCCTATAACGAGAATTTAAGAAAAAAGAGGAGAAAAATACATGTTCCCATTCAAACGAGCGCTCGTTACCGGCGGCGCAGGATTTATCGGCAGCCACATTGTCGAGGAGTTGGTATTGCAGGGCATCGAGACCATCAGTATTGACAATTACTTCGCCGGCAAACACAGCAATCTGGCGCATTTGACGCAGTACCCACACTTCCACGAAGTTGAGTGTGATGTGACCGACTACGACTGCCTGGAGCAATATTTCCCCGGCGTAGAGGTGGTCTTTCACGAAGCCGCATCAAAAAAGACAATCTGCCTGAAAGACCCACGCCGTGACCTGGACATCAATGCCAAGGGGACGTTCAACCTGCTGGAACTGGCCGTCAAACACGGCGTGCGCAAGTTTGTCCATGCTTCTACTGGCTCCGTGTATGGTGAAGCGCAATATTTTCCCCAGGATGAGGCGCATCCCCTGTCACCGACGTCCTACTACGGGGTCAGCAAACTGGCCGGGGAACGCTATGTCAAAGCCTTTGAGCATCTATACGGGCTGGACGCGACGATATTGCGTTATTTCCACGTCTACGGCCCGCGCCAGGAGTCCAGCGACGTAGGCGGCGTAGTATCTATCTTTGCCCGACGATTACTCGCCGGGCAACCCATCACGATTTTTGGCGATGGGACGCAACAGCGCTCGTTTACGTATGTTAAGGACGTGGTGAAGGCAAACCTGTTGGCGGCGACTGCGCCGGAAACAAAAGGCGAGGTCTTCAACTGTGCGTCGGGCATCAAGGTAACTATATACGAATTGGCCGCTATGGTTGCCGAAATTCTGGGGATTGCGAACCCTGACATCCGCTATGGCGATTGGACGCCTGGCGACATCAAAGTGTTTGACATTGACAACGCTAAAATCCGCCGCGTGCTAGGGATGGATTTTATGACGGATTTTCACCAGGGGTTGACCCTGACAGTGAATTGGGCACGTAATTACTTCAGCGAGGGGAGCGACCGTGTATAAAGGCCAGCGAGTTGCCGTCGTCATCCCGGCCTACAATGAAGAATTGTTAATCTTAGAGACGCTCAGCGGCATCCCAGAGTATGTGGACGCCTTGTTCGTCGTCAACGATGCCAGCCGCGACGCGACATTGCGCCTGATTACCGAGCGGCAGCAAATGGATGCGCGTATCATCATCATCAACCACGAGACAAACAAAGGCCTGGGACAATCGTTGATTGACGGCTATATGGCCAGCCGGGAAAGCGCCGCCGATATTACGGCGGTGATGGCTGGCGACAACCAGATGCACCCCGACGACCTGGTCAGTCTGCTGGATAAATTGATTGACGGTGGTTTTGATTATGTGAAAGGGAACCGGCTGCTGCACCGTAACATTGGCTCCATGCCGCGTTATCGCTTTTTCGGCAACGCGCTGTTGACGATCCTGACCAAGTTTGCCACCGGTTACTATCCCTTGATGGATCCGCAATGCGGCTACACCGTGATCAAGAACAGCGCGCTCCGGGTGATTCCCATTGACAAGATGACAAAGGGCTATGGCTACAATGCGGACATCCTGTGCATGTTGAATATTCACGGCTTTCGCGTCACGGATGCGCAAGTGCGTCCCGTCTATGACCGCGAGAAAAGCAAAATCAAGCTATGGAAGTATATTCCCAAAACCAGTCTTTTGCTCATCCGGCTTTTCTTTCGGCGACTGTGGCAACGCTATGTTGTGCTGGATTTCCACCCGCTGGTGCTGTTTTATTTCTACGCCCTGTTCAATTTGGCCTTTATCGCACTTCCATTGATCGTGCGCTTTCTGTATCTGTACTTTACCCTGAACGAGACGCCCATGACCACGTTGACCATCCTGGCGCTGGCCTTGACCACCGCATTTCAATCCATCCTGTTCGCCATCTGGATGGATATGGATTACAACCGTGTGCGGTAAATAGTAAGTTGAGGAAGTTATGTGTGGCATCTTTGGCATCCTAACCAATAATCAAGCGGGCTTTTCGCTGCCGGCCGTCCGCGAGACGATGGATTGCCTGTTCCGTCTGTCAGAATCGCGGGGAAAGGAGGCGTCCGGCGTGGCCCTGCGCGCCGCTGACGCGCTCTACGTCGCCAAACATCCGCTGCCAGCCTCCGTGATGATTCGCGGCGCAGATTATGACGCGCTTTATCGCCGCGCGTTTCCGACGGACCAAGGCCCGGTGTGTATTATCGGTCACTCGCGCCTGGTCACTAACGGGGGGCAACAAATTCACGCGAATAACCAGCCGGCG
>Ga0209605_1002935_pt1 | contig 15616 bp, 14 predicted proteins | sample AD_UKC035_MetaG_FD_184408 | JGI IMG/M metagenome (GOLD analysis project Ga0209605, IMG submission 184408) | Active sludge microbial communities of municipal wastewater-treating anaerobic digesters from USA - AD_UKC035_MetaG (SPAdes) (version 2) | ecosystem: Engineered > Bioreactor > Anaerobic >...
TGCGAGGACCTGATAGCTCATGGCGGGCGATTCTAGCAGAGCGGCGGGCGCCGGCCCGCGCGCTCGACGGCTCATCCGTCACGGTGGCGCGGAGGCGCGCCCTGCGGCACGTGCTCCCCCCTTGGCGGTTAGACTGGCCGCTCCTCTGCCGCCCTGCACTCCCCGCCCGATGGACAACACCGCCGCCTCCCGCCTGCTCGAAGCCCTCGTCCCGATCGTCCGTGCCGCCGGTGCTGCGGTGATGGAGGTATACCGCTCCGACTTCGCCGCTCGGGAAAAGGCGGACGGATCTCCGCTTACCGAAGCCGATGCCCGCGCCGAGACGCTCATCACGTCCGCGCTCCTCGAGCTGCGGCCGGACATTCCGGTCGTCGCCGAGGAAGCGGCCGCCGGCAGCCTCCAGGCAGCGCCGGGGCGGCGCTTCTGGCTCGTCGACCCGCTCGACGGTACGCGTGAGTTCATTCACCGCAACGGCGAATTCACCGTCAACGTCGCGCTGATCGAAGACGGCGAGCCGGTGCTCGGCGTGATACTCGCCCCCGCGCTCGGGCGCCTCTTCCTCGGTGCCGCAGGCGTCGGCGCCTTCCTCGAAGAGGCGGGCCAGCGCAGGCGGATCCACTGCCGAAGGCCGCCAGCCGCCGGCCTCACCGTGGTCGCCAGCCGCTCGCACGGCGACGCCGCGGCGCTCGACGCCTTCCTCGCCGGCCGCAAGGTCGCCGCGCTCGCCAATGCCGGCTCCTCGCTCAAGCTGTGCCTGATCGCGGCCGGCGAGGCGGACCTCTACCCGCGCCTGGGCCGCACCATGGAGTGGGACACCGCCGCCGGACACGCCGTGCTCGCCGCTGCCGGCGGCAGCGTCCGCACCCTCGCGGGCGAGCCACTGCACTACGGCAAGACCGGCCTAGAAAACCCGCACTTCGTCGCCAGCGGGCCGGATTGAGGCCGGCGCCGGAGGCGGAGCCGGGTGCTGCGCCGACGCAATCGCCCCCGGCCCGGGATCGCGGGACATCGCGCGCGGCTGCGCGTCATGCGCGCCCGCCGGAATCGGCGAGACAGCCGGCGGGCGGCGCACATTGAACGTATCATCGCACTCGCCCACAATGCGTGTCGGCCTGCGGCGTGCCGCCCAAGCCCTTCAGCCCGGCAAGCAGCCGATCCGGGCGCGACGCAACCGACTCTGGAACCCGACGCATGAGCTCCCCCCCGACCCCCGACGCCGAAGAGATCCGCCACGCCCTGCGCCAGGTCATGGACCCGGAGGTCGGCATGAACATCGTCGACCTCGGCCTGATCTACCGCATCGACTGCGCACCCGGCGAGCTCTACATCGAGATGACGATGACCACGCCGGCCTGCCCGCTGTCCGACATGATCCTCGACAACATCGACGCGGTGCTCGACCCCCTGCTGCCGCCCGAGGTGAACATCCGCGTCGAGCTGGTATGGGATCCGCCGTGGTCGCCGGCGATGATGGAGGAAGGCGCGCGCGCGCACTTCGGCTGGAACGGATGAGCACCCTGCCCCCGCTCGCCCGCGTGCCCCTGCTGGTGCTCGGGCTCCTGTCGCTGCTCACCGGCGTGTTCGCCGGCCTCGCCCGCCTGGGCGTGGAGGTGCCGGCACTCGCCGCAATGCACGCGGGCAATCACGCGGCGCTGATGATCTGCGCCTTCTTCGGCACCGTGATCTGCCTCGAGCGTGCGGTCGCACTCGGCGGCCTGTGGCCCTACGCCGGGCCGGCCGCCGCCGGCGCGGGCGGCGTGCTGCTGCTCGCCGGCGGCCCGCTGCCTGCGGCGCAGCTCCTGTTCCTGATTGCCGCGGCGACCCTGCTCGGCGGTGGCATCGTGGTGGTGCGCCGCCAGCTCGCGCTGTTCACCGTGATGCTCGCGGTGGGCGCGGCGTGCTGGCTGCTCGGCACCTTGGTGTGGTGGTCCAGCGGCAACGTGCACGCAGCCGTGCCGCTGTGGCTCGCCTTCCTGATCCTGACGATCGCCGGCGAACGCCTGGAGCTCACCCGCTTCCTGCCCGCGCGCCCGACCGCGGCGCCGAGCTTCGTCGCGGTCAGCGCGCTGATCCTCGCCGGCGCCCTGCTCGCACCGTTCGAAGAAGGCGTCGGCCACGGCCTCTTCGCCGCCGGCGTGCTGGCGATGGCGGCCTGGCTGCTGATCTTCGACATCGCCCGCCACAATGCCCGCCAGCAGGGGCTGACCCGCTTCATCGCGATCTGCCTGCTGTCGGGCTATGTGTGGCTGGCCCTCGGCGCGCTCGCTGCGCTCGGCGGCGGGCTCGCGCCCGCATCCCCGCTGCACGACACCACGATGCACGCGATCGCGCTCGGCTTCGTGTTCTCGATGGTGTTCGGCCACGCCGCGATCATCTTCCCGGCGGTGCTCAAGGTGAAGATCCCCTACCACCCGGCCTTCTACGTGCCGCTCGCGCTGCTGCACGCCTCGCTCGCGCTGCGCGTGGCAGGGAGCCTGGTCGAGCTTCCCGGGCTGCGCAGCTGGGGCGGGATCGCGAACGCGCTGACGCTGGCGGTGTTCATCGCCACCATGATCGTCAGCGTGATCCGCGGCGGACGCCCGCCGGCGCGCCGGCGGCGCACCGGCTGAAGCCGCGCGCCGCCGCGGCGCAGCCGATTACATTTTCGTAAGCATGTGCCGGCGCGGGGCGGGGAACGGCACAATTCCGCCATCGAGACCTTGCCCGGCGGACGCCTGCTCGCGGACGTCGCATCGCGTGCCAGCGGCGCCGGAACCTCGCGCCGCGCACCCTGGTCCGATCCAGTGTGAAACCTCCCGGGAACCCCGCACCATGAACTCCATCCCCCGCCCCGCGCTCCTGCGCAAGCTCGCTCGCATCCTCCCCACGCTCGCCTGCGGCGCCGCGCTCGGCCTGGCCGCGCCCGCCTTCGCCAGCCCAGACGAGGTCGTCATGTACAAGGACCCCAACTGCGGCTGCTGCGGCAAATGGGCCGAGCACATGCGCAGCGCCGGCTTCGCCGTGAAGGAGGTCGCCAGCGCGCGCATGGAGCTGGTCAAGCAGGAAGCCGGCGTGCCCGAGGCCCTCGGCTCATGCCACACCGCGAAGGTGGGTGGCTATGTCGTAGAGGGCCACGTGCCGGCGGCCGACGTACGCCGGATGCTGGCCGAGAAGCCGGCGATCCGCGGCCTCTCCGCGCCCGGCATGCCGCTCGGCTCGCCCGGTATGGAAGGCCCCTACCCCGCCGAGCACTACGACGTGGTGAGCTTCGACGCGCAGGGGCGCAGCGCGGTGTTCTCGAAGCACTAGGCGGGCGGCCGCGCCGCGCGCCGCTCCTCGCGGCGCACGAAGGCGAGCCTGGCCTCGCGCGCGCGCAGCTGCCCGCAGCCGCCGTCCACATCCTGCCCGGCGGACTGCCTCAGCTTGGTGAGGATGCCGGCGCGGTGCAGACGGCGGGCGATCTCGGCCGCGCGCTCCGCCGCCGGGCGGCGGTAGTCGAGCCCATCGACGCGATTGAACGGAATCATGTTCATCACCGCGTACTTGCCCGCGAGCAGGCGCACGATGCCCTCGAGCTCGTCCTCGCCGTCATTCACCCCCTCGATCAGCGTCCATTGATACTGGATCGGGTAGCCGCTCGCGCGCGCCCAGGCCTCGCCGAGCTCGACCAGCTCGGCCGGGTCGATGCGCGGGCCGCGCGGCAGCAGCGCGCTGCGCAGCTCCGCGCGCGTGGTGTGCAGCGACAGCGCCAGCGCCGGCTTGACGCGCATCTGCGGCAGGCGCTCGAAGACGCGCGCATCGCCCACCGTCGACAGCACCAGGTTCTTGTGCGGAACCGCGCCCTCGGTGCCGAGCAGCTCGATCGCCTCGACCACCGCGTCGAGGTTGTGCGCGGGCTCGCCCATGCCCATGAACACCACCTTGTGCACCCGGCGCAGGCGGCGCGCGAGCGCCACCTGGGCGACGATCTCGCCGCTGTCGAGCTGGCGCAGCAGGCCGTCCTTGCCGGTCATGCAGAACACACAGCCGACCGCGCAGCCGACCTGGGTCGACACGCACAGGCCGTCGCGCGGCAGCAGCACGCTCTCGACCGCCTGGCCGTCGGCGAGCTCGACCAGCAGCCGGATGCCGTCCTCGCCGGGGTGCTCGGAGCGTACGCGGGCGAGCGCTCCGAGTTCCGCCTCGAGTTCGGGCAGCGCAGCCTGCACGGTCTTGGGCAGGCGGTTGGATTCGGTGCGCGGGCCGGCGTCGAGCGCATGCCCCTGCAGCCAGGCGCGCAGCAGCCGGGCCTCGTGGCTGGGGCGGGCGCCGAGCGCGCGCAGGCGCTGGCGGAGGTGATCGATTTCCATGGCGCGCGATGCTAGCACCCGAGAGGGGCGAGAGCATCCGCCGCGGGGCAACACCGCCGCCGTCCATACCACCGTCGACGCCGCTCCGGCTGCCCGTCCGCAGTGCCCGGCCCTATAATCGCCTGCATCCGACACGAGGAATGCCGCATGACCGCACTACGCTTCGAAGGCGCCCAGGACTACGTCGCCACCCCCGACCTGATGCTCGCGGTCAACGCGGCGATCCGCCTGCAGCGCCCGCTGCTGATCAAGGGCGAGCCCGGCACCGGCAAGACCATGCTCGCCGAGCAGGTCGCCTCCGCTCTCGGACTGCCGCTGCTGCAGTGGCACATCAAGTCGACCACCAAGGCGCAGCAGGGCCTCTACGAATACGATGCGGTCTCGCGCCTGCGCGACTCGCAGCTCGGCGATGACCGCGTCAAGGACATCGGCAACTACATCGTCAAGGGCGTGCTGTGGCAGGCCTTCGAGGCCGAGCAGCCGACCGTGGTGCTGATCGACGAGATCGACAAGGCCGACATCGAGTTCCCCAACGACCTGCTGCGCGAACTCGACCGCATGGAGTTCCACGTCTACGAGACGCGCCAGACCATCCAGGCGCGCCATCGCCCGATCGTCTTCATCACCTCGAACAACGAGAAGGAGCTGCCCGACGCCTTCCTGCGGCGCTGCTTCTTCCACTACATCCGCTTCCCCGACCGCGACACGATGCAGCGCATCGTCGATGTCCACTTCCCCGGCATCAAGAAGGCGCTGCTGACCGAGGCGATGGAGGTCTTCTTCGGCCTGCGCGACATCCCCGGCCTCAAGAAGAAGCCCTCCACCTCCGAGCTGATCGACTGGCTCAAGCTGCTGGTGGCCGAGGACATCCCGCCCGAGGCGCTGCGCAGCACCGACGGCAAGGCGGCGATCCCGCCGCTGCACGGCGCCCTGCTCAAGAACGAGCAGGACGTGCACCTCTTCGAGCGCCTGGTGTTCATGGCCCGCCACAACCGCTGAGCCGGCGCGAGCATCCATGTTCCGCGCCCTGTTCGGCTGGCTGTTCGGCCGCAAGCCTGCCTCTCCGCCCGCCGCGCCGAGCGAGGCGGAGGGTTTCCGCCGCCTCCAGCGCGAGGCGCCGCTGCGTGCCGAGGAGCCTCCCGCAGGCGCGAGCGAGGCCGGCGCCACCTTCCTGTGCCGCGAGGCGGTGCTCGGGCGCAACCAGCGCATCGCCGGCTACCAGTTCATGCTGCAGGAGGCCACGCGCGCGCGCATCCGCCACAGCAGCCGCAGGATCCACCACGTCTATGCCGAGGTGCTGGTGCGCAGCCTGGTCAACGCCGACATCGGCGAGCTGCTCGGCGAGCGCCTGGCCTTCATCGACCTGCCCGACTCCTTCCTGTCCCACCCCAGCCTCGCCGCCCTGCCCGCGCGCAACGTGGTGATCGTGCCCACCGTCCTCGCCGACGCCGGGGCCCCCGAGCCCGCCGCCCTGCGCGCCAACGTGGCCGCGCTGCGCGAGCGCGGCTTTCGCCTCGGCCTGATCGATCCCACCGTGGTCGCGGAGCTCGCCCACCTGCTGCCGCAGACCGAGTTCATCGTCGCCCAGGCCGAGGGCCTCGACGCCCGCCGCGGCCTCAAGCTGGGCAACATCGCCCTCGAGGTCGCGCACGACGCGCGCCTGGTGGTTCGCGGGCTGCCATCGCTCGACGACTTCCGCTTCTGCTGCAAGCTCGGGGCCAGCCTCTTCCAGGGCCCCTTCATCACCAGCCGCGAGGACTGGAGCGCGCGCGACCCCGGCCCCAACACCGCACGCATCGGCACCCTGATCGCGCGCCTGCGCGCGGACGCGGACACGCGCGAGCTCGCCGGGCTGCTCAAGCAGGACGCGGCGCTGTCGCTGCGCCTGCTGCGCTACATCAACTCCGCCGCCAACGCGCTGCCGCAGCCGGTGTCCTCGATCGAGCACGCGCTCGCGCTGCTCGGCCGCGAGAAGCTGCAGCGCTGGCTGATCCTGCTCGCCTGCACCGTGGACAAGGCCGAGGGGCGCGGCGGCGCGGCGCTCGAGACCGCGCTGGTGCGCGGCCGCATGATGGAACTGCTCGGCGCCGACCGTCCGGCGGCCGAGCGCGATGCGCTCTTCCTGGTCGGCCTGCTGTCGCTGATCGACGTGATCCTGCAGGTGCCGCTGGACAAGGCGCTGGCGCCGCTCGCGCTGGGCAGCGGGATCGAGGCTGCGCTGCGCGGCGAGGGCGGTCCCTACCAGGCCCTGCTCGCCCTCGCGGTGGCATGCGAGCACGGCGCGGGTGCGGCGGACGCGGGCGGCGATCGGCTCCGTGCGGCCGCCGAGGCTTGCGGCATCGCGCCCGAGCAGGCCTCCGAATGCCACCTGCAGGCCCTGTCCTGGGCCATGCAGATCCAGGACTGAGCATGCACGAAGGGGAGGCCCCATGCTGATCGACTTCTTCCTGCACCTGAAGGCCCGCAAGCTGCCGGTGTCGACACGCGAGTTCCTCACCGTGCTCGAGGGCTTGCGCGACCACGTGTGCGGCCCCTCGCTCGACGACTTCTACTACTACGCGCGGCTGTGCCTGGTGAAGGACGAGTCGCTCTACGACCGCTTCGACCAGGCCTTCGGCGAATACTTCAAGGGCGTCACCGCGCTGCCGGGCCTGGAGGCCGACCTGCCCGAGGACTGGCTGCGCGCGATGGCAAGGAAGCACCTCTCGCCCGAGGAGCGCGCCAAGCTCGAGAAGCTCGGCTGGGACAAGCTGATGGAGGAGTTCCGCAAGCGCCTGCAGGAGCAAAAAGGACGCCACCAGGGCGGCAGCAAGTGGATCGGCACCGGCGGCAGCTCGCCCTTCGGCAACAACGGCACCCACCCCGAGGGCATCCGCGTGGGCGGCGAGTCCGCCGGCAACCGCACTGCGGTCAAGGTGTGGGACAAGCGCGAGTTCCGCAACCTCGACGACTCGGTCGAGCTCGGCACGCGCAACATCAAGGTCGCGCTGCGCCGGCTGCGCCGCTTCGCCCGCCAGGGCGCTGCCGAGGAGCTCGACCTCGACGGCACCATCGCCGCCACCGCGCGCAACGCCGGCTGGCTCGACCTGATGATGCGCCCCGAGCGCCACAACGCAGTCAAGGTGCTGCTCTTCCTCGACGTCGGCGGCTCGATGGACGACCACGTCAAGGTGTGCGAGGAGCTCTTCTCCGCCTGCCGGCTGGAGTTCAAGCACCTCGAGTACTTCTACTTCCACAACTGCGTCTACGAGGGCGTGTGGCGCGACAATCGCCGCCGCCACGCCGAGCGCACGCCGCTGCTCGACGTGATCCACAAGTACGGCTCCGACTACAAGCTGATCTTCGTCGGCGACGCCACCATGAGCCCCTACGAGATCCTGCATCCGCACGGCTCGGTCGAGCACATGAACGCCGAAGCCGGCGCCACCTGGCTGCGCCGCCTGCTCGACGCCTACCCGGCGGCCGCCTGGCTCAATCCCGAGCCCGAGCGCCTGTGGCCCTACCGCCAGTCGATCGGAATCCTCGGCCAGATCATGGGCGAGCGCATGTACCCGATGACGCTCGATGGCCTGGCGCGCGCGATGCAGGCCTTGTCGCGTCGCCACTGAGCCGCACGCACCGGGATACCCAGCCAGCGGCCATGGACGAAACCGAGCTCCCCTGCCCCTTCTGCAAGGCCAGCAACACGCGACCGATCATCGATGCCGACGGCGCCTGGAGCGCACGCTGCGAGGAATGCGGCGCACGCGGCCCGATCGCGGCCGACGCCCGGGCGGCGCTGTCGCACTGGGAACGGGTGACTGGCGAGAAGGCGCTGCTGCGCATGGTGATCGACGAATCGCCCGACCTCATCCTGCTCAAGGACGGCGACGGCCGCTTCATGCTCTGCAACGCCGCACTTGCGCACCTGTACGGTACCACGCCCGAACAGCTCGTCGGCAAGGACGATGCCGCCCTCCCCGGCAACACAGGGCGGATAGGCCTCGGCCTCGAAAGCGTGCGTGCGGTGACGTACGGCGACAGCGTGCAGATCGTCGAGGAAAGCGCGCTCCATGCCGAAACCGGCGAACTGCGCCACTTCCATTCGATCAGGAAGCCCGTGCTCGGTCTGGCAGACGAGCCGTGCATGCTCGTGATCGCGCACGACATCACCGCGCTGAAGCGCGCGCATCGGGCGATCGAGGAGCGCGAGCGCAGCTACGCCCATGCCATGGAGGCGGCCGGCGAAGGCATCTGGAACTGGGACATCGAGGCCGGCACGCTCACCCACAACCGGCGCTGGTGCGAATTGCTCGGCCATGCTCCCGACACCTTCGTGCACCCGATCGCTGCCTTCTCGGACAGTCTGCACCCGGACGATCGCGACGAGGTGCTGACCCGGCTCGACGAGGCGCTCGCCGGCACGGGCAGCTACGAACACGAGCACAGGCTGCGTCGCCCCGACGGCAGCATGGTTTGGGTGCTCGACCGCGGCCGCGTCGTCGAGCGCGCACCCGACGGCCGCCCGCTGCACATGGCCGGCACGATCACCGACATCAGCGCACGCAAGCACAACGAATTCGTGCTTTCGCTCGCGACCGACGCACTCGCGAGCGCGAACGCCAAACTCGAGCGCAAGGTCGCCGAGCGTACCGCCGATCTCGCTCGCGCCAACGAGGAACTCGCCCGCCTCGCCCGCCGCGACGCACTGACGGGGCTCCCCAACCGCCTCGCGGTCGAGGAGCGCCTGCACGAAGAGACGCTGCGCCGGCCCGCGCGGCGCAGCAGCGCCAGCGCTGTGCTGATGATCGACATCGACTTCTTCAAGCCGATCAACGATACCCATGGGCATGCGACCGGCGACGAGGTCCTCGCCCAGGTCGCGCGCCTGCTTGCCGCCACGGTGAGGGAATCGGATTTTGTGGGACGCTACGGCGGCGAGGAGTTCCTCGTGCTGCTGCCCGAGACCACGCTCGAGGGTGCGCGCACGGTGGCCGAGAAATTGCGCGACATCGTGGAGAGGACGCCACACCCAGCGGCGGGCAGGATGACGATCTCGATCGGCCTGGCAATGGCCGAGAAGATTAACGGCGAACTGGTCGCGGTGATGGCGCAGGCCGATGCCGCGCTGTACGAGGCCAAGCGAACCGGCCGCAACCGCGTGGTGGTTGCGTCGCAGTCCGGCACGGCCTGAGACCGACCGGCAAAAAAATGGCGGCCTCCTGGGCCGCCGAATCTGCTGTCCGCACGAGTGCGGTCACTTCGTCTGAAGCACGGTCGAGGCAGACCGCGCCGGGCGGACCGCCATTCATTCGGTGAAGGGCAGCGGCTGCATGCCGAAGCCTTCGTCGAGATTCTTGATCTGGCGCAGCAACTTCTCGAGCTCGCTCTGCAGGCTGGCGAGGCCCTCGTCGTCCATCAGGCGCAAGGCCTCGGGCAGCACGCCACGCGCCGGCGACGGCGCGCGCGCCAGCAGCGCCAGCCCCTCGTCGGTCAGATACAGCCGCACGACGCGCTGGTCGGCGCTGGTGCGCTCCTTGCGGATCAGCCCCGAGGTCTCGAGCCGGTCCACCATGTTCGAGGTGGTGGACTGGTGAAGCGCCATCCGGTTCGCGAGCTCGCCCACCCGCAGGCCGGGCGCCTCGCGCAGTTCCTGCAGCGCCCACAACTGAGCGCCGGTGACCCCGCTCTGGCGCTCGATCCACTGGGAGTGGCGCTGCGCGGTGCGGATGAGGATCCGGAAGCGCTGCAGGACCGACAGGGGGGTCGCCGGAGCCACCGGCTTCTTCACTTTCTGTTGCGTTTCCGCCATTCGAGTCTCGCTGGAACTATATTTACGCAAACAATGATTGTCAAAAAAACATCACGCCGTGCAACGACGCGTATGGTAGCGGTATCGTTCGGTCTTCGCATGTGCAGCATTACAGAAAAGCCTTTGAAAATGCTGCCGCCGTCCACTTCGCCGGGAAGGAATCCCGCATGGCAGCACAGCCTCCGATGAGCAACGCACCGGACCCCGCCCCAGTCGCGCAGGCCGATGGCGCGGCAGCGGCCACGCCGCCCGAACCGGGCGATCCGCCACCGTCCGGGCCACCCGGCTCGCCCGCTACACCCGGCATCGCCGCGCGTGGTCGCGCCTTCGCCCGCCTGCTGCGCGGCGGGCGCCGCTACGCCCTGCCCTGGCTGTCGCTGCGGCGCTGGCGGGTACGCCTGCTGCTGGTGGGGGCGGCGCTGCTCGCCGGGCTGATCGCGATCGCCTTCGCCATCGGCGCCGAGCTGGCGATCGCCACCCACGCCGGGCTGATCCGCGAGCGCCCCTGGCTCACCCTGCTGATCGCCCCCGCCGGCTTCGCCGCGCTGGCCTGGATCTCACGACGCTTCTTCCACGGCACCGAGGGCAGCGGGATCCCGCAGGCGATCGCGGCGTCGATGTCGGACGACGGGCAGGTTCGCCGCCAGCTGCTGTCGCTGCGCATCGCGCTGGCCAAGGTCTTCCTGACCCTGGGCGGGCTGCTCAGCGGCGCCTCGGTGGGCCGCGAGGGCCCCTCGGTGCAGGTCGGCGCCTCGGTGATGCACCTGCTCGCCAGCCGCAAGCGCCACCGCCGCATCGCCTCGAGCCGCGACCTCATCGTCGCCGGCAGCGGCGCCGGCATCGCCGCGGCTTTCAACACCCCGCTCGGCGGCATCATGTTCGCGATCGAGGAGATGTGCCGCTACCGCGCCTTCCAGGCCAACAGCACGACGCTCACCGCGGTGATCTTCGCCGGCCTGATGTCGCTCGCGGTGCTGGGCAACTACACCTACTTCGGCCGCACCCTGGCGAGCCTGGGCTGGCCCGACGGGATCTGGCCGGTGCTCGCCTGCGGCGTGGCCGGGGGCCTGCTCGGAGGCATCTTCACCCGGATCCTGGTGGCGTCCGCGCGCGGCCTGCCCGGCCGCCTCGGCAGGGTCGCCGAGGGTCAGCCGGTCGCCTTCGCGGCGATGTGCGGCCTGCTGACCGCGCTGATCGGCCTGGCCAGCGGCGGCGTCACCTACGGCACCGGCTATGCCGAATCCAAGGCCGCGCTCGAGGGCAGCGCGGCGCTGCCGGTGGCCTTCACGCTGATGAAGATGGCAGTGATCTGGCTGGTCTTCGCCTCGAAGATCCCCGGCGGCATCTTCGCCCCCGCGCTCGCGGTGGGTGCCGGCCTCGGCTCGGACCTCGCGCTGCTGCTGCCGGGCGAGCAGGACGCGGCGATCCTGGTGCTGGGCATGGTGGCCTTCCTCGCCGCGATGACGCAGACCCCGATCACCTCCTTCGTGATCGTCATGGAGATGACCGCCAACCACCAGATGCTGCTGCCGCTGATGGCCACCGCGGTGGTGGCCCACGGCGTGGCGCGCTCGGTGGCGCCGGTGCCGCTCTACCACGCACTCTCGCACCCCTGGCTGCGCCGCGCCGAGAAGCGCGTGCATGAAAAGCGCCAGCGCCCCGCCCACCCGCCCGAGGGTGCGCAGGGCGCCGGCGCTCCGAAGACAGCCGCGGAGCCGGCTGCAGGGCCGACCGCGCAGCCGGCCCCGAAACCTCCGTCCTCAGCGGATGCCGGCGCGCCGGATCAGGGCCTGTAGCTCGCCGACGATGCCGCGGCGGAACAGCAGCACGCAGACCACGAAGATCGTCCCCATGATCACCGTGACCCAGGAGCCCACGCTGTCGGCGAGCTCGGTCTGCAGCGACACGATGGTGGCGGCGCCGACGAGCGGGCCGAGCACGGTGCCGAGGCCACCGAGCAGCGTCATCAGCACCACCTCGCCCGACATGTGCCAATGCACGTCGGTCAGCGAGGCGAGCTGGAACACCAGGGTCTTGGTGGCGCCCGCCATGCCGGCGAGCGCGGCGGAGAGCACGAAGGCCAGCAGCTTGAATTTCGCCACGTCGTAGCCGAGCGAGACCGCGCGCGGCTCGTTCTCGCGGATCGCCTTGAGGATCTGGCCGAAGGGCGAGTGGATGGCGCGGTAGATGATGAAGAAGCCGATGCAGAACACCGCGAACACCAGGTAGTACATCGCGATGTTGTTCGACAGGTCGATCACGCCGAAGAGCTGGCCGCGCGGCACGCCCTGCAGGCCGTCCTCGCCGCCGGTCGCCTTCCATTGCAGCACGATGAAGTAAACCATCTGCGACAGCGCCAGCGTGATCATCGCGAAGTAGATGCCGGTGCGGCGGATCGCCAGCACGCCGAACACCCAGCCGAGCACGCCCGCGGCGAGCGTGCCGCCGAGGATGCCCAACTCCGGCGTCACGCCGACGTCGCGCACCAGCATGCCGCACACGTAGCCGGCGCTGCCGAGGAAGGCGGCGTGGCCGAATGAGAGCAGGCCGGCGAAACCGAGCAGCAGGTTGAACGCGCAGGCGAACAGCCCGAAGCACAGGATCTTCATCAGGAAGGTGGGATACACCGCGAACGGCGCCACCAGCCCGATCAGGAACAGCGCGCCGAAGAGGATCGGGGTGGCACGTGCGAACATCGAATTCGAGTTGTTCATCAGTCTGATTCCTCTCCGCGCGCTCAGGCCTTGCCGAACAGGCCGGCCGGCCGCACCAGCAGCACGACCACCATGATCACGAACACCACCACCGCCGAGCCCTCGGGGTAGAACACCCGGGTGAGGCCCTCGATGAGCCCCAGTCCGAGGCCGGTGAGGATGGAGCCCATGATCGAGCCCATGCCGCCGATCACGACCACCGCGAACACCACGATGATCAGGTTCGAACCCATCAGCGGACTCACCTGGTACACCGGTGCGGCCAGCACCCCGGCGAAAGCGGCGAGGGCGACGCCGAAGCCGTAGGTGAAGGTGATCAGCAGCGGCACGTTGATGCCGAGCGCCTGCACCATCTGCGGGTTCTCGGTGCCGGCGCGCAGGTAGGCGCCGAGCTTGGTCTTCTCGATGACGAACCAGGTCGCGAAGCACACCGTCAGCGCGGCGACCACGACCCAGCCGCGGTAGATCGGCAGGAACATGAAGCCGAGGTTCACCCCGCCCTGCAGCAGCTCGGGCACCGGGTAGGACTGGCCGGAGATGCCGTACTGGTCGCGGAAGATGCCCTCGAAGATCAATGCCAGGCCGAAGGTGAGGAGCAGGCCGTAGAGGTGGTCGAGCTTGTAGAGCTTGCGCAGCATCGTGCGCTCGATCAGCACACCGAGCGCGCCGATGACGATGGGCGCGAACAGCAGCGCCACCCAGTAGTTGATGCCGAGCTTGTTGAGCGCGATCCACGCCACGAAGGCGCCCATCATGTACTGGGCGCCGTGGGTGAAGTTGATGATGTTGAGCAGGCCGAAGATGATGGCCAGGCCCAGGCTCAGGATCGCGTAGAACGAACCGTTGATGAGGCCGACCAGCAGCTGGCTGCCGAGCAGCGCGCTCGGAACGCCGAAGATTTCCATGTGCGACTCCCGCAGCGGGACGGCCGTGCCGCCCCGCTGCGTCGTGAAGTGCGGGACGCCCCGCGATCAGCTCACTTCTTGACCAGCGGGCACTTCGACTGCGCCAGCGGCTGGAAGGCCTCTTCCGCCGGGATGGTCTGGCGGATGTGGTAGTAGTCCCACGGGTACTTCGACTCGGCGGGCGTCTTCACCTGCGCCAGGTACATGTCGTGCACCATGCGCCCATCCTCGCGGATGCGGCCGTTCTTGCCGAAGAAGTCCTTGATCGGGGTGGCCTTCATCTGCGCCATGACCTTGCCCGCCTCGTCCGTACCGGTGGCCTGCACCGCGCGCAGGTAGTGCAGCACCGAGGAGTACTGGCCGGCCTGCACCATGGTCGGCATGCGCTTCTGCTTCTCGAAGAAGCGCTTGGACCAGGCGCGGGTCTGGTCGTCGAGATCCCAGTAGAAGCCGGTGGTCAGGTACATGCCCTGGGTGGCCTGCAGGCCGAGCGAGTGCACGTCGGAGATGAACATCAGCAGGCCGGCGAGCGACTGCTTGGGCGTGACGCCGAACTCGGCCGCCTGCTTGATCGCGTTGGTGGTGTCGGCGCCGGCGTTGGCCAGACCGATGATCTTGGCGCCCGAGGCCTGGGCCTGAAGCAGGAAGGACGAGAAGTCGGACGCCGGGAAGGGATGGCGTACCGAGCCGAGCACCTTGCCGCCGTTGGCCGTCACCACCGCGGACGAATCCTTCTCCAGCGCCTGACCGAAGGCATAGTCGGCGGTCAGGAAGAACCAGGTGTTGCCGCCCTGCTGCGTCACCGCCTTGGCGGTGCCGTTGGCGAGCGCATAGGTGTCGTAGGTGTAGTGCACCGTCACGTCGTTGCACTGCTCGTTGGTGATCGGCGTCGAGGCCGGGCCGCTCATCAGCGCGACGCGGTTCATCTCCTTGGCGATCTTCATCACCGCGAGCGCGGTCGAGGTGGTGACGAGCTCGGTAGCCGTGTCGACGCCCTCGCGCTCGAACCATTCGCGCGCCTTGTTGGAAGCGATGTCGGCCTTGTTCTGGTGGTCGGCGGAGACCATCTCGACCTTGAAGGCCGGTTTGGCCTCGGCGATGAAGTCCTCGATCGCCATCTGGGTGGCGAGCACCGCGCCTGCGCCGGCAAGGTCGGAATAGGTGCCCGACATGTCGGTGAGCACGCCGATCTTGACCGTGTTGCCCGAAATCTGCGCACTCGCCGCGCCCGACAGCATGGCGAAGGCGGCCGCGCAGGCCAGGGTGGTGAGTTTCTTCATCTGCATCGTGGGTCTCCGTCTCGTTCGTGTGGTTGTTACGCAGGGACTGCGCGGTGCAGCCGCTCAGACCCCCAGCGTCTGGTGCAGCCAGTCCATCTTCCCGGGGAGCTCCTCCGCGGTGATGGTGGCGATGATCTCGCCGTGCTCGAGCACGTAGTGGCGGTCGGCCAGCGGGGCGGCGAAGCGGAAGTTCTGCTCCACCAGCACGATGGTGAAGCCGCGCGATTTCAGCTCGACGATGACCTCGCCGAGCTTCTTCACGATCACCGGCGCCAGCCCCTCGGTGATCTCGTCGAGCAGCAGCAGCTTGGCCCCGGTGCGCAGCACGCGCGCCATCGCCAGCATCTGCTGCTCGCCGCCCGAGAGCTTGGAGCCTGGGCTGTTGCGGCGTTCCTGCAGGTTGGGAAACATCTGGTAGATCTCTTCCACCGACAGCGCCCCGCTCGCCACCTGCGGCGGCAGCATCAGGTTCTCCTCGGTGCTGAGCGAGGCGAAGATCGCGCGCTCCTCGGGCACGTAGCCGATGCCGTAGCGCGCCATGCGGTGGGTGGGCTCGGCGATCACCTCGCGGCCATTGACCATGATCGAGCCGGTGCGC
>Ga0209605_1002949_pt1 | contig 15552 bp, 14 predicted proteins | sample AD_UKC035_MetaG_FD_184408 | JGI IMG/M metagenome (GOLD analysis project Ga0209605, IMG submission 184408) | Active sludge microbial communities of municipal wastewater-treating anaerobic digesters from USA - AD_UKC035_MetaG (SPAdes) (version 2) | ecosystem: Engineered > Bioreactor > Anaerobic >...
GCGCCGGAAAAGGCGGCAGGTCCGGGCGGGCAGCTCCGGGCGGAAAACGCCGCCGGCGGCGTCCACCGTCCCGCCGCCGGCCAGGTCCGAAAGGCGCCGCGCCTCGCCGGCCTTGATTTCCGGCGCCGCGGGCCGGCCGCCGAGGTTGGCCGCCAGCAGGTAGCGCACCCCGTCACGCCCGTCGGCGGCAACCAGGCGCACCTCCGGGCAGCCCGGCGCGGCCAGTCCCTCCGGGCGGGCGCCCCAGCGCCCGACCCGGCCGGCGCCCGCCGGCCGGACGCTGATGGCGAAACCGTGGTCGTAGATGACCGCCCCGGCGTCGTAATTACGCCGTCCGAGCTGGCAGGGGGCGCAGATCTCGTCAACCAGGAGCATCCCGCCGGCATCCGCCCGGTCCTGGCGCACCGAAAGGCCGACCTGGCGCCGGCCAGGCCGGTGGATGAAAAGGGCGTCCAGGCCGTAAGCGCCTTCAAGGAGCAGGCGCCCGTCAATCTCGAGGCGGCCGCCGGACACGCGGATGGTTTCGGCGCGCCAATCGCGCCCGTTGGTCTCCAGAACGCGACCGCCAGAGCGGTAGACGCGGCGGTAGCCGTTGAAAAGATCGTTGGGAACCTGGAGGAAAATCCCCTTGACCGAGGCCAGGTCCACCCGGGCCAAAACCCGCGCACGCTGGAGCACCAGCATCGTCGCGTCGTCAGGCAAGGCGGCGCAAACGATTTCCTGACCGGCGGTTTCCTCGTCGGGGTGGCTTTCGCACATCATCTTCTCAGAGCGGAAGACCGTCCGGCCCCAGGTGAGGAACCCGCCGTCGAAAATCGCCTGGCGGTGGTCGACCAGGTCCTGGTAATTGACCCGGCCCAGCCCCCGGATTTCCCCGGCCAGGTTGTGGCGCCACTCGGCCAGCGCGCTGTCGCCCGAGGGAAGGCAAAGCCCGTTGGGACGCTCGCCGGCCAACCAGGTCCAGGAGGCGGTGCGCGCGGCGCCGCGCACCAGGCAGGCGCCATGGTACTCGTCGCTCCAGGCGCCGGTGAGAAAAATCGGCGACGGTTGTTCCGCGGCCGTGCCGGGCAGTTCCAGCGTCCGACGCCAGAAGGCCCCCATGGACAGAGCGGCGGCCCGATCCGATTCCAGCCGCGTGAAATAAAGGGGCGAGACCCCGGCCAGTTCCCGGCAGCGGTCCGAAAGGAAGGCGCCGTCGCCGTTGTTGGCCATCTCGCGGCGCACCTGAGCAAGCCAGCCGGCCTCAAAACCGGGGCAGTCGCGGTCGCCGAAGCAGTCCAGCGCCATCAGCCAGGCGGGGATCGCGTAATCCTGGCAGTAGCAGTAGCGCACCCGCGTGTCGCCGCCGATACGCAGAAGGCGGCCGTCCTCGAAGGTGCAGAGCTTGACGAGATTCCAGAGGTCAGCCGCGTGGTGGTAAAGGGCCCCGGGTGCCTCTTGGCCGGCGCGCCGACACGAGAAGTGGAGCATGGCCAGGTTGGAGAGGCAGATGACCATGTAACCGACGTTAAGGTAGCCGTGGTGGTTGAGCGCGTACGACTCGAAGAAATTGGCGCCGACGAACCACTCGGAAACCGGTCGGCCGTCGACCACCGCCCCGGAAAGCGCATCGGCGGCAACCGAGATGCCGTTGACCAGGAAACGCGAACCCTTGTCCCGGTATTCGGCGGCGCGCACGGCGTCCGGGTAGAGCAGGGCCGCCCGATGCAGGAGCGCCCCGGCCCAGATGTTGTTCTCCGGGTGGTTGTTTTCCACGGTGCCGGCCCTGATTTCCCCGGGGCGTTCGGCGCGGCCGCGGTAGTAGCCGTCCAACAGCCAATCGCACTCGGAGATCAGGACCCGCCGCAGGAGGTCGCGGTCTCCCGGTTCCAGGTGCGTCTCGATGGCCTCGACACCGTGCGCCATGCGCTCGATGCCCAGCATCGAGATCCAGGTGTGGCCCCAGGGGGCTCCGTCAAGGCAGCGGCCGCCTGTGGCGCAGTGACTCTCCAACGAGAAGCGCAGCAGCGCGAGGGCGTGCTCGAGCATGGACCGCCGGGAAACGCCGGCCCGCGTCTCGTCGAAGGCGGGGTCGGCGGCCATGACCGCGGCGGCCGCGAACGCCTTGAGGTTCGTCTGGACGGCCCAGTTGTTCGAGGCCCCCGGCCCGTAGCAGGAGCGTCCCGGACGGTCCGGGAGCGCGTAGAGCCCGCGCCGGAATTCCGGCACCCAAGCCTCGAGGCATTCGAGGTAGTCGCGTCCGGAGACCGTCGCTTTCATCTCCCCTCCCCCGGGCGGCATTGCCGGCGGCGACCAGGCAGTGCCACGACCCGGAAATCAGTTTTCGTAAAAAACCCGATACGCCCGGTAGACGCGGTAAAAATCGGCCTTGCGGCAGACCTCCCGGGGCGAAGGCATCAAGAGCAGGACCGGCCCCACGTCCACCGTTTCCGTGTTGAACCGGACCAGATACTTGGCGACCGTGTACCCACAACCGGTTTTTTCGCGACCCTTGAAGAACTGACTGATTCGGTGTGCACCCAGTTCGGAGAATGGAAACGTGGAAATGCGGGACTTGTCAGGTTATGCGCAATCAATCAAGACGCTGTGTCTAAATTGACTCGATCAGCTTCAGGAAGAGGCGGGTCAGCGACGGCTCGGCCTTGCCGGCGGCCGCCAGTATCTCGTCGAAGGTGACCGGTTTGAGCGCGTCCGGCAGGCAGCGGTCGGTCACCACCGACACCCCGAAAACCCGCATCCCGGCGTGAACCGCGGCGATCACTTCCGGCACCGTGGACATTCCGACCAGGTCAGCCCCGATCATGCGCAGGAAGCGGTACTCCGCCCGGGTCTCCAGGTTGGGGCCCAGCACGCCCACGTAAACCCCTTCCCTGAGCTGGATTCCCTCCCGGAGCGCGGTCTGGCGGGCCAGGTCCAGCAGCAGCCGGTCGTAAGGTTCGGACATGTCCGGGAAGCGGGGGCCGATATTCTCATCGTTGGGGCCAACCAGGGGGTTAAACCCCTGAAGATTGATATGATCGGTGATCAGGACCAGGTCGCCCACCTGGTAGGCCGGGTTCAGGCCGCCGGCCGCGTTGGACTCGAGGAGAACATTGACTCCGAAGGCCTTCAGCGCGCGAATCGGAAAGGCGATCTGCTGGGGGGAGTATCCCTCGTAAAGATGGAACCGACCCTGGAAGACCGCCACCGGCCGGCCGCTGATCCGGCCCAGGACCAGGTTGCCGGCATGTCCCTCGACCGTACTGACCGGGAAGCCCGGAATTTCTCCGTAGGGTATCGAGGTCTCGACCTCGATCTTTTCGGCCAGGGAGGAGAGCCCGGTCCCCAGGATGATGCCGATTTCCGGCCGGAGCGCGGCGCGCGACCCCAGGACCTTGACCGCCGATTCCAGAGATTTCATTATTTCGCTCATCGTTCGGATCTCCAATTAACCCGGTTACCTGCCTTCGGCCAGTTCCCGGCCGCGCTTTACCGCGGCCGCCAGGGCCGATTCGAACAACCCGGAAAGGTTCCCTTCCTCCAGCACCCGGAAAGCCGCCTCGGTGGTGCCGCCGCGCGAGGTTACCTCCCCGCGCAGGGCGGCCGGGTCGCCGTCGCGCGCCAGCAGTGCGGCCGCCAGGGCGGTCCGGCTGGCAAGTTTGGCGGCGACCTCCGGCGCCAGGCCGGCCGCCCGGCCGAACCCGGCCATTATCTCCATGAGCCGGAAGAAGTAAGCCGGGCCGGAACCGGAAAGGGCGGTTACCGCGTTCATGAGGGATTCGTCGATCTCGAAGGCCTCGCCCAGCCCGCCGAAGATGCGGGCGGCCAGAACCCGGTCCGACTCCCGTCCGTTCCGGCCCGCGCAGTAAAAACTGAGGCCGGCCCCGACCCGGACGCCGAGGTTGGGCATTACCCGGATGACGCGGAGACCGGGACGGATGGATTCAAGGGCGGAAGTGGGAACACCGGCGAGGATGGAAATAAGAGGGCCTTCGATTCCGATCGCCCCGATCGGTTCCAGGGCCGCCGAACGATCCTGCGGCTTGACCGCCAGCAGCACCGAACGGCAGCCCCGCACCAGATCCGCCGCCGAGGCGGCCGCGGCCGGTCCGTAAGCCGCCGAGAAGGCGCGGGCGCGTTCCCGGTCCAGGTCAAAAACCAGCAGCTCGCCCGGGCTGAAAATCCGGCGTTCAATCAGGCCGGCGGCGATGGCCGAACCCATCCGGCCCACGCCGATAATTCCCAGTTCCATCGATTCCGAAGTGGGCATCAGAAAAAAGGCGCGCGGCCGGTGGCTCAGCCGCCCTACTCGCCTTCGACCTCGCCGACCTTGATGTCCAGGTTGGCGCGCTCCTCGATGCGCTCGATCTGTCCGTCCCGGATCCAGACCACCCGGTCGGAGACGTCGAGCATCTTCAGGTCATGGGTGGCGGTGATAACCGAAACCTGGTGGTTCCGGTTCATCTCCTTGAGAAGGCGGATGATCTCCTTGCCGGTCTTCAGGTCGAGGTTGCCGGTCGGTTCGTCGGCCAGGATAATGGCCGGCGAGTTGGCAAAGGCCCGGGCAATGGCGACCCGCTGCTGCTGGCCGCCGGAAAGTTCGAAGGGTTTGTGCTGGACCCGTTCCTTGAGGCCGACCATCTCCAGCAATTTCAAGCCGCGGTCCACCGCCTCGTCGTGACCGACCCCGGCGAAGATCATCGGCAGGGTGATATTCTCGAGGGCGGTCATGACCGGAATCAGGTTGAAGGTCTGAAAGATGTACCCGATCTTCCGGCAGCGCAGCCAGGCCAGTTCGTAAGCGTCCAGCTGGGCGATGTCGACCTCGTCGATGTAGACCCGGCCGGCCGAAGGCTTGTCCAGGCCGCCGATCATGTTGAAAAAGGTGGTCTTGCCCGACCCGGACGGTCCCATGATCGAGATATACTCACCGCGGGAGACCTCCAGATCAACACCCCGCAGTACCTTCAACTCGATGCGGCCCAGCATGAAGTTCTTCTTAACCCCGATGGTCCGGACGACTACTTCCTTGGGCATCGTTATTCCTCCTTAAACTTCCCGGCGGATGGCCTCGGCCGGCTCCATCCGGGCCGAAAGATAGGTCGGGTAAACGGCCCCGATGATGGAGATGACCGTTCCCAGGATGATTGAAAACAGGTAGAATTTCAGAAGACCCAGGTAGGGAATGTAGTTGAGAATCACCGTCCCGTAGCGGGCCAGGTAGGTAATCAGCATGCCCAGCCCGCCGATCAGCCCGCCGGCCAGCGAACCCAGCAATCCCTGCATGCCCGACTCGATCAGGAAGATCTCCATGATGAAACGGTTCAGAGCGCCCAGGCACTTCATGGTACCGATCTCCCGGCTGCGTTCGGTCACCGACATCAGCATGGCGTTGGTAATGCCCACCACGCAGACCAGCAGGGAAAGGCTGACCAGCCAGATGTCCCGGGCCATCGAATCGGAGGCGCCGGCCGCCAGGCTGACCTTGATGCTCTCCGGGCCGTTCTTGAGCAGCGCCTGCTGGATAACCGTGTTGGTAAAAATGGACATCAGGAAGGCGACTCCGAGCAGGACGCTGGAAGAAACGATGCAGGCGCGGCCGAAACGGATCCTGATGTTGCGCAAACTCATCTTGAAGGCTTCCTGCTTGGGAAGCATTACCTGCTTACCTACTTGTCCCGCCATCGGTCTGCTCCTTGATAAGAAATCCGACCACACCCTTCTCGGCCAGCATCTTCAGGTAGAGCATCACGCTCTGCCGGCTGTAATCGATTGAAAGGCCGTGCCGCCCTGAAAAATTCTCGACGATCCGGGCGACAGTCAACCCCTGCCGGCAATCCTGGTAAATCAAAGCCCCCAACTCGTCCAGGAAGACCCGTTTCTCGCGGGGCAGGGTCACCACGAACGAAACCAGGTTGAGCCAGAAATTTTTGCGACCGGGGATGGCGATCAACAACTCCCGGCCCCGCTCCTCGACCCGGACGGCGGAGTTGACCACCACCTGCGCGCCCATCATCTGATCCGGTCCGAGCGGCCGACGGCCCGGCGGCTCGCCGCCGGGCGCGGATCCGGAAGGCCGCGGACTAGAAACAACCCGCCGTTTGAAGAGGCGGTCCAAAAAAACAGGTGCTTCGCCAAGGCCCGGGATCCAGCGCATTTTTACAATTATAACCTTTTTCCGGCCATGGCGCAAAAGGAAGCGCGGCGGTCTTCGGGGCGCCGAGGGTCCGGACTCGGCTCGGGCGCTTTGCCGCGGGGGAAAGGTACGCTTAAATCCGGCGCGCGGCTAACTCGCCGTCCGCTTGGGGCCGAAAAGCGGCCGTCGCGGCCTGGCTCAAACAGGAGCCGCGGGAGGATATCGATGCCGGAGCGCTGCGCTTTTAAGCTTCTTTCCCGAGACCGCGGCTCCGCGACTCGCCTCATTCCGGGCCCTCGGCTTAAAGGGAACAGACGAAAAACAAAGACAAGGATAGCAAAGGGGAGTGATTAAAAGCCGCGTTTTTCCGTCGAAGCCCTTTATTCGGGCGCCGGCGGTTGACCGTTCCGGCCCGGTTGGGTTAAGATAAAATGATGGGCAAAGTGCGTCCCGGTTGGGACCAGTATTTCATGGAAATCGCCCGGCTGGTGGCCACCCGCTCCACCTGCCTCCGCCGGGACGTCGGTGCCGTGCTGGTGCGCGACAAGCGCCTGCTGGCCACCGGCTATAACGGCGCGCCTTCGGGCCTGGCCCACTGCCTTGCCATCGGCTGCCTGCGTGAAAAACTCGGGATCCCCTCCGGTGAACGGCAGGAGCTCTGCCGGGGACTGCACGCGGAACAGAATGCCATCATTCAGGCCGCCCTGCACGGGATACCGGTAGTCGGCGCCACCGCCTACGTCACCTGCCAGCCGTGCGTCACCTGCGCCAAGATGCTTATCAACTGCCACGTCAAAAGAATCGTCATCGCCGGCGACTATCCGGACGAATTTGCCCGCCGGATGCTGGAAGAAGCCGGGGTGGAGGTGGTCCAGGCGGAAACACCCCCAACCCGGCCGAAAAAGGGAAAATGATGAAACACGCCGTTCTGCTTTTCGGAAAAAAGGACTGTTCGCTCTGCGAAGGCTGGAAACGCAAGCTCAACCACCTGGACATCAAGTACGATTATTACGACACCTCCACGGTGGAAGGCATGGCCGAAATGGCCTTCAACAATGTCGGACGCATACCGGCCCTGGTCATCGGTCCGGCCCGTTTCGAAGAAGTCGGACCTGCGGAAATCACCTCGGAGCAAATCCAGAAGTTGATTGATGGACAATAAAATCTGGGAATTCGTCTTCCAGGATGAGAACCTGAAGGCCAAGCTGGCCGAAGAGTTAAACATCTCCCCTTTCCTGGCCTCCTGCCTGATCAACCGCGGCATCACCGATTCCCGAAAGGGCCGCGCCTTCCTCTGGCCGGAACTCCGGTCGCTGGCCAACCCGATGGAATTGCCCGGGATGGAGGCGGCCGTCGAACGGCTGAAAACGGCCGTCCGCAACCGCGAAAAGATCCTGGTTTACGGTGATTACGACGCCGACGGAGTCACCGCCACCGCCCTGCTCTCCCTCTTCCTGCGCGGAACCGGCCTGGAGGTGGAGACCTACCTGCCCCACCGGGTGGAAGAAGGTTACGGGTTGCACTTCGCTCCGCTGCGGGCGGCCCGGAAACGCGGAGTAACGCTGGTGGTAACGGTCGACTGCGGCAGCAGTGCGGCCGAGACGGTCCGGAAGGCCGTCGGACTCGGGCTGGACATCATCGTCACCGACCACCACCTGCCGGGCGAAGAGGTGCCGGCGGAAATCCCGGTCGTCAACCCGCAGCTGGGCGGCCAGGATGAATTCCGGGGCCTCTCCGGGGTCGGCGTGGCCTTCGAGCTGGCCCGGGCCTTGGCCATGGCGCTGGACCCGGCCGACCCGGCCGGCCAGACCGAGGCCCTGGCCGAGGAGTACCTGGACCTGGTGGCGGCCGGCAGCATCGCCGACCTCTCCCCGCTTCAGGGCGAAAGCCGCATCCTGACCTGGTTCGGACTGCGCCAGTTGCGTGGCGGCCGGCGGCCCGCCTTCAGCCAGCTCTGCGCCGGCGCCGGAATCCGGCCGGAAACGATCGGCGCCCAGTCGGTCGGCTATATCATCGGACCCCGGCTGAACGCGGCCGGCCGGCTGGACAGCGCCGACCTGGCCCTGAAATTGTTTACCACCAGCGATCCCGAGGAATGCCGCCTGATCGCCGCGGCCCTGAATGATAACAACCGGAAACGGCAGCAGCTGGAACGCCGGATCTTCAACGAGGCAACCCGGGCCATCGAGGACGCCGGGCTGAACCGCCAGCCGGTCCTGGTCCTGGCTGGCTGCGACTGGCACCTGGGCGTGGTCGGCATCGTGGCCGGCAAACTGGCCGAACGTTACGGCAAGCCGGCCATCGTCCTCTCCGTCTCGTCCGGCCAGGCCAAGGGCAGCGGCCGGTCGGTCTCCGGCTTCAACCTTTTCGAAGCCATTCAATCCTGCCAGGACCTGTTGAAACGATACGGCGGCCATCAGAAGGCGGTCGGACTGACGCTGGAAACGGAAAAACTGGCCGATTTCACGGAACGGCTGAACCGGAACTCCGCTCCGCTTCTGCGCACCACCGTCCAATCGCGGGTAAAGATCGAGCTGACGGCCGAACTGGAAGACCTGACACCCGAATTCATGCGGGAATTGGAAACGCTGGAGCCGTTCGGAGTGGAGAACCCGGAGCCGGTCCTGGCCACGATGGGGCTGGAAGTGCAGAACTTCAGCCGGCTGGTGGGGAACAACCGGCACCTGAAACTCTGGTTGAAGCGGGGAAGTGTCTACCGGGAGGCGATCGGATTTGGACTGGGGGAACTCTACCCGCTACTGCCGGCGGGGGTGATAGTCGACGCCGCCTACACGCCGAGGTTCAGCGATCGGGAAGGCGTGCCGCGCATTTCCCTGGAACTCAAGAGCCTGCGGCGGGAGTCTTCGGTTTAGAACGGACCGCGGCCTTGATCACCTTGCCGCTCTTCAGACAGCCGGTGCAAACCAGCACCCGGCCGGAAGCGGTCCGTACCGATTGCAGGTTCACCTCGAAGAAACGCCGGGTGCGATGGTGGGAGTGGCTGAGCGAGATCCCGGTCTGCCTTTTCTTGCCGCAGAAGACGCACTGTTTGCCCATGGGTTTTCCTTGCGGATTTGTACCGACCGGACCCGCGCAGAACGGCGCCGCCGGCCGGAAAAATTCCGGTGGTAAGGTAAATTAGAATTTTATCATAATTATTCCCCGGCCGTCAACGACGCCCGCCCGGCGGCCGGCCGAAAAGTTCCGGACCCTCCCGAAGCAGGCTGTCCAGCCGCAGGCTCTCCTGGTCATAGGGATCGTAATCCCGACTCAAGGCCAGGTACTTGAGCGCCGAGTCCCGATCGCCCCTCTGCAGCATCAGCAGGGCCAGGTTGTAGTAGGTCTTGGCAAAGTTGGGACTGACCCGGAGAATTTCCAGGTAGGTGGCTTCGGCCCGGGCCATCTGGCCGCTGCTGCCGTAAGCGTAGGCCATCTTGTAAGCGGCCTGGAGATTGGCCGGATCCAGTTCCAGGGAACGCCGGTAGTTCCGGATGGCCGACTCCCAGGATTTAAGGTTGCGGTCCATGATCCCAAGCTTGTAATAGACCTGCCCGCGCACCTCCCGGATCAGCATCGCCCCGGAAAGCAGCGCGAAGATGATCAGCGCCAGCCAAACGCCGGAGTTGCGGAGAGACCGGCCGGCGGCCGACGGCTCCCGGGCCGGAGCGGCCGGCGCGCCGCCGGCGGCCATTCCCAGCAACAGCCAGAAAAGCGGCCCCACCGTGAAGGTGCGCAGATTGGTTGAAAATTGCCCGTCGACCAGGATGGCCAGCAGACTGCCCAGAAAACCGAGCCGGAGGAACCAGGCGCGCCAAGCGGAGATCCACTCGGACTCGGCCTTGCGGCCGGGTACCGCCCATTCCGGCGGCCGGCCCAATCCGCGCAGGAGAATCACGAATACACCGACCAGCAAGGCCAGAAAGGCGGCCAGCGCCGGCAGGCCGTTCTCGGCGGCCGTCTCCAGAAATTCGTTATGACTGTGATCGGAAAGCGGCGCCGCCACCTCTTTCTGGTAATACTCGGCCGGCCGGAATTGCTGGAACGCGGCCAGGAAGCTGCCCGGTCCAAACCCGGTTAACGGCCGTTCCCGGATCATCCGCACGCTGCCGACCCAGAGCGGCATCCGGACATTACGCCGCACCGAAGGCAGGCCCAGGATTGACCCGGCGGCCAGGGCCGCCAGCACCACCACCAGGATGGCCAGCTGGACCAGGCGCCGAACGGCCGGCGGCCGGCGCATCGTAAAGAAATGGTAGGCAACCCCAGCCGCCAGGCAGCCAAGCCCGACCGCCGTGCCCAGGAAGGCCGCCTGCGAATCGGCCCGGAAGAGCAGTACCAACATCAGAACCAGCCCCAGCGTCAGCCCGATCGCCACCGGCAGCCGATTCCAGCGGGGCGGGGCCGCCGGCGAAGCGTTCCGTCCGGGCGCCGCTTTGACCACCGCCGGCCGCCTCATGGTAACCAGTTCCTGCCCGAGTACCGCGGCAAAAACCGGGATGGCCAGAACCAGGTAACCGGCAAAGAAGTTCTTGTTGCCCAGCGGAGTCACCACCTGGTTGCTCAGGGCGTAATCGTTAAGGCCGAAGAAGCAGAGGATCACCGCGCCGGCCAGCCAGGCAACCAGCCCGGGCCAGCCCAGATTCAGCTGAAGTCCCACCAGGAAGAGACCGACGAAGGTAACCAGGTGGAAGACCTCCCTGAGCGTGGCCGCCGGAAAATAGGAAAAGGCGATCGAAACCGTGGTGAAGAGCAGGAAGGCCGCCAGGGGTATCAAAACGGTCAGCGGCAGGCGCATCGGACGCCGGGCCGCCAGGAAACCGGCCGCGGCCGTCGCCACGAAAAGGTTGACGACCACCAGCCGGATCAGGGTGTAATCGTAGGCGACCCTCATGGTAAGGAGGGAAAGCAACAAGAACAGGGCCGCCAGAAGGTAATCGTAAACGCGGTTCGGCATCACCCACCTCGCTTGAAGGGTTTTTCAATCCGGCTGGCCGGCACGGAAGCAGGCCACCCGATGGTCGGGAAATATTTCCTTGATAACCGGCCGTTCGGCCGCGCAGGCCGCCCGCCGGTCCGGACAGCGCTCGAAAAAAACGCAGCCCCGGTCGGCTTCGGACGGCTGGCCGGGCCGGCCGATGACGGTGGCCAGCGGTTGACCCCGGCGGCCCGGATCCGGCAGAGCCGCGTACAACAGTCGGGTATAGGGATGCAGCGGCCGTTCGACCAGGGAACGGGCCGGCCCGATTTCCAGCAGCGTCCCGGCGTAAATGATGGCGATCCGATCAGCCAGGCCGGCCACCAGCGGCAGGTTGTGACTGATGAAAAGGATTGAGGTCCCCTGCTCGCGCCGGATCCGGTTCAAAAGACCGGTCACCTGGTCGGAGGTGGCCGAATCAAGCGAGGCGGTCGGCTCGTCGGCCAGCAGGAGCCTGGGGCGCCCGGCCAGGCTGATGGCCAGGACCACCCGCTGTTTTTCGCCGCCCGAAAGCTGGTGCGGGTAATGCCAGGCCAACCGATCCGGCTCCTTCAGGTCGGTGGCGGCCAGGCAGCGCACCACCTCACTGCGGCCGGCCGGCCGGCCCAGCGCGGCCAGTGCCTCCGCCACCTGGTTCCCGGCCCGGTAAAGCGGGTCAAGCGAAGCGGTCGGATCCTGGAAGACAACCGCCAGCTCGCGGCCGCGCAGCCGGGCGGCCCGGTCCGGGTGGCCGGTCAACTCGCGGCCTTCGAATTCAATCCGACCAGCCACGAATTCGGCGCCGGGCGGCAGCAGCCCCAGAACGGACAGAACCAGCAGGGACTTGCCGGCGCCGGATTCGCCGCAAAGGCCCACGATTTCACCGTCCCGGACCTCCAGGTCCAGTCCGCGCAGGATCTCCTGGCGCCCGCCGGGCGTCCGAAACGCCACCCGCAGACCGGATACCTTGAGCCGGCTCATCGGGATAAAGGCCTTCAGCGCAGCGAACTGGCCTCTTCGGTACGGATGGAAAGCAGAAACTCGGTGTTGGAACCCGTCTTGTGAAGCTTGTCCAGCAGGAGACCCATTGCCTCCTCCGGAGGCAGCGAGGCCAGGATTTTACGCAGGATCCAGACCCGCTTGAGTTCGTCCGGGTCAAGCAGGAGTTCTTCCCGCCGGGTGCCGCTTTTGTTGATATCGATGGCCGGCCAGATGCGCCGTTCAGCCAGGTGCCGGTCCAGGTTGACCTCCATGTTGCCGGTGCCCTTGAATTCTTCAAAGATGACGTCATCCATCCGGCTCCCGGTATCCACCAGGGCCGTCCCGATGATCGTCAGGCTGCCTCCCTCTTCGACGTTCCGGGCGGCGCCGAAGAAGCGCTTGGGTTTCTCCAGGGCGTTCGACTCCAGACCGCCGGACATGATCTTGCCGGTGTGGGGCACGATGCCGTTGTAGGCGCGCGCCAGGCGGGTGATGCTGTCAAGCAGGATCACCACGTCCTTGTGGTGCTCAACCATGCGCTTGGCCTTCTCCAGCACGATCTCGGCCACCTGGACATGGCGCTCGGGCGGCTCGTCGAAGGTGGCGCTGATCACGTCGCCGCGCACCGAGCGTTCCATCTCGGTAACCTCTTCCGGCCGTTCACCGACCAGCAGCACGATCAGATGGACTTCCGGGTTGTTGGTGGTGATACCCTGGGCCAGTTTCTGGAGCAGGACCGTCTTGCCGGCCCGGGGTGGGGAAACAATCAGGCCGCGCTGTCCCTTGCCCAGCGGAGTGGCCAGGTCCATCACCCGGGTGGACAACTCCGATTTTTCGGTCTCCAGGATGAACCGCTTGGTCGGATAAAGCGGCGTCAGGTCCTCAAAGGGAACCCGGTCCCGGATGTCCTCCGGGTTCTCGCCGTTGACCGCGTCCACCCGGAGCAGGGCGAAATACCGCTCGCCCTCCTTGGGCGGCCGGATCTGACCGCTCACCGTATCGCCGGTGATAAGGTTAAAACGCTTGATCTGGGACGGGGAAACATAGATATCGTCGGGGCTGGGGAAATAGTTGTAGTTGGTGCTGCGCAGGAAGCCGAACCCTTCCGGCATGAGCACCTCGAGCACCCCTTCCCCGAATAGAAGCCCGTTGCGCTCGGCCTGGGCCTGCAGAAAGCGGAAGATGAGATCCTGCTTCTTCAAACCCGAGATACCGCTCACGCCTATCTCCCGGGCTTTCTTTTGAAGCTCGGGCATCGGCATAGCCTTCAATTCCAGAATGTTGACCTGCTTGCTGGCATTTTCTGCCATCGGACACCTCTTTCTGCGAGTTAACCTCGGGATGCGGGCCGGACCGGTCCGGCTCGCGTTTCTATTTTGAAAACAGCGAAAGGAGTTTGCGCCGGTCGGCGGCGCGCCGGAAAACCGCCGCCATCGGGGTCGTCATTTACGGGCGGCCAGCAGGGCCGGCAAGCCGGCCTCCAGCTGGGCCGCGGTCTTTCTAAACCCGGCGTCGTTCCAGACCACCAGATCGCTCCGGGCCGCCTTGCGGGTCAAGGGCCATTGACCGGCCAGCCGGCGCCTGACCTGCGCTTCGGGCCAACCGGCCGCCGCCAGCCGCGCCCGGATCGTAACCGGACGGGCGGCCACGCAAATGATCCGGTCAAAATACTTCTCCCAGCCGCACTCGAACAGGAGCGGCACCTCGGCCGCCAGCGCCTTGCCCCGCGCCGCCTCCCGACCGGCCCGGGCCAGGATGATTTCCAGGACCAGCGGATGCAGCAAACGCTCCAGCTCTTTTCGGCGGCGCCGGTCGGCAAAGATCAGCGCGGCCAGCTGCTTCCGATCCAGTTCATCCCCCGCGAAAACTCCGGGGCCGAAGCGGCGCCGGATTTCCGCCTTGACCGCCTGGCGCCGGAGCAGGCGGTGCACCAGGGCGTCGGCAGAAACGGTCGCCAGCCCCCGGCGCTTGAGCATACGCAGCACCGTGCTCTTGCCGGATCCGAAAACCCCGGTCAGGCCAATCAACATGGTTTCCCGGCCCGTCCGCCGCCGCTCAGGCGAGCGTCCGGAATTTCTCGGCCTGGTCGGTACGCTCCCAGGTGAACGAAGCCTCGGTACGGCCGAAGTGTCCGTAGCAGGCGGTCGGACGGTAACGCGGCTTGCGCAGGTCCAGCGTCTTGATGATCGCTCGGGGCGACAGGTCGAACTCGTCCCGGATCAAGCGCAGGATACGGGCCTCGTCAACCCGGCCGGTTCCGAAGGTGTTCAGGTAAATGGAGACCGGCTGGGGTTTTCCGATGACGTAGGCCAGCTGAATTTCGCAGCGGCGGCAGAGCCGGGCGGCCACGATGTTCTTGGCCAGGTAGCGGGCCATATAAGAGGCCGACCGGTCCACCTTGGTCGGATCCTTGCCGGAAAAACAACCGCCGCCATGGCTCGAAAAACCGCCGTAGGTATCAACAATGATCTTCCGGCCGGTCACGCCGGTGTCCCCCTGCGGGCCGCCGATCACGAAACTGCCGGTGGGATTGACGAAAATCTTCATGTCCCGGCTGCGCAGCGAAGCGGGCAGCGCCCGGTCAATAACCTTCTCGGTCAGATCGGCCTTGATCCGGGACTGTTTGAGGCCCGGGTCGTGCTGGGCCGCCAGGACGACGCAGATCACTTCGCAGGGACGGCCGTCCCGGTAGCGAACCGTTACCTGGCTCTTGCCGTCCGGTCTGAGATAAGGCACGATTCCCTTCTTCCGCACCTCGGCCAGCCGGCGGGCCAGCGCGTGGGCCAGGGTTATCGGCAGGGGCATCTTCTCGCGCGTCTCGTCGCAGGCGTATCCGAACATCAGCCCCTGGTCACCCGCGCCGCCGGCGTCCACCCCGAGCGCGATGTCGGCCGACTGTTTCTGAACGGCGGTGAGCACCGCGCTTTCGCAGCAGTGGAAACCGTATTCCGACTTGGTGTACCCGACCTCCCTGATGACCTGGCGCACCAGCGATGGAATGTCGATCTGGGCCCGGGAGGTGATTTCGCCGGCCACCAGCCCCAAGCCCCGGGTCACCAGCGCCTCGCAGGCCACCCGGCTCTCCGGGTCGACGGCCAGCAGCGAATCCAGGATGGTGTCGGAGATCTGGTCGCAGACCTTGTCCGGGTGCCCCTCGGTCACCGACTCCGAGGTGAAAAGAAAATCCGTTTTCTCGGCCATGGCTACTCCTTCGATAATTGCCGTTTAAGCGCGGTTATCCGCTCCACCGGAGTCGGATCGATTCCGTATTCCAGGGCCAGATAGTAACTCACCCAGTCGCCCAACACCAGCAGCATAAAAAGGCGCGCCAGCCGGTCGTCCGAATCGGCCCGGACTTCGACCAGGAATCGGCGCGGTTGCAGGAGGTCGGGGATGATTTCGAAGCGCCGCTGGACCTGGGGATGGTCGGTCGGTTCGCGCAGGCAGATCACGGCCAGCTCCCGAATCAGCCGGTCCGGGTTGGACCAGCCCACCACCTCGT
>Ga0209605_1002975_pt1 | contig 15449 bp, 19 predicted proteins | sample AD_UKC035_MetaG_FD_184408 | JGI IMG/M metagenome (GOLD analysis project Ga0209605, IMG submission 184408) | Active sludge microbial communities of municipal wastewater-treating anaerobic digesters from USA - AD_UKC035_MetaG (SPAdes) (version 2) | ecosystem: Engineered > Bioreactor > Anaerobic >...
TGTACCGGTCCATGCGCGGGCGGACGAAGACGCCCTTGGGGCAGAGGCGCCCAGCGGTGGCGCTGGGCATGGCCGAGCGCACGCCGAACTTGCGCGCCTCGTAGCTGGCGGCGCAGACCACGCCGCGCTGAGTGGGCGGGGCGCCGACGACGACCGGCTTGCCCCGCAACGCCGGATTGTCGCGCTGTTCGACCGAGGCGAAGAACGCGTCCATGTCCAGATGGGCGATTACCCGGAACATCGCCACCCAGAATGCCACACTCGGGATTGTCGACCAAGTCCAGCGCTTCCTCCCGGAACGCCCTGCCCCCGGTCCCTCGAAGCGCCAGGGGCGGCATGTGATCGGGGATCGACCCGACCCTCACCGTGGCCACCGGCCAATCGCGGTCGAAGAACCGCGCACCGGCCCATTGTATACGAGCGTTTGATATCGGCGCCCGGACACGGAGGCCACTTGGGAGCACCCTGAGCCGCCAGGCCTGCTCGCAACGTGCCCCCTGCGGCAATTTGCTCCCCCTCCGGTCCACATAACGGTTAACCGCCGTCCGGTAGGACCGGCTAATATGAGATCACTTGTGCGGGGTCCGCCTGTCAATGGGCCTTGCGGTGGCTGAAGCGGCCTGTGCAAATCCGGTAGAAGGCCTGCCCAGCCGGGGGGTTGACATCAACGAGTGTTTGCCGAGAACCGTCGCCCAGGATCGCGGTCCCGACGTTCTCCCAACCATCGAAAGTCAGGGAGCGTTGGAGCGAATAGAGGCGGCTGGTCTGGGTCTCGAACTCCACCTGCCAAGTGCCGTTCGTACGCGCGAGGGCCAGGATGCTAAAGGGCGGATGCGCGCGCGGAATCAACACAAACGACAGATTGTCCGCGCTGGCGTCGTTGGTGGTGGTCGGGGCCTGGGCGGTGAGGACGAACTCAACCAGACGTGTGCCCACGGGCAAGGACCCCGTGCAGGAACGTTCCTGGAGTCCGGTCACACTCCCACGATCACCCGCGCTTACCGGTCCGAGGCCGTTGGTCCCGAGCGGCTCACCATCGGCATCGAGAAACCGGGCGGCGAATGCGGCCGCGGCAGCTTGGCCGCCGCGACCGCCCAACCAGCCGGACAATACGTACTCCACCCCGGGATCGTCGATGTCGGCTGCCAGGGCGGACAGGTCGATCGTCTGTGAGACGACGTTGGTGGTCCCGAGACCGCCGAGGAAGAAGTTCGTGCCACGAGAGCCAGGGCCGGGGCTGGAAACGTCCGGAAACTCGGGGTGTGCGCCGTAGCGCGCCAGCGTGACCGCGCCGGGATCGAACCACCACGCGATCCCTCGGTTGGGTGTCACCTTGAGGAGACCGGCGTTGTTCGTGCTGGCCCCATAATTGTCCGTTCCCGAGCTGAACTCGGCATCGCCGTTGAAAATCAGGTTCGTGCCGTAGCGCGGTGGCGGCAGGGGCAGACCTTCCACCCGAGCGTCCAGGTTCCAGGCGGGATCGATGGCGACCCCCATGTGCGTGAGCACGGTGGCGCTGGCGTCGACGATGCTGGGCGAAGGCCAGATCGTGCCGCGCGCCGCCGACCGGCCCCAGACCAGGTGGAAGGTCATGCGCGAATTCTCCATGCTGCCGTCGTGCATGCCGTGGTCGCTTAGCACCACCATCAGCCAATCTTCCTGGGCGAAGGTGACACGATTGGTCAGGGCGCTCACGATCTGCCCCAGACGACCGTCAGCCGTCTCGATGGCGCGCACGTAGTTGCTGACCGACGCGCCCCAACCGTAGCTGTGGCCGGCCGAATCGACATCCAGCAGGATGGTGTAGAAGACGTCGGGATCGCCCTGCGCCAGCAGGCTGCAGGTGGCCGTCGCGATAGCGGCGTCCGAGCTGAAGTTGGTGACGGCATCCACGCCGCCGAGGACGTTGCGCAGGTCAGCCCAGCGCGTGTAGGCGACGGTGTTCAGGTTGCTGTTCGCGATTTCGAGTCGGCGCAGGAAGTTGGGATAGCGGCCGAACTGGTTCCCGGCGAAACTGTTGCCGGGGTCATTGACGAGGTGCTTGTCGCCCCAGACCCCGGTGAAGAAACTGGACCAGCAAGCGGCGCTGTGGGTAACGGGGTGGGTAATCGCGCGGTCTGAGAAGCAACCGCCAGCCTTGAGGGCGTCGAGGTTGGGCGTGCGCGCCACCTTCAGAGCGTCGAGGCGTGTTCCGTCCACGCCGATGACAAGGACCTTCTTGCGCAGCTCCTCCGCGACGCAATTTGTCTCCAACAGCGGCAGTGCCATCGCCGCTGCAACCAACCATCGCCCGATCCTCAGGCATGCCTTCTTGCCCCGCTCGGTGAAGTCCATCTTCGGGGCAGGCTACCCCTGGCTGCGGTGGACGGCAACGCCGCGTTGCACCAAGTCCAACCATAGACCTGGCTCCGGCTCGGTTCAGACCTCTCTGCCATCCACAAGAACGGCCAGTATGGGATTGCCGTTGAAGTGCGGATGGGCACGGCCTGGATTTGCCCGACCAGCGGCGGGGCCTGGTCGTTGCGGTCTCCTTGGCGCTCTCGCCTCGCGGAACGGACGGCGAGGGCAGGAAGTCAGTTGGCCGCTTGCAGCCGAAAGAACCGCGCGCTGCCCGACAGAGGCACCGTGACCTGTATGTTCGTGCTGACCAACTGGGCCATGTTCGTCACCGTGGTCCAGTTGGCGGGCTTCAGGCTGGGGGACTGCTGCAGCGCGTAACCCACAGCATCGGCGGGCCAGAACAGGTGAAGCGAGTTTGGCGGGGCCATGGAGACCTGCAACGCGGCAGGCAGAAGCGGATTGTCGTCGACCACCGTCAGCCCGACCAGTGCCCAGTCCACCCACAAGTGAATGACGTACGTGTCATAGCCGCTCAAGGCCGGCGTGTGCGGGAATGTGTTGCCCGCGTAGCCGGTGGCGTCATACATGAGCGGGTCTGGAAAAGCATCCTCGCCGTTGAGCTGGGGCATGATCTCGAACGCACCACCCGTGGCCGCCGTGTTGCCGAGCAGTTTTCCGGTGAACGCGCGCAAGCCGAATGGCTGGCCGTCCACGCGCTGGAGGGTGATGTTCGCGCCCACGCCGACGTCCGGACCGACGGTGATGGCTTGCGCCTGCACGCCGCCGGGCCAGAAGACGCTGAAGAACCGCCCGGTCGACGGGCCACCTGGGCTGGCCGACCAATAGCCGTCCGCAGTGTGGCTGAACAGGTAGCCGCTGCTGCTGAGCGTGCCGGAGGTGATGTTGGTAGCAACCACAGTCGCGGGCTGCGAGGGGTTGAAGAACCGGTTGGTGATCGCCCGGGCTGGCGTTACGCCCAGGAACAGCGTGAGCATCAGACTGGCGAGCCTGGACATCATCGGGTTCTTCATGCCCTGTATTTGAAGGGACTTGGCTTCATCCGCAAGCCAGTATCCCGCCTACGCCGGACTTCAGATCATGCGCGTCAGGCCCGCGGCGGGGCCGAGTTCATCGAGGAGGGTGATCACCGCCACCAAGCCGTCGTTGACCGCCCCGGTTCCATCGTTGGCGCGGATGCCGGTGATCCCCCACTAAAGCAGGTACGGGACGCCGTTCCCATTCCAGGCCGACAACCCGCCGGTGCTGGGCGTCTTGATGGACACCTCGAACTTGATCCGGGCCTTGCTGCCGCGGGTCGGAGCAATGGGGTCGAACATCTACCATCCTGTTGTCTCCTTCGCCCCCTCGACTGCGCTCGGGGCAGGCCGTCTCGGCCGAGGCCCACGGCGGCGGGGTCCTGAGGGGCGGGGCTGAGTGCGCCCAGCGTAATTGGTGGCAGGAAGCCAGCTCTTGATCACGGTGGGTGAGGGAAAGGGGGGCACCGGCCTCGCTCTGGGTGATCGGAAGAGGCTGAGGAAATCGGCACATGAAGTCCCCGCGAGGCTTGCCTCGCGGGGACTTGTTCTCTCCAGAATCGGTTGTGAAAGACAGAATCGAAGAGAACGGGTGCCGGAGACAACCGGCGAATCAGAGTCTGTACCGGCTGCTCGATCATGTCGATGCCGAACTGGCCCAGACCGTGCAGCAGCGAGGGTGTCGGTGTTGCCCGGAGGGGAGGCTGCACCGGGCCGACTACGACCGTAAACCCCGCGGCGGCCCCGAGTCCTGGGACTCTCGTCACAGCTTCTGTTGCGACCAAGACGGCTGCCGCCGACGGCACACGCCCCCGTCGGTGCGTTTCCTGGGCCGCAAGGTCTACGTCGGCTTCGTGGTGGTGCTCAAGACGGCGCTGCATCAGGGGCTCAACGCCGCCCGCTTGGCGCAGTTGCGCACGGTGTTGCCCCAGATTGACCGACGGACGGTGGAGCGGTGGCGGCAGTGGTGGCGGGAGCACGTCGTGGCGAGCGCCTTCTGGAAAGCCGCCCAGGCTCGCTTGATGAGCCCGCCGGTGCGGCCAACGCCTCTGCCGCTGGAGCTCTGCGAGCGATTCCCCATCGATACCCCCGACGGACTGGTGAAGTTGCTGCGTTGGCTGAGCCCGATGACCACTGTTTCCGCCCTCGCGGAGGTGGCTATGTGAGGGGCGGGAGGTTCCCCGCAGAACATGCCTCTGGCCCGGGGTGCGGGGGGATGAAGTACAAGGAGAGCGTCGCCCGCGAAGGGCCTAAAAATGAACGACGACGCTCCTCTGACCGATCCGAGTCACGCTCGCACCTCCGAGCGCTGGGCCCGCTTTCGCTTTGGCGTGGTAGGCCAACTCCTGGCGGCTCCACCCTCGCCGGGAGAACTGCACCAACGGTTGCGCGCGCTGGCTGCTCAATCCTGGCGTCATCCGGTCACCGGCCAACCGGTGAAGTTCGGCCTCTCGACTCTCGAACGCTGGTACTACGCCGCCCGCCACGTCCCGGACCCCCTCCAGGCGCTGGCGCGTCGGCTCCGCTCTGATCAGGGCACCCATCCGGCCATCTCGGCCCAGGCGGCCGAGTGGTTGACGGCCCAACACCGGGGCCATCCCAGTTGGAGTTACCAACTCCACGCCGACAACCTCGCCGCCCGCCTCGAATCCAATCCGGCCCTCGGTCCCATCCCCTCCTACGCCTCGGTCAAGCGCTTCCTCCAGACCCACGGGATGTTCAAGTGTCCCCGACGCGGTCCCGCTCACAGTCCCGGCACCCGCCAAGCCGAAGCCCGCTACGAGGCACGCGAGGTGCGCAGTTACCAGAGCGAGCATGTCAACGCGCTCTGGCACCTGGACTTCCACCACGGCTCGGCGCGGGTCCTGCTGGCCAACGGCCAGTGGGCCTATCCGCTGCTCTTGGGCATCCTCGACGACCATTCGCGCCTGGGCTGCCACGCCCAGTGGTACCTGGCCGAGGACACCGAAGCCCTTTGTCACGGTCTGAGCCAGGCCATTCAGAAGCGCAGCCTGCCGCGCGCCCTCATGAGCGATAACGGCTCGGCCATGATCGCCGCCGAAACCCGTGAGGGCCTGCAACGGCTGGGCATTCTGCAGGAACTCACCCTGCCCCGGAGCCCGTACCAAAACGGGAAGCAAGAATCGTGGTGGAACCAGGTCGAAGGCCGGCTCCTGCCCATGCTCGAAGGAGTCCCCGATCTGACCCTGGCCCAACTCAACGAGGCCACGCTGGCCTGGCTCGAAGTCGAGTACCACCGCCGGCCTCACTCCGAACTGGATGGGCGCACCCCCCTCCAGTGTTATGTGGAAGGCCGTGACGTTGGACGCCCCGCGCCCGACGCCGACGCGCTGCGAGAGGCCTTCACCGCGGAACTCACCCGCACCCAGCGCCGCAGTGACGGCACCCTCAGTCTCTTGGGCCGCCGCTTCGAAATCCCTTCTCGGTACCGTCACTTCGCCCGCGTCCAGGTCCGTTACGCCTCCTGGGATTTGAGCCAGGTCCACCTGGTCGATCCGCACACCGGCACGCTCCTGAGCCGGCTCTATCCCCTGGACAAGGCCCGCAACGCCGATGGCCACCGCGCCGCCAAACCCTCCTTGACCCAAACACCCCTGCCCGAGCCAGCCTCCGGCATGGCGCCCCTGCTCCGGAAGATCCTCCGTCAATACGCCACCACCGGCCTGCCCCCGGCTTACCTGCCCAAGGACGACCTGCCGCCCCTTCCCCCAACCCCATGAACAAAAAACTCCTCGCCCTTTACGGCCTCAAGTTCAATCCCTTCAGTCCCCAAGTGCCCACCGACGCCCTCTGGTCCCCACCTCCCATCGAGGAGTTCTGCTGGCGCATCGAACAACAAGTCGGGGAAGGCGGCTTCGCCCTGGTCACCGGCGATCCGGGCACCGGCAAGAGTGCCGCCCTGCGCCTTTTGGCCAGCCGCCTGGCCCGCCTGCGCGACCTCACCCTCGGCGTCCTCACCCGCCCGCAGGCCTCCCTGGCCGACTTCTACCGCGAACTGGGCCACCTCTTCGGCGTCGCCCTCTCGCCCCACAACCGCTGGGCCAGCGCCAAGGTCCTCCGCGAAAAATGGCTCCAACATCAGGATGCCTCCCGCCTCCGGCCCCTGCTCCTGGTCGACGAAGCCCAGGAGATGGGCCTGGCCGTCTTCTCCGAGCTGCGTCTGCTGGCCAGCGCCGACCTCGACTCCCGTTCCATCCTCACCGTCGTGCTGGCCGGCGACTCCCGCCTGGGCAGCCGCCTGGAGTCGGTCGACCTCTTGCCCCTGGCCAGTCGCATCCGCAGTCGCTTGCGCACCGAAGCCCTCCCGCCCCAGCAACTCTTGGCCTGCCTCCAGCATCTGTTGAGCGCCGCCGGTAATCCCAAGCTCCTGCCCCCGGCGTTGCTGCAGACCTTGAGCGAACACGCCGCCGGCAACCTCCGCCTCCTGCTCAACCTGGGCAACGACCTCCTCCAAGCCGCCCTGCGTCAGGAACGCGACACCCTCGACGAAAAGCTCTACTTCGAAGTCTTCGCCTCCGAACCCAAGCCCCGGACCAAACGCTCATGATCGCTCCCCTCCCCATCCAACGCGCCGGCGACCTGCCCACCGACACCGGCGGCCTGACCTCCTGGCTCATCGAAGGCCTCTGGTGCGACCAGGCCGTCGGCATCGTCGGCGGCGAACCCAAGTGCTGCAAAAGCTTCCTCGCCCTGGACCTGGCCGTGAGCGTCGCCACCGGCACCCCCTGCCTGCGCCAGTTCCCAGCCCTCCGCACCGGCCCGGTCCTCCTCTTTCCCGCCGAGGACGCCCTGGGCGTCGTGCGCCAGCGCCTGGGCGGCATCTGCGCCGCCGCCGGCGTCGACTTCCAGAGCCTCCAGGTCGACGTCATCACCGCACCCACCCTGCGTCTGGACCTGCCCGCCGACCGCCAGCGCCTGGAGCGGACGGTGGCCCAGCGCCGTCCCCGGTTGCTGGTGCTCGATCCCCTCATCCGCCTCCATCGCATCGACGAGAACGACGCCTCCCAGGTGGCCCCGCTCCTGAGCTTCCTGCGTCAACTCCAGCGCCAGTACCAACTCGCCGTGCTCGTCGTGCACCATGCCCGCAAGGACGCCGGCGGCACACGGCCCGGCCAGGCCCTGCGGGGGTCGAGCGAACTCCACGGCTGGGGTGACTCCAACCTCTACCTGCGCCGCCACAAGCAATCCCTCACCCTGACCACCGAACACCGCGCCGCCCCTTCCGCCGATCCCTTCGCGGTCCAGTTGACGGGAAGCGCCCCGGCCCTCGCCCTCTCGGTCCTCGCAACGGCCTCCAACCCCTCGGTGACCACGGCCTCCACCCCGGCGGACCGCGTCCGTAAAGCACTGGCCGGTCTCGATCGGCCCGTCCCGGTGCAGCAGTTGCGCACGCTCTGCACCATGCGCACCGCCACCCTCTGCGACTCCCTGGCCCAACTCATCCGCCAGGGCCTGGTCGTCCGCGAGCCCGGCGGCTACCAACTCCGTCTGCGCCTCGACCCAGGCTCCTCTCCTCCCCCTTTCCCCCTTACCCACCCCAGGGACCCCCAGGGAAACGGAAACGGGAAACGCCCAGCGCCATCGTGAAATCCCAACCCCTTTGTTCCGCCGGAGGATAGGGCAACGCAGGGATGCGACCCGAGCGCCGTCCGGAACCTGCACACAGCAGCCGTGAGAAACGCCGGGCGATCCTCCCCAAATCGGCAGAGGGTCGCCCGGCCCTCCCTTCTCCTCTGCTGGAGCAGCTCAAAGCGTTAAATCCCAGGGGGCTTGGGGGACTGCGTCCCCCAACGCCATCCCTTCGCTCCCTCTCAGCCCCCACCATCAATTAGCCCGCTCCCCCCGCCATCAATTACCGCGGACCTGCTCAAATCCGTATGATATTCAGCAGTACGTCAACGGACCTGGAGACCTTCAATTGGGGGAGTATTTGTTCAACATGCACTTCGAATTTGGTCCGAACAAGTTTGACCCCAACGAAGCGTTCATGGTGACCTTCCCCACAGGTGGCGGATTCACCGCCAGCGCACCGGATGAGAGCCTGGACTACTTCAACCACTCACGTGTGGTTTCGCCGGGCATGTGGGACAATCTGATTGACGGGATCATCGAGTTGAGCCTGATTCCGATGGCGCAGGACCCCACAGGGACGCCCGGTTATTGGGGAACGTACAATCCAGCGCCTGTCATCGACGTGGCTGACGTCTCCATAACAATCGTTGGTGGCTGGGATTCCCACGGCGTGCCTGACGGCGGCTTCACCGGTATTCTACTTTGTGTCGGAGTGGTCTCCCTCTTCGTCTTCAAGGACTGCCTGAAGGTCCTGCTTTGACGGCTTCGATGGAGTTCGTCGTCGATGCGTTTACGTGACTCCCTCAAGGGTGGCTCGATCTCGGCCAGGTGAACGTTGGCCAATCGAGCCGACCGGCTGAATCCTCCAACCAAAGGATCAAGTGGTGTCCGTAGTCCAGCCTCACTCCCGCCCCAGTCTCGACAGCTTGCGGTAAAGCCCCTCCGTAAACTCCCCCCGATCCTCTCCGTGGTGGCATCGGCGGTGGCAATTGGGGCACACGGCGATGGCGTTGGAAACTCGGTCTGAGCCGCCGTCGCCGAGTTGGCGAACGTGGTGGACTTCAAGGAACGGTTCGCCGTCGTCTCCCGTGAACGGAGCCGGTGCCCCACACGCTTCGCATCGTCCGTTCGCATTCTTGAGCACCCACGCCTTCACCGCTGGATCCCGCATAAACGATTTCCCGGTGGTTTGTGCCGATGCCGGTGCCGCCTGACCCGGCGGCACAACCAGCATTCTTCTTTTCAGCAACCTGGCGACCCGTTGTTCCAGTTCGACGGGGTCTGCGGTCAGTTCGTAATCGGGCGACGGCTTGAACCCGCTCGCCTCAAGCGCCCGCCTGATCCGAGCCTTCACCCGCTCCCCGACGTTCTTGGCGGGGAGGTAAGGTAACCCCCGATGCGTGGATGGCCGATCTCCTCCAGCACCGCCGAGATGTTCTGCATCCGGTATTCGATGGATGCCTTGGTGCGAGCCGCTAGCACCCCCTTTCGCACGTTGGACCAGGTCGTGAGCGACAAGCTTCAGGACATGGTGGGCGCTAACTTCAGGTTCTACCGGCAAATCAACGACAACCCCGATTTCGCCAAGGAGTTCCTGGGCTGGATGTTCCAGCGGTATCGGAAAGCGAAGGAAGCGTAACGTGTCTCCCTACTTCAGTTTCTCTTCCGCCGAGGCTAGCAGGAGAATGTTCGTTGCCGTCAGATGCAGCGCATAAGCAGCAAGCCCTTCCCGCACTTCAATGTGAGTGGATCCCTGACCGTGAGCGGACAGCCTATTTCTGGTCGTGGGCAAGCCCGCTTCAAGCGTCGAGCGCAATGCGCCCAAATGGCTCTCCAGGAAATCTGGGAAGAGCCCGTGTTCGATACAACACGAAATGAGTTCCTTTGCCGTGTCCCTGTCGCCATGGGTCCACCCGTGTTTGGCGCAGATCGCTTTCATCGTGCTCTCGAATGCTTTCAGGCACTCGTTCAGGCACTCTTTGTATCGTTTGTGTCGGTAGTGTTCGTGAGCGGAGAGAAATTCCTCATTCGCCCCTGCCAGGAACTTCTTCTGTAGGAAACTGAGGGCTGGCACAACGACCTCGGCGTGGACTAAGTGCGAGTTCATACATATGATGTTCCCGTTCCGGTACTCGTACCCCACGCCGTGTTCTTTAAAGCGTGTGTTCAACTCCTCGATCGCCTCCTGTGGCGGCACCTCAGCGCCGTCCAACGTGGTTCGGCCTCTGCACGCCTGCTCAATTGCTGAGAAGACGACTTCAACAACGTCCAGACACTGCTCCACAGCAGCGCAGCCGAGGAAAAACAACTTGACCCGGTTCCTTGAGTCTTGTTGCGACTCGTCTAGCGAAAAACGCCCAAACTCCTTGCACAGTATGCGCTCGACCTCCATAAACAGTAGGTCTGCACTTGAGTACCCCGTCGGGTCAGCGGATGGAGATCCAGCCGCCTCGTCCCAGATCAGTACAATCTGCGTCCGTAGAGAATCCGGCAATGTGTCGTACGAGTAAACGTCAGGAGTCTCGCCTCGGAGACGTTTCTGCCTCTTGGAAAACAAATCCCGTACTGGCATGAGTTGTGGATGCCATCTATCACAATCACATTGCTTTGTCAACGCCTCCGGTAGTAAAGGTGCCTAGCCCGTCCTGTGCATCTCGTTCAACTTGATCTTCTCGGCGTGAGAATCGTCAAGGGAGTGAATACCGTAGCAAGGAATTCATGATGTTGGCATACCCCACGAACCTCCACCGTCTCGGTGACGTTCCGGCAGTCTCCGTGTTGGGCGGATGGTCCTTGCGAAGTCCCTTGCCACTAAACTCCCTGGGTGAGTCGGCCGCAAATGTTGGTCTCAATCCACATCGCCCCTTTCGTTTGCCCGCCTCTTAGCGAGTGCGATTGTGACCTCCCGCTTCGCAAGCGAGGCACCGCCCCCGAACGCAAGGAGAGTAGTCGCCAAACCAGATGCGCCAAGAGTGCATCCGATCCATAGCGGGAGACCCACCTCGGCCAAGGGTGTCCAGAAGAAGAAGACGCATCCAAATGCGACAACAGGGCCGATCGTCCAGAACGTGCGTGCCAGTCGGGCACAGGGATCCGATCATTGCCGAGGAAGAGGAGATCAGCCAGGAATTCCCGATGACCGAGACGCAGAAGTTTTTCCGGATACGGGAAGTGCCGTGAACTCGCTGACGGACGAACGAAGACTGCTACGCTGAGATATTGGGGTGAACGACTTTGGTAACGTCGTTTTTCCGAGAATACAAAGATTCGGCTTTTGACCCAGGGCTTCCTCGCATCTCGGTCGAAAGCTAGCAGGTCATCCACAAGGCACCTCGGACTACGCAGAGCCGACAAGGATACAAACAGTCTGCCTGAGGCACTTTCATGGCATTATTCAGCGAGCCTATTTATCTTATTCATCCCGGCATTTAGCGTCTTAATTTGACGTTGTTGAAATGCCTCCGCCTCCTGAATTACGGCTTCGAGAGCCTTGCGTAGTCGATTGAATTCTTCCTGCTTCGGGGACACCTCAAAGGTGATTTCCTCACGCACGATGCCATACGTGTTGAATTCCTTTGAAAGAAAGCGCAAGAGATTAACTTCCGCCTCTTCATGAAGAAGCCGAAAGGTAAAGACTGCATCTAGGTTCGGGCGGAGAAGAGGCAGTGCATTATCAAATCCGCTAAGTACTGCGCTTTGTATGTTCTCCGAGCGGTTGAGAGAGCTACACTTGATTCGTGCGTTCTCTATAATGGACGGTAGAGTTTGCTGGTAAGCCTTGATAATTGCATGACTCACCTCCCGCTTACGGATTTCCGATTCAATAGCCGTCTTGTTTGTGACGACGAATGGTGAGAACACGTCAGCCTGATTTAATTCTGCAAGCTCCGCTTCCATTTTACAAAGAGCCCCGTTGTAATTATTGAGCAGTTCTATGGTAGTTTGCAGTGCCGCATCGATGGCCGGATCCCCGGTTGGTTTGAACTGAATGGTTGTGCTTCCATTTGTCGCCTGCTGCAGGAGATCATTGAGGCATGCCGCAAACTGGCGATCGGACTCTTTGTTGAGTCTTTCGCCGTGTTCGAGGCCGACCCGAAAATAGTAAGCAGAAACGAGCGTCATCAACGTGCAGACCAGAGAAAAGGTGAATAAGGCATATTCCCATCGCTTTCCACTTACGCTCCACGCAGCCCAGGCGAAGAGGCCAGCGCAAATGAGAATTCTCCCGGCTACCGTGATCAGGTTCGTTACAACCACAGGGCTTCTCAAGTTGGCACTCACCAGCACGATGGTAATCACGAGAAGTGACAGGAGCAGGAATCCAACACTGACCCAGCGCAGTCGGTTTGGCCGCAGCGGTGAAGCCGGTTTGCTCGTGGGCTGTTGCGAAAGGGGTGCGTTAGTGGTTGGAGCAAGCGCAGTATGACCTGTGGCGGAAGCAGATTGGTTGGCCGCTACTGCTACGGGCGGGGGTGCTTGCGGAGGGATCTGTTCTTGCGCTTCTGCAGCGAGTGATTGAGCGGCTCCCTTTGGCTGGAGCCATTCTCCACAATATCGGCACTTGAGAGCAGCCGCTTGAATCAGCTCATGACAGAACGGGCAATTCTTCAATTGATCCTGATCCATGTCCCAATTTTAGAGAATCGGCCCTAGGATGTCATGTGTTTTCGTGAAAGTGACTGGTTCTGCATCGTTGGCAGTCTGTCAGGACGAGAACGCACCTGTGGCGATGATGCAGGCTTCAGGTCAGAATGTGGTGTTTTGTCCGTGTTCGCAGGACGAGGTGCTCTGGCGGCGTCAGGGGGCCTTGGCGAGCAGCGCCCTGGACTGCGCCGCATGTGCTCACGCCACGCTGCCCACCGTGGTCAAGGGTCGTGCAATAACGTCAACAACACATTTCCGTATCCCTCGAAAGCCCCGCCCGGTCGAATGGTCATGTTGTCGTTTCTGATGTAAATCCCCAACAACCGCCCCCCCGGCTCAATCAACTCGATCCGGTCACCGCTCTCCCGCAGGTACCCCAGCAGTCTGCCGCCTTTGCCGAGGATCGGCTTCACGGAATGTCCTCCGAACTGAACAGGTCTCGCAATCGTGCGTCTCCAATGCTCTCTGCCACGGCGCAAAAGACGTTCGAGATCGGGATCAGATCGGTGTCCTCGACCGGGAACTGGCACGTGTTTGCAGCCTCGAACACACGCTGCTCGACGTTTTCGGCGGCGATCTCGAGCGTGTTCGGTTCATCCTCGGTCATTGCCCGGCAAAACAGGAGCGCCAAGCCCTGGGTTTCCTTGAGGACGAGGGCATAGACGAGTCGATTCCGTCCCCGACGGAACGGGACTTTTCGGACGAGGCACATTTTCATAAAGTATTCCCTGAGCCCTGGTCGGCGTGCTTTGCTGACCGCACCGAACGCACGAGTTTGCAGACGGAGGACAGCGGCAAACCAAGCTCCCGTGCAATCACCCGGGATCCCTTGCCCTGGTCCACGAGGATGGCGACCGCTGGCTTGTGCTGGTCAAGCGTGCTGGGGCGACCGAGTTTGCTCCCCCGTGCCCTCGCAGCGCAGAGACCGGCATTGACCCGCTCCCTGATGATCTCCCGCTCGAACTCGGCGACCGCCATCAGAACACCAAGTTGAAGCCGCCCAGCCGGGTTGGAGTCGGACGTGTCGATCCCTTGCGACGTGCAGACAAGAGACGTGCGGTGGTTGGCAAGCTCGGCGACGATCTGGGCGAGGTGCGGCAGTGAGCGCCCGAGCCGATCGAGCTTGAAAACGACGATCCGCTCGACCCGCCCTTTGCGAGCCTGGGTCATTAAGGAATCCAGCCCCTGGCGGCTGAACTTGCTGCCCGAAATCGTGTCGCTGAACTCGATGACGTTCTGCCAGTTGCGGCGACGGCAGAACTCCCGCAGTTCGACCAACTGGGAGTCGTGGATCTGCCCGTTGGTCGAAACCCTGGTGTAAATGGCGGTCTTCACGATGTCCTCGAAATCAAATGTTTTGTGCACGCCCGTTTTTTGCCGTTTTTCCGCCTTGCGGAAATGAGGGGGATTTGGAGGACGCCCCACCCCATCCGTTGCGGCGATTGCCTGTGACTTCAAGGGTGGTGTTCATAGTCTGGGGCAGTTTCTTGTTGCGCTGGCGGCGTGGTTCGTATTTACTGTGGCAACAATAAATGATGAACCAGGCAGGGGTCAAGGAATATCTGTTGCAACAATAAACCGTTTCACGAAATGCCGCCAAAACGAAAACGTGGGCGTCCGCCATTCCCAGACGGAACCGCCAAGGAATCACGGTTGGTGTGCCGCATCTCGAAGGCAGAAGATGAGGAGATCGCTATGGCGGCGAAGCGGGCGAAACTGACCAAAAGCGATTTTGTGCGGCGGGCGGTTCTTCTGGCAGCAAGAGCGGCGAAACCACGAGGAAAGGGCTGAAAGGCGATCCAGGAGGTCGCCGGTGACAAAAATGTCACATGTGACGGATTCGGCTGCCATCACCTGGGGGGCGGGACAGCAGTGTCGCAAAACAGGACAGTGAGCCGAAAGAAAACCCCATCCCCCCTCCCTTCCTGAAATGCAAACCGAAATGGGGACGGATTTGCCCTACGCTCAGATTCCCGCCAGCAGATCCGAGACCCTCACATTCAGCGCCCTGGCGATCTTGACCAGGTTGTCCACCCACGGCGACTCGACGCCACGCTAACGCCTCCGCTCGACGCCAGTTGTGCATTAGGCTCCCTGATGTGCGTGAGCGACCGAAAGTGCGTGGAATCCGTGCGAAACAGCACAACTCCCTCGATTTCCTTAGTAATATTGGCAATTTGTTCAACAAAATCGAGACTACTACCTTAGACCGTCTAATGGAATTGGATCGACTTTCCCTGCCCGATCCGTATAATCCGTGTCCATGAATAACAAACTCACATCCAAAGCGAAACACGGCAGTAACCGCCGAGAGAGCAAAACCTCCTCCGCACCGGGCAACCTCCCGGTTGTCGTCACGTCGGGCGACTACGAGCAGCACGAGTGCGGCACTCTGCTCCCGGCGATGCTGCCGGAGCAGTTCCGTACGTTGGTACAAGACATCCGGCAGAATGGTCTCCAGGTGCCCATTGTGCTCTGCGACGGGAAGATCCTGGACGGATGGCACCGGTACCAAGCCTGCCGCCAGTTGGGGATCGACCCCCAGTTTGAGACGTTCACGGGCACGGACCCTCTCCTCCATTGCTGGTCGCTCAACGCTGCCCGCCGTCACCTGGAAACAGGTCAATTGGCGGTGCTCGCCGTCGAACTGATGGAAAGGACAGCGCTCGACCGGAGTCTGAAGAAGGAAATGGAAACAAGAGCGGAGCATGCGTTAGCGCTCACGAGAACTGACCCGGGTGTGCTCATGAGAAGTGACCCACCTGGGTGAAGGGCGGGAGGATTTCCTTTCCAAGGGGGAGGTCGCGGAAGGAGAAAACCCTTGCCCCACCTGGACGG
>Ga0209605_1002993_pt1 | contig 15399 bp, 13 predicted proteins | sample AD_UKC035_MetaG_FD_184408 | JGI IMG/M metagenome (GOLD analysis project Ga0209605, IMG submission 184408) | Active sludge microbial communities of municipal wastewater-treating anaerobic digesters from USA - AD_UKC035_MetaG (SPAdes) (version 2) | ecosystem: Engineered > Bioreactor > Anaerobic >...
CCGACCCGACCTGTTTCCCGACATCGCCCAGGAGCTGGCCGGGCAACTCTACCATAGCCTGCATGACAAGTTGTTGCAGTTGCCCGATTATGTTGAGGTCTACCCGGCACACGGGGCCGGTTCCCTGTGCGGTCGCGCCATGGGCGCTAAATGGACCAGCACTATCGGCTACGAGCGCAAATTCAACACGACCCTGCAAATTCAAGACAAGTCCGCGTTCGTCAAATCGCTTACCGAGAACATGCCGCCCGCTCCTGATCATTTCAGCCGCTGCAGCGACATCAACCGGCACGGCCCGGCAAGGCTTGACGAACTCCTTGCTGTCGAAGAGTTGAGTGCAAGCCGATTCAAAGAGCGTATGAGTGATCCCGGGGTGTTGGTGCTGGATACCCGCAGCTACCATGCTTATGCCGGCCAGCACATTCCCGGCGCCTGGCATCTCGATCTCAACGGCAATTTTCCCACCTTTGCCGGCTGGGTCCTGCCCACCGACAAAGATGTTTTTCTGGTGGCGGATGATTACAGCACAGCGCTGGAAGCCATCACCTGGGCCCGACGGGTTGGGGTAGATCTCATCGTGGGCTACCTGGACAGCGGCATGGTGGCCTGGGCGTTGGCTGGCCTCAAGACCCGCAGCATCAAACTGCTCTCCGCAGAAGACCTGCACGATATGATCGCCGGCGATTTTGACTTTGTGCTGCTCGATGTGCGCGCTCCACTGGAATATGAAGACAACCATATCGAGGGCGCCATCAACATCCCGGTGGCCGATCTGCGCACCCGTTACAACGAGTTGAACAGGGAGAAGACGACCGTTATTATCTGCAGCACAGGTAATCGTTCCAGTCTCGGCGCCAGCATCCTCGAACAGCATGGATTCAAGGATGTGTACAATATTGCCGGCGGAATGACAGGCTACAGCGCAGCCGGTTATACGCGGGATTGCCGGGCGTGTGTCAATCCACACGGTTCCAGGTTCTTCACGAATTTAAGCGAAGTCAAGCGACATTGGGATGCGGCATAAGAATTGGGGTTAAACATGATGGATCTTTTCACTCAAGTCCGCTGGTCTCCCTACGGGGTTGGGATCAGTATCGGCATCCTGAGTTGGCTCACCTTTTTCATCTCCAAAAGGCCCATCGCCTGCTCGACCACATTTGCCAAGCTGGGCGGCATGATCGAAATGCTCTTTCGAGGTGATAAAGTGGAGCAGAAGCCTTACTATAATAAGTTGCAGCTTGTTGTGGATTGGCAGATGATGCTGGTTCTGGGCATTGTCATCGGCTCGTTGTTTTCAGCGCTGCTGTCTGGTGATTTTCGCTGGCAATGGGTCCCTTCAACCTGGGAAAGCGGATTTGGCAGCGCGGCCTTGCTGCGAGTTGGTACGGCGCTGCTGGGCGGTGTTATCATCGGTTTCGGCAGCCGGTGGGCCGACGGGTGTACCAGCGGGCATGGCATCAGCGGCACGCTGCAACTGGCTGTTTCGAGCTGGATCTCTGCCCTTTGCTTTTTCATCGGCGGGATCCTGACGGCGCATCTGGTTTTCAGATTGATCGGTTAGCGGAGAGACACATGCAGACAAAGAACCCGGGAACAGCACGATTCGAAGACAAACCCACTTTGCTTTGGGGATTGTTGTTTGGCATCGTGTTCGGCTTTCTGCTGCAGAAAGGAGGCGCGACAAAGTACGACGTGATCCTCGGACAACTGCTGCTTACCGATTTCACTGTCCTGAAAATCATGCTCTCCGCCGTCCTGACCGGAATGATCGGGATCTATGCCATGAAATCGTTGGGCTGGGTACAACTGAATCCCAAAACTGGTTCGGCGGGCATGAACGTCATTGGCGGGCTGATTTTCGGGGTCGGCTTTGCGGTGCTGGGCTATTGTCCTGGAACCATCGCCGGCGCCATCGGGAATGGCTATCTGGACGCGGCGGTGGGAGGGCTGGCGGGCATTCTGATCGGCACCAGTCTTTTCGCCGCACTCTATCCCCGACTCAATCAGGGTATTCTGAAGAAAGGCGATTTCGGCGACCTGACCCTGCCGCGGCTGTTTAAGATCCACGATTGGTTCGTCGTTGTTTCCGTGGCGGGGCTGATTCTTTTGTTGCTGTATTGGTTGGAACGGGCCGGCTTGTGACGTTCCAGAGCGAAAAAACCTGCTCCTGGAATACGCCACAACAACCGGTTCCGGCGGACATCGCCGGCGCGCCGCCGCTGAACCGGAACGTCAGCATCACCAAACAATTAGTCACTTTAAGCACGAGCTATCATGCCGACTCGATGTGAAACCTGCAGGATCGTTAAGCGCATGATGGGCGACCGGTGACGGCTCCCGTCGGTAGCCCCGAATTCGGGGGGAAAGGAGAATCCCTTGATTGAAAACGGAAAATGGATTCAGGTTCCAGGGACACGGGAGGTGCAGATTTATCCGCTGATCCGACAGCCCAGCATCCTCTGCTCGAACAGCTTCGTTCTGGCCACGTCCTCTCAGATCATTGTCATGGATCCAGGGGCCGACACCCTTCAGATCGCCGAGATCGGGAAGATTCTGACGTCCCTCCTGGCGGAAGCTTCGAGACCGGTGTTTGTCTACCTGAGCCATTGCCACATCGATCATTTTTTCGCGGTACCGTTCTTGCTTGAAGCGGATTTGGGGGCGCGGTTGATCTGCCATGCCGAGGGAGCCCGGGTGCTGAACAGGCGGGATCGTGCGGTGACGGTGTCCGACCTGCACGCGCTCGACGTACCGGCCTGCAGCGTGTGGGCCGGTATTTTCGGACCGGAGGAACCCGTTGAGGCGTCCCCTTCGGCTTACCACCCCTTCGAGGAAATGTTTCAGACGGAACGGGTAGAGATTCAGGCGGGATTTTCTGTCCCCACGGTTCAGGTGGCCGTCAACGGTCACGACCGGATGGAAATCTTTCAGACGCCCGGACACAGCCCGGACGGCGTCAGTTTCCTTGTGGGGAAGTACCTCTTTGTGGGAGATCTCCCTTTTGCGACCGACATCGGCGTGGCCGGTGCCGTGGGGTGGGATCCGGAAGCGCTCGACGAAACGCTGAACCTGTTGCGTTGGTTGGGCCGGAATCGGGAGATCGAGTGGGTCGTTCCGGGGCACGGAAAGCCGTTTTCATTCGACCAGTTCGAGAAAATAACCCACCGCCAGGAACGGCAGCTTAAGACACTCTCAGATCTGATCCCCATGGACCGTCAGCGATTGCTTGATCTGCTGGACTACGCAGGCATCGTGCTGGATGAGATCAGCGTCCTCTTCGCCGTCGTGTCCGCCCGGCTGCTCAAGACAGCACACTGGCTGGAAATCCTGGACGAAAAGGATGAGGCGGGCAACATTCAGAACGCCATCGATCTGCCGGCCGTGGAACGCCTGATCGATGATTTTCATTACTTTGTGGAGGATTTCAAGGGTAAGGAACTCAAGAACGTCATCCTGGTTCGGGCGCTTCACTTCATGGCCAGGTTCGACAAGACGTTCTCCCCGGAGAGCGTTTCCTATCTGATGAACCCCCTTCTGCTGCGCCGGATAAAGACCCTTTTCGCCGAGTTTTATCACGCGACTTATGGTTTCCGGTTCGTTCTTCCGGAAGAAGGATTCGACCTGTCAGAGGCCGTGGAGGAGGTGGTGGAAAAGGCGCGCGAGCCCCTTTTCAGCGACGAGGCCGTCCTGGAGGCCACAGGAGCGGGCGAACCCTTTCTCAAGGCGCTTGCGTCCCGGATCGCCGAGCATCCGCTCTTTGAAGGGGTCCGGTTTGATCTGGACCCCTCATGCCGTCAAGCGGCGCAGGTTCGGATGGACAGGGCCGTATTCCAGGATCTTCTCCTGATCCTCTTCGAGCGGCTTGCCGTCAGGGGATTCGAGCGCATAGAACTCATTTCCGGAGAGACTCGCGGGAGATCGTGGCTCCGCATCTCGGCTGCGACATCACCGGAAACCGCTCCTCTGGAAGGACGACAACTGCGCATCATTCAGCGTACCATGCAGAACCACGGCGGGGACTTCCATGAACAGCAGGACAGGTCTCATTCCCGATTCGTCTTCGAATTTCCTGGGACCTGGGGGTCGGACCGAGGTAACGATTTAATATAACTTCAATAATAGACATATTTTCTCTGATTATTTGGCTTAAACCGGCATTTTTAACATTAAAAATGGCTTTTTAAGACTGCAGTCATAAAATGCCACAGATAAATCGATGTTGCATCTTCTGATGCGTTTGATGTGTTATCTGTAAATGCAGGGTTGGTTTTCTTTACAGGATCAATTTTACCCTTGAAATTGCCGTTCTAAGGCTTAAAAACTGCTGTATATTGAACGATTATAGTTAAATATCAATAGGATAACTTGGTCCGACCCCGAAAGACCCCGAAAGTAGAGCGATGGAATAAAGCGATGGGGCATGCTGAAACGAAACTGAAATCCCTGGCCATGGATTGTGGTGCCGATCTGGTTGGTATCACCTCGCGGCGCGTTTTGGCAGACGGGCCGCCCTCCGCCGATCCACGCTATCTTTTGCCGTCGGCAAACTCGGTTATTTCTTTCGCGGTCTCACTGGACAGGGAAACGGCAAACGATTTTATCAGTAAGAAAAAATGGCGTCCTCACTGCGAAAACAGAAAAGCCGTTGCGCGGAAACTTTATAAAATCGGCGACGCGCTTGCCGGGCAGCTGCAATCAGAAGACTTTGAAGCCATCAACGTGGACCTCAACAACAACTTTCGGCCTGAGAAAAACGCCGCCGATATCACTGAGATGACGGAGTTTCACCCGGTTTTTTCTCACCGTTACGGTGCTGTTGCAGCTGGAATAGGGCGGTTAGGCTGGAGCGGCAATTTGCTAACCAGGGAATACGGTGCGCTGGTTGAGCTTGGGAGTGTCCTGACCTCTGCCATTTTAACGCCTGACGTGCCGATCCCGGACAACGAACACCCCTGTGACAAGTGCAAAATGTGCAGCCTCGTGTGCCCTGTGGGGATGATTCACCCCAAGGCTTCGACCCAGGTCACCGTCGCAGGCGTCACCGAAACCATATCACGCAAACGGCCCAATACCTGCTGCTGGATAGGCTGCACCGGATATGAGGGGTCTGCCGCTTCAGGTACATGGTCGAACTGGAGTCCCTACCGCCTTGGTCGATCGATACCCGAGGACAAGAGGGAACTTGACGCTCTGTGTATCAGTCTGCAGAAGGCAGATCCCCAGATGCAGGACGCCGGAAGCTACTTCTCCAACTATCGGAAGGCCGTTTTCGATCCTGACTGGTTCTACTATACGGTATGCGGCTTTTGTCGCAGTGTCTGTGCGCCCTGCCGGGAAGAAAGGCTTGCCAACCAAAAGCTCATTACGCGTTCGGGGACCGTTGCCCTGAAACTGGACGGTTCCCATCAGGTGGCCGAAAAAAATGCCGTAGAGGTGCAAACCCCCTTCGGTGTGCGTGTTGTCGTGCCCCGCGAGCAACTTTCAAAAGGACGGGCAAAGACCCATGAATGGCCGGGCCAATTCCCGCTGGACCGGGAAGTGATCGAATACCTGTACCGGCAATTTATTTCAGCGGAGGATAAAGGTTTAGCCCCGGATTGATTTGTAATGAAAAAAGCCCCTTAGCTCGCAGGAGTCACGATTATTGGGATCATTGGGGTCGGACCAAGATAACGATTTAATATTATTCCAATAGTAGACAAATTTTCCCTGATTTTTTGGCTTAAACCGACATTTTTAACGATAAAAATGGCTTTTTAAGGTCCGAGTCATACAATATCATGGGTAAATCTACCTCGCATCTTCGGATATGTGTGATGTGTCATCAATGAATAATGGGTTGGGGTTCTTTACAGGATCGATTTTAATATTGAAATTGCCGTTCTAAGGCTTAAAAACTCCTGTTTTATGAGCGATTATTTTTCAATATCAATAGGATAACTTGGTCCGACCCCGAAACCACTATAGGATAACTTGGTCCGACCCCGAAACCACTCGAAACCGAAAAATAAGGAGAGACATCGAGATGCCCTGGATCAAAAAAGAACTCTGCAACGGATGTGGGATGTGCATCGATGAATGTTACGTAGGCGCGATTTCGATGAAGGAAGACGTGGCTTTAATAAAAGAAGACGAATGCATTCGGTGCGGAGTCTGTCACGATATCTGCCCGAACGACGCCGTCCGTCATGACGGGGAACGTATTCCTGAAGAGGTGGGATCCAATCTGGCCTGGGCGGAAAAGTTGTTGAAGCATGAATATTATTCCGATGACAGGGCAAAACAAAGACAGCTTGTTGAGCGATTGCGGCGCTATTTTGCCAAAGAAAAAAAGGTTGCCGAACAAACCATGGAGCGTCTGGAGGCTTTTCTGGATGCGGAATACGGGAAATGAACTGCGAGGATTCCCGGCCATTGGATGAGCCGTCCTATAGACACATCGGTCATGCAAAAGGAGGGAAAATGAAGACGAATAGAATCAGGTTCATTCCAGGGCTCCTACTTCTCCCGTTTCTTCTCGCAATCTCCGTGAACCCGGGCCAGGCCTGCACCGGAATCCGTTTGACGGCCGCCGATGGGGGGATCGTTTATGGTCGCACCATGGAGTGGGGGAAATTTGACCTCCAATCCCGTGTCATGATCATCCCACGCGGTTTTTCCCTTACCGGCCTGACACCGGATGGAACGAACGGCATAACCTGGAAAGCAAAGTATGGCGTCGTCGGGCTGGATATGCTCGGGAAAAATTATGTCGCCGACGGCATGAACGAGAGAGGGCTGGCTGCGGGCCTCTTCTACCACATGGGATTCGCGGATTACCCGGAATACGAAAGGAACAAGGCGGCAACGTCCATCACGGCCCTCGATGTGACGAACTTCATTCTCACCCGGTTTGCAACAGTGGATGAGGCCCTCGCAGGCTTGAGAGAAGTCCGGGTCGTTCCTGTCGTGGAAGACGCCATAGGAATCCCCGTTTACGCGCACTGGATGATCACAGGACCCGAGGGAAAATCCATCGTCATCGAGTTCAAGGACGGCGGGATGAAGATTTTTGACAATCCCCTCGGTGTCATCACGAACGGGCCTACTTACGACTGGCACATGACCAATTTGAGGAATTATTTGAATCTCTCGCCCGTCGCCCTGCCGGACAAGAAAATTGAAAACCTCGATTTCGAGCCCCTGGGGGGAGGCAGCGGAATGATCGGGTTGCCCGGTGACAACACGCCTCCTTCCCGGTTTGTCCGCGCCGTCGCCTGGACACAGACGGCACGCCCTACGGCGACATCTTCTGAAACGGTGTACGAGGTTTTCAGGATCCTCGATAATTTCAACATACCCCTGGGCGCCGCCGAAGGGTCCGAGGGTTCCGCCGGTACGCAAGGCATGCGCAGTTCCACCATATGGACGACGGCGTGGGACCTTTCCGAAAAGGTCCTTTATTACCACACGAAGCACAACCGGCGCGTCCGGGCCCTGCATTTGAAGGAACTGGATTTTTCACGGACCGGCGACGGTCTTGTCCACCTGACTCTTGAACCTCTCAGGAAACAGGACATTGAAGACATTACGCCGAATAATTGAAGCCCGGGGAAGGGAACGTGTCGACTCACGACAAAGAAAATCCGTGACGGTGCGAATTGAGATCATACTTTAGAGGGCTGCCGCCGCCAGCGTGCCTGAAGGGGGTACCGTCAGGCCGTTGATTAAAATCGTGCTTTCGGCGAGAATGACTTGAACCAGGGTAAGGAAACCACGAAAACCGATGTCCGGAGGAGACGAGATGGAAGAAAAAACGAAGATCGGGATCATCATCTGCGACCGTTACCGCCGGTGCGCAGGCGGGAAATGCTTCAGGTCACTGCGCAACAGGGAAGGGGCTTTCAGCCGCTACGGGCAGACGGAAGTCGAGGTTGTCGGTTACACCAGCTGCGACGGGTGCCCCGGAGGCAATATCGAATATGCGGTGGATGAAATGAAAAGAAACGGGGCAGAGGTCATACACTTTGCCACGGGGCTCGTGGTCGGCTACCCCCCATGCCCGCACTTAGCCTACTTCCATGACTTCATAAAAACGAAATACGGCCTCGAGGTCGTGTACGGCACCCACCCGATACCTCAAAAATACCTGGACATGCACGACCGGCTCGGCACGTGGGATGCTCCCCGGTGGAAAGACATCATCGCGCCGACACTGACCGATGAAGAAACGCGTCTTTCCTACGATTAGCGGAACGGGTCCGGGTTGACCTGACCGAAACCACGACGTTCGATAATTCAGCGGGAAAAATCCCGCATGAAACCGAAGCCATGGAGAGGCAAAACGTCATGACAAAACGAGTCGTCATCATTATTTTCCTGCTGACACTGGCTTTCTTCAGCCTTTTTTCCGGACGGGAAGGGGCCGCCGGATCCCCGGAAACACCGGCGCCTTATCTTGCCGGGACGTGGCTGCCGTCGGACCAGGCTTTTTTTGATCAATGGATGGAAAAGCTGGTCACGGGCGACACATCGGCGGAAGCGCCCCTGGCGCCCGTCATTCAGGAATTCAAGGTCTTGATTGAAGAAGACCCGCAACTTTACATGCTCTTCAACCAGATGTTCGAGCAGGTCCCCGACAGCGCGTCCTTCAGGAAAGACCCCACGGGAAACCTCCGGATCCGGAACTACGACCAGATGCTTCAGGTCATGAACCGGATTTTGACCATGTCCCCCGCGTTCAACAAAACGGGCCTCGTCGGGTTCCCCATCAACGCCATTCTCGCCTGGCCCATGGGCACCCCCGCGGGGACGTCCGTTTTCCTGAATGAAAAAGTAAACCGCCAGTTGCAAAAAGTTCTGAACCAGTGGGCCATCTTCCTGGGGTCCCCCGAATCCCGCTACGTGTTGAACGATGATCCCGAAAACGGGTGGTTCGGGAGGGACGCCAGGGCGGCGATGCCATCTTTCGTGGAGGATTTCGTTTGCGATCCCTCCTTGCCCTACCACGGGTTTTCCTCCTGGGATGACTTTTTTACGAGGACCTTCCGGGCGGGCCGCCGCCCGGTGGCGAGTCCCGATGACAATTCGGTCATAGCGAACGCATGCGAGTCCGCCCCATACAGGATCGCCAAAAACGTAAAGCTCCTTGATCGGTTCTGGATCAAGGCACAACCGTATTCGCTGCAGCACATGATGGCGATGGACCCCCTCTCCGGGCAGTTTGCGGGCGGCACGGTTTATCAGGCGTTTCTGAGTGCTCTCAGCTATCACCGATGGCACAGTCCCGTCAGTGGAAAGATTGTCAAGACCCGCGTGATCGACGGCTCCTATTATGCCGAAGCCCTGTCCGAAGGATTCGATCCGGCGGGCCCTAACGATTCCCAGGGTTACATCGCCCAGGTGGCGTCGCGGGCATTAATCTTCATCGAGGCCGATAATCCGGCCATCGGTCTCATGTGCGCCGTCTTTGTCGGCATGGCCGAAGTGTCGTCCAATGAAATCACCGTCCGCGAGGGACAGCACGTGAAAAAAGGGGACCAACTGGGAGTGTTCCACTTCGGCGGATCAACCCACTGCCTCGTTTTCAGGCCGGGGGTCAACCTGAAATTCGATCTGCACGGTCAGATCCCCGGTCTTCACTCGGAAAACATACCGGTCAGGGATCAAATCGCCCGAGTTATTGAATGAATAGCAGTCGTTGGGGTCGGACCAAGGTAACGGTTCAATATAACTTCAATATTACATGAATTTTCTCTGATTATTTGGCTTAAACCGACATTTTTAACATCAAAAATGGCTTTTTAAGATCAACGTCACAAAATGCTATGGGTCAATCTACGTTGCATCTTCTGATGCGTTTAACCTGTAATCAGTGAATGCCGTGTAGGTTTTCTTTAGAGGGTCAATTTTATACTTGAAATAGCCGTTCTAAGGCTTAAAAACGCCTCTTTTTTGAGCGATTATTGTTAGATATCAGTAGGATAACTTGGTCCGACCCCGAAAGCCGAAAGAGCATGATTAACGACGATGAAACGGCTGACGTCCTGTGCGGCGGGAAACTGACCGTCCTTCAGAAAGCCCGGGGATACCGCTTTTCCGTCGACTCCCTTCTCCTCGCCGGATTTGTCAACCTGCGGAAAAAGGACCGGGTCCTCGACCTGGGAACGGGAAGCGGCATCCTAAGCGTCCTCCTCGCCGTCCGTTTTCAACCCAGGGAAATCGTCGGGATTGAAATCCAGGAAACCCTGGCCGACATGGCCCGTCGTACCGTGGTTCTGAACGGCCTCGGGAACACCGTCCGGATTCTCACGGCAGACGCCGCTGACATGGAAACGCTTTTCTCCCCCCGGCATTTCGATGTCGTCGTTTTCAACCCACCCTATCGCAAAAACAGGACGGGCCGGACCAATGCAAGCCCGGAAAAAACGGTGGCCCGCCATGAAGTCCGCGGGTCCATGGCCCTGTTTCTTCAAGCCGCTTTCAAGGGACTCAAGGACGGCGGCGATGTTTATCTCGTCTATCCCGCCGCCCGTGCGGTGGAGCTTTTTCACCGCATGCGGGAAACAGCCCTGGAACCCAAAACCGTCCGGGTGGTTCATTCGCGAAAAGGCTCCCGGGGGGACCTCATCCTGGCCCGGGGGGTCAAAAACGGGGGAGAGGAACTGAAAATCCTGCCCCCGCTTTTCCTTTACGGCGACGACGGCCGCTACTCCCCGGAGGCGGAAGCCCTTTTCAGGAACATCAGCGCCTGTTCCGTTCCTTGCCCGACGTAAGCGACCTGGCCATTGTTTTTTTCAGGATTTCTCTGAGTTCCTCGTCGCGAAGGCCGGACACCTGGGAGTCGATCCATTTCCGGTCCCTGTCCGAGAGAGGATGGGGGCGGGAAACCTTTTCAACGGGCTTATCGAAAGTGTCGATTGAAAAGAAAAGATTTACGACGGGCGTTTTTCCCCCGAGGCGCTCGTTCAGCTTTTCAACAATGTCGCCTTTCATGAACTGGAGCTGATGCATCCAGACGGAACTGGACACCTTTACAAAGAGGACGCGATCTTTTAGCATGAAAGGGCGGGTGTTGCCGGAGATCTGGGGGCCGACGGCCTTCTTCCACCCGTCGACAACGGCCCGGTCCAGGAAGTGGACCCTGAATTTTCGCTTGTTGAACCACTTGCGGAGAACCTCACCGACGGGAAGGAGAGGATCCTTGGGGTTGCCTCTACGTTTCATGGGGACAAATTTTCTCGCTTCCCTTAACGGTGATGCGCCCGGTGGGGCTTTGCAAACCTGACTTAAATAAAAAGGATCGAGAAGAATGATCGCAAAAATGATTGAAAAGATCAAGAAACATCCCCGGTATCACGAGGCGGGCATGATACTCTGCCACAACGGGGTGGTGAGGGCCACGTCGCGGGACGGCCATCCCGTCAAGGAGCTGACGGTACGGTGCCGTCATGACCGGCTCAGGGAAATCGCCGACGGACTGAAGAAAAGGCCGGGCATCCTGGACGTCCTGGTCCATGTGAACGAAGGGGTTCTTCACCCGGGGGACGACATCATGTTCGTCGTCGTGGCGGGCGATTTTAGGGAAAACGTCTTTTCCTGTCTCATGGACGGGGTCAACGAGATCAAGAAAACGGTGACGGAAAAAGAAGAGCGTTGAGCCGGGCGCCGAAGACAAAGGAGGGTGACCATGAAAGATCCACGAAAAGACGCCCTGGCCATCTTTCAAGAGGGACTGAAGGCGGCCGACCCGTTCGCCGCCGTGGAAAGAACCCTTCAGGTGAAAGAGGACCGCATTACGGTAGCCGAAAGGTCTTACGACGCCGGGCGCTACAGGCGCATCCTCGTCATCGGGGGTGGTAAAGCCGCCTCCCCCATGGCCCGTGCTCTCGAGCACCGGTTCGGTTCCCGCATCGCCAAGGGACTCGTCGTCACCAAATACGGCCATGACATGCCCCTCGAAACCGTACAGCTCCGGGAGGCCGCCCATCCCGTTCCCGACGAGGCAGGGGAGAAGGGGGCCCGGGACATCCTGTCCCTCCTGGAAGACGTGACGGAGGAAGACCTCGTTTTCTGCCTTCTGTCCGGCGGTGGGTCGGCGCTTCTTCCCCTGCCGGCCCCGGGCATAACGCTCCCGGAAAAACAGGCCACCACCCGGGAGCTTCTCGCCAGCGGCGCGACGATACACGAAATCAACGCCATACGAAAACACCTGTCGGCCATCAAGGGGGGTGGCCTGGCGAAAGCCGTCTGGCCGGGAACCCTCGTTTCTCTCATCCTCTCCGATGTCATCGGCGACGATCTGGACACTATCGCCTCCGGCCCCACCGTACCGGACCGTTCGACCTTCCGGGAGTGCCTCGAGATCCTGGATAAATACAACCTGAAGGAACGGGTCCCCGAAAGCGTCCTGGCTCGTTTCAGGAGGGGTGCCAGGGGCGACGAGGCCGAAACGCCCAAGGCGGGAGACCCGGTTTTCGAGAAGACCCAGGCCGTCATCGTGGGGAGCGCGGGCATGTCCTTGACCGCAGCGAGGGAGGAGGCCCGCCGCAGGGGTTACAACACCCTTGTCCTGTCGTCCATGATCGAAGGTGAGACACGGGATGTGGCCCGGGTTCACGCCGCCATCGGCAAGGAAATCCTGAAAACGGGCCAGCCCGTGAGCCGACCCGGGTGTGTCATTTCAGGCGGCGAAACCACGGTGACCCTCCGCGGAAAAGGCCTGGGCGGCAGGAACACGGAATTCGTCCTGGCGGCGGCGATGGAAATCGGCGGGCTTCCCCAGGTTGTCGTTTTCAGCGCCGGGACCGACGGGACCGACGGCCCCACCGACGCCGCCGGCGCCGTGGCAGACGGAAAAACCCTGGCCCGGGCGGAAGAGCAGGGCCTTTCAGCGGCAAGGTACCTGGCAGACAATGATTCCTATCATTTCTTCGAGGCCTTGGGGGATCTCGTGAAAACGGGACCGACGATGACGAACGTCATGGACCTCCGAATCGTCATCGTCCCCTGAAAGGAGACCCTGGCGGGCGGCTTGAAAAAACCGCCGGAGACAAGGCGACCGGTTTCAGAAATGCGAGAAGGAAGCACGGCGTTGTGCCGCCATGACGGTCCGCAGGGGGCGGCGCACCGTTCGGGGCTTTTTCGCGGGGCTGTCAGGCCTTGGCGTAGAAGGATCTCTGCTTTTCCACCACATCGCCGATATCGTATAGGATTCTCGGAAGTTTCATGATGATCCGTTCCCAGGAAACGGTCTGGGGCGTTTCAAAAAGCTGGGTCCGGTTTTCCTTCTCGTAGGCTATGAGATCCTCGGATATTCCCGCCTCCAGGTATTTCCGGAACCGCTCGTGGCTCGACAGCACCCGGAGAAACCGTTCCGTCGACCGCTGGGGGGTCGTCAGGTAATCCCCCGCCGCCAGGATGGCGTCCTTGAATATCCGCCGCACGATGGCCTCCTCGGCGTTCCGGTCGTAGTGAAGGTCTGAAAAGGAGGAGTTGTCGGCGTATTTCTTGATCAGTTCATCGGCCACGTTCATATAGGTGAGCGTCAGGTCCTGCATAAAATAGTCGGATATCTCGAGGCCTTCCTCGATAACCAGGGCGGACAGGATGGTGGTCACGATGTCGATGGCCATCTTGTGGAGCCCCTTGTCCTTGTCGTCCATGGACACGCTCTGGTGCTTGTGATCGAAGGGGTGTGTGGAAAACTGGATCTGGGCGATGCTGCTCGCTTTTCTGAAAACCTCGATGAGCGTGAAGATCTCCACGCCCCAGTTCATGGCGAAATGCATCTTCTTGAGAAGCCCGATGTCGAAGGCCACCTCGCCGGAGAGCTGGTAGTTGAACATGAGCAGGTAGTCGATGATCCGGAGAAACTTTTCCTCTCCCGATTCGGAGAATTTTCGCTTGAAGGCGAGCAGCAGAGGGTCCACCAGGAGGCGCTTGACACGGCCGTACATGCGATTGTCCCCGATCCTGGCGTAAAAAGCCTTGGAAAACTGGTAATCCAGGGCCAGAACGGGATAGAAGAGGCGGTCCACCTGGCGGCGGTGAAAGGTCCGGATGTCGGCGTCGACCACGCCGACACACCGGGCCCCCAGCGCCTGGGCCACGCCGAAGGACATGAACATGTTCTTGCCTTTCCCGGGAAGGGTCAGATCGAAGCCCGCTTCGTTCAGTTGGTCATAAAGCCGCCGGAAGTCCGCGCCCTCGTTGTGCTGGATGACAAAATTGCGGATACCGTGACGTTTGCACAGGATGGCGAGTTCCAGGGCCTCTTGGTCGGTGGCCCTGTCAAGGCCGAATATGATGTTAGAAAGATAGGTCAAGCGGCTGATGTGCTTGAGGATATTCAGAAAAACAGGGCGATTTTCCTCCAGGGTGAATTCCGTCGCCAGGGTCGGTATGACGAGGACCGTCTTTTTCCGCCGGGAACTCAGTTTGAGCTTCGGCGCGAGGTCCTTTGTTTCCCGGGACAGAACGTAGAACGTGGTAACCCTGGTGTGCTTCTGGGATATGTTGAACATGACGGAACCCCTCTCTTTCTGGCGGACAGGAACGGCCGTCCTGTCCCCTGCCGTTCATGGAAGCGGCGCGCCGCAAACTGTCGGGGAGATATCTTCAGAATCGTCATGAAAATAGCATGATCCCGTCGTTTTTTCAAGGTCGCCGAAAGGGCGCATTGACACGGCGGGGCGCCCATGTTACGAAACGCCTTACCTCTCGCCGTTTCACCAGGCGACAGGCGACAATTTGAAATCTTCCGGAGGAAAAAAGCCATGGCATGGCACGGAGATCAAGGAAATCCCTGGGGCGGGCGGAACCGTCCCGATATCGAGGAGACATTGAGGAAGTTGAAACAGGCTTTTCCCATTCACAGCCTGCCCCTGGCGGGCAAGTTCGGCGCCTTTCCGGCGCTCCTCGCCATCATTGTCATTCTGTGGCTTCTTTCGGGGATTTATTTCGTCGCCCCCGACGAAGTCGGCGTGGTCAAGCGCTTCGGCGAGGCCGTCCGGACCACCCTGCCGGGGCCTCACTATCACGCGCCTTATCCCATCGAAACGGTTCTGAAACCGAAAGTGACCCAGGTGAGGCGGTACGAAATCGGTTTCCGGACCATCGGGGAGGGCGCCACGGGCAGAAGCCGGGTCGTCCCCGACGAGAGTCTCATGCTCACCAAGGGGGAGAACATCGTTAACCTCGGCTTCATTGTCCAATACAAGATCAATGATGCGATGAAATTCCTGTTCAACGTGAAATTTCCTGACGTAACCGTCAAGGACGCCGCCGAAGCGGCCATGCGGGAAACCGTGGGGGAGAACGACATCGACGATATCCTGACGACGGAAAAGTTCAAGATTCAGCAGGACACGAAAGTAAGCCTCCAGAGAATTCTCGACGGTTATGAATCGGGAATCCAGG
>Ga0209605_1002994_pt1 | contig 15399 bp, 13 predicted proteins | sample AD_UKC035_MetaG_FD_184408 | JGI IMG/M metagenome (GOLD analysis project Ga0209605, IMG submission 184408) | Active sludge microbial communities of municipal wastewater-treating anaerobic digesters from USA - AD_UKC035_MetaG (SPAdes) (version 2) | ecosystem: Engineered > Bioreactor > Anaerobic >...
CGCGCGCGCGCTGATCTTCGAGGGCTGCGCCCAGCCCAGCGGCTACACCGAGCCCCTGCTGCACCGCTACCGCCAGCAGTTCAAGGCGAAGATCGGCGCCTGACCGGCGCCGTGTTCGCGGCTGCCGCCGCTCCTACAGGGCGGCTCAAGCGCGCCGGTTCATGCAGGAGCGCCGGCAGACGCGAATGCGGCGGTCGAGGTCCGCTCACGCGCATCGCTTGCTGGATCTCTCCGTGTTCGCGGCCGCCGCCGCTCCTGCAGGGCGGCTCAAGTGCGCCGGTTCATGCAGGAGCGCCGGCAGGCGCGAATGCAGGCGCGCCGCGGGCGATGTGGTCGAAGAGAGTGACGACGCATCCGCACGGCTACGCATTGCCTTCCGCAGCAATCTTTCCGTAGCAACGAAAAAGGGCGCCGATCGGCGCCCTTTTTCGTCATGGAGTTACGTGTGTGCCCAGGCGCTCACCACAGCTGCCACCACGGCCGGTCGTCCTCCGGGCCACCGCGGAAGTAAACGCTGTCAGGGAAGTTCTTGCGCATGACGCGGTCGGCGTCGTCGCGCAGCTGCGCCATGCCGAGCTTGTCGTAGCTCATCACCATCAGGAACAGCGCCTCCTCGATCGCGGGGGCCTGCGGGAAGTTGCTCACCGCGGTCTGCGCGCGGTTGATCGCCGCGACGTAGGCGCCGCGGTTGTAGTAGTAGCGCGAGACGTGCACCTCATGCGAGGCGAGCGAGTTGATCAGGTACTGCATGCGCGCCCGCGAGTCTTCCGCATAGCGGCTCGCGGGGAAGCGCTCGACCAGCTCGCGGAAGCTGTCGAAGGCCTCGCGCGCGCCCTTGGGGTCGCGCTCGGAGAGATCCTGGCGCGACAGGCCGGCGAGCAGGCCGAGGTCTTCGTTGAAGTTGACCAGACCCTTGAGGTAGTAGGCGTAGTCGACGTTCGGGTGGTTGGGATGCAGCTTGATGAAGCGGTCGGCCGCGGCGAGCGCGAGCGCCTGCTCGCCCTGCTTGTAGTACGCATAGGCCACCTCGAGCTGGGCCTGCTGGGCGAAGCGACCGTAGGGGTAGCGTGCCTCGAGCTTCTCGAACAGCGTCACCGCGCGCTCGTAGCCGCCTTCGCTCATCGAGGCCTTGGCCTCGGAATAAAGCTTCTGCGCGTTCCAGCCCGCAGTCTCGTCGACCTGCTCGGGCAGCAGGCCGCAGCCGCCAAGCAGCAAGGCGCCGATCAGCGCGGCTTTTGCCGTTAAACTTCCGGGGGTGAACCTGGCCATCGAAGACACTCGCGTGAATGAACGCGCCGATTATATCCCAGCAGTCCTCCCGCCCGACGTCCTCTCCGACCTTCCGGCCGACGAGCTCGAGGCCTGCGAGACGCTGACGATTCCTGCCGAACTCGGCGGGCTGCGCCTCGACCAGGCGCTCGCGCGGCTCTTCCCCCAGCACTCGCGCAGCCGCCTGCAGGGCTGGCTCAAGGCGGGCTGGATCCGCGTCGACGGCGGCAGCCCGGACGCGCGCCGCAAGGTTTGCGGTGGGGAGTGCGTGGAGATCGACGCGCCGCCGCCCCCCGAGCTCGCTGCCGAGCTGCCCGAGGACATCCCGCTCGCGGTGGTGTACGAGGACGAGGACCTGCTGGTGATCGACAAGCCCGTCGGGCTGGTCGTGCATCCGGGCAGCGGCAACTGGAGCGGGACCCTGCTCAACGCCTTGCTGCACCGCAACCCCGGGCTCGCCGGGCTGCCGCGCGCCGGCATCGTGCATCGGCTCGACAAGGACACCAGCGGGCTGATGGTGGTGGCGAAGACGCTCGCCGCGCAGACCGAGCTCGTGCGCCAGCTCCAGGCGCGCACCGTCGGGCGCCACTACCGTGCGCTGGTGCAGGGCGAGCTGAGCGCCGGCGGCACGGTCGATGCGCCGATCGGGCGTCACCCCACGCAGCGCACGCGCATGGCGGTCGTCGGCAACGGCCGTCCGGCAGTCACGCATTACCGCGTCACCGAGCGCTTTTCCCGGGCGACCCTGGTCGAGTGCCGCCTGGAGACCGGGCGCACCCACCAGATCCGCGTGCACATGGCGCACATCGGCCATCCCCTGGTGGGCGACCCGCTCTATGGCGCGCGACGCTGCGGCGATGCGCGCCTCGACGGTTTTCCGCGCCAGGCCCTGCACGCCTTCCGGCTCGGCCTCGTACATCCGCGCAGCGGCGAGGCGATGCGCTGGGAGGTGCCGCTGGCAACGGATTTCGCCACGTTGCTGGACGAACTGCGGGGTGCGCCGCGATGAGCCTGCCTCCGCACGGCTACCAGCCATTCGCCCCCGGCCTGCTGCGTCCGGAGTGGCACCTGCCGCCCGGGGTGCATGCGATGGTGAGCACCCGCGAGGGCGGCGCGAGCCTGGCGCCGTGGGCGAGCTTCAACCTCGGCAGCCACGTCGGCGACGATGCGCGCGCGGTGGCGGCCAATCGCGCGCGGCTGTGCGCGGCGACTGGCGCCGAACCGGTGTGGCTCGAGCAGGTGCACGGTTGCGCGGTCGCGGACGCCGACTGCACCGCGGGCGTGCCCGCGGCCGACGCGGCGGTCGCGCGGGCTACCGGGCGGGCCTGCGCGGTGATGACCGCCGACTGTCTGCCGGTGCTGTTCTGCGACGCCGACGCCAGCGTGGTCGCCGCCGCGCATGCGGGCTGGCGCGGCCTCGCCGCCGGGGTGCTGGAGCGCACGGTGGAGCGCATGGGCGTGGCGCCCGGGCGGGTGCGCGCCTGGCTGGGGCCGGCGATCGGGCCGGCGGCCTTCGAGGTCGGCGACGAGGTGCGTGCGGCCTTCGTGGGTGCGGATCCGGGAGCGGCCGCTGCATTCGTGCCGGGTGTGGCGCCGGGGAAATGGCTGGCCGATCTCTTCATGCTCGCCCGCCGTCGCCTCGTCGCCGCGGGCGTGGGCCGGATCGATGGCGGCGGGGTGTGCACCGTCGCCGATCCGGGGCATTTCTACTCCTACCGACGCGACGGGACGACCGGGCGTTTCGCCTCGCTGATCTGGCTGGAGGAGGGGCGGCGCGGCGGAATCACGTGAGCGCGCCGTCGCCCCGATCCGTCTCGCATGACCGCCTTAGGGCTTGCGGCTATTGATCGGCGTCAGTTTCGGCTCTATCGTTGCGTTCGAGTGCTTCGCGCTCCTGCTCCAGGCGACGACGTCGGCGGGCCGGGGTGCCGAACAGCCACAGGAACAAGGCCAGGGGGGCGAGCCCCCAGAACACGAAGGTGAGCACGGCGGCAACGATCGTGTCCTCCGCCGCGGCGACGAGGATGACGACGTAGAGCCAGGCGATCGGAATCAGGTACATGGGTGGATTCTAGCGCGCGCCGGGTGCCGGTGCCGGAGGATCCCTGACAGGGCAGGAAACCGCGACCCCGACCCCGGAGCGGGCGGGTGCGGCCTCAGGAGAATGGGATGTCGGATTCGACGGGCAAGCAGGTGCCGCCGGGCATGCAGGCGATCCTCGCCGCCGGGCAGGCGATGGCGCAGGGCTTCTTCGATGCGCTCGCGCGCCAGCACGTGGCGATGCAGGACTCCTCGGGGGTGGCGGCGCAGAAGCTGCCGATGCCCGAGACGGAAGTGATGGCTTCGCTGCACCAGGCCTTCGCCGAGAAGCATGCCGAGCTGTGGTCGTCCATGCTTGCGCGTACGCCGGGTGAGGCGGGTCCTGCGGTTGTGCAGCCCGAGCCGGGCGACAAGCGCTTCGCCGCGCCTGAATGGTCCGAGAGTCCGGTTTTCGACTACATGCGCCAGGCCTACCTGCTCAACGCCGGCTTCCTGCGCCAGATGGCGGATGCGATGCCGATCGCCGACGGCCGCGCCAAGGCGCGCATGCAGTTCCTCACCCGCCAGTACATCGACGCGCTGTCGCCGAGCAACTTCGCGGCGACCAACCCCGAGTTCATCAAGACCGCGGTCGAGACCAAGGGCGAGAGCATCGCGCGCGGCATCCAGAACCTGCTCGGCGACCTCGAGAAGGGCCGCATCTCGATGACCGACGACGCGGCCTTCGAGATCGGGCGCAACCTCGCGCTCACCCCGGGCTCGGTCGTGTACGAGAACGAGCTCATGCAGCTGATCCAGTACGCGCCGCTGACGGAGAAGGTCGCGCAGGCGCCGCTGCTGATCGTGCCGCCGTGCATCAACAAGTTCTACATCATGGACCTGCAGCCCGAGAACTCGCTCGTGCGCTTCGTCGTCGAGCAGGGCTTCACGGTCTTCCTGGTGTCGTGGAAGAACCCGCGTCCCGACACCGGCGGCCATTACACCTGGGACGACTACCTCGACAAGGGGCCGCTCGCGGCGCTCGAGGTCGTGCGTTCGATCACCCGCGTCAAGAAGCCCAACGTGCTCGGCTTCTGCGTCGGCGGCACCATCCTCACCTCGGCGCTCGCGGTTGCGCGCGCGCGCGGCGAGGAGCCGGTGGCGAGCCTGACGCTGATGACCACGCTGCTCGACTTCTCCGACGCCGGCGAGCTCGGCTGCCTGGTCGACGAGGCGAGCGTGACCGCGCGCGAGGCCGCGATCGGCAAGGGCGGGGTGCTCAAGGGGCAGGAACTCGCCAACGTGTTTTCCTTCCTGCGTGCCAACGACCTCGTCTGGCAGTACGTGGTCGGCAATTACCTCAAGGGCAACAAGCCGGTCGCCTTCGACCTGCTGTACTGGAACTCCGACTCGACCAACCTGCCAGGGCCCTTCCTCACGTGGTACCTGCGCAACATGTACCTCGAGAACAACCTGCGCGTGCCGGGCAAGCTGCGCATGCTCGGGCAGAAGGTCGACCTCGGCAAGGTGGACGTGCCGGCCTACCTGATGGCAGCGCGCGAGGACCACATCGTGCCGTGGAAGAGCGCCTATCTGGCGCGCAACGTGCTGGGCGGCGAAACCACCTTCGTGCTGGGGGCGAGCGGCCACATCGCCGGTGCGATCAACCCGGCCTCGAAGAACCGCCGCAGCTACTGGACCGCCGACGTGCGCCCGGCCGATCCCGACGAGTGGTTCGACAGCGCGGCCGAGCACAAGGGCAGCTGGTGGCTGCACTGGGCCGAGTGGCTGCGCGGCCACGGCGGCAAGGAGGTGGCCGCTCGCGGCCGCCTGGGCAGTACGAAGTACGAGCCGATCGAGCCGGCGCCGGGGCGCTACGTGAAGGAGCGTTCCTGACGCGGCGGGAGACGATTTTCAGCGTTCGGCGGCAGCGCATCGGGCGGTCGCTGCCGTCGTGTTCGACGACCGTCCAGCATCACAACAGGACCCCGCATAGGGAGAGGAGAAGAAGATGGCAAGAGTTGCACTGGTAACCGGCGGCATGGGCGGTCTCGGCGAGGCGATCTGCATCAAGCTCGCGGCGCTCGGCTACAAGGTGGTCACGACCCATTCGCCCAGCAACACCAAGGCTCAGGAGTGGCTGCAGACCATGAACAACATGGGCTACGGCTTCAAGGCCTATCCCTGCGACGTGGCCGATTTCGATTCCTGCAAGGCCTGCGTGGAGCAGGTCACCAAGGAGGTCGGCGCGGTCGATGTGCTGGTCAATAACGCCGGCATCACCCGCGACATGACCTTCAAGAAGATGACCAAGGCCGACTGGGATGCGGTCATCAGCACCAACCTCGACTCGGCCTTCAACATGACCAAGCAGGTCATGGACGGCATGGTCGAGCGCAAGTGGGGCCGCGTGATCAACGTGTCCTCGGTGAACGGCCAGAAGGGCGCCTTCGGCCAGACCAACTACGCCGCCGCCAAGGCCGGCATGCACGGCTTCACCAAGGCGCTGGCGCTGGAAGTGGCGCGCAATGGCGTCACCGTCAACACCATCTCGCCGGGCTACATCGGCACCAAGATGGTGATGGCGATCCCGCAGGAGATCCTCGACTCCAAGATCCTGCCGCAGATCCCGGTGTCCCGCCTGGGCAAGCCGGAAGAGATCGCCGGCCTGGTCGCCTACCTGTCCTCGGACGAGGCCGCCTTCGTGACCGGCGCCAACATCTCGATCAACGGCGGCCAGCACATGTTCTGATCCGTCGGCGGCCGATTCCGGTACCGCAGCGTGGCGCGCTCCACTGGGGCGCGCCATTTTTTTGTGCGCGCCGTGGCCGGGAAGATCGCTATTGCATCGCAACATGAGTTGTGAAACAGGGGCTATAATCCGCGCGTGAGGTGGCTGATGCGCTGCCGCATCCACGACCGAAGCGCGCGCCGGCTGTCCCGGTTCGCAGGCGGCCTTGGTTTTTTACAAATGCTCCTGAAGGATTTCAAGATGTCCCAGAAAATCGCTCTTGTCACCGGCGCCATGGGTGGTCTCGGCACGGCGATCTGCCAGTCGCTGTCCAAGGACGGCTTCAAGGTCGTGGCCAACTGCCTGCCGAACTTCGAGCAAAAGGACGCCTGGCTGTCCGCACAGCGCGACCTCGGCTTCGACTTCGCCGCCGCCGAAGGCGACGTGTCGAACTACGAGTCGTGCGCGGCGATGGTCGCCAAGATCGAAGCCGACATCGGCCCGATCGACGTGCTGGTGAACAACGCCGGCATCACCCGCGACAAGTTCTTCCCCAAGATGGAGAAGGGCCAGTGGGATGCGGTGATCAACACCAACCTGAACAGCCTGTTCAACGTCACCCACCACGTCTCCGCCAAGATGGCCGAGCGCGGCTGGGGTCGCATCATCAACATCTCGTCGGTCAACGGCGTCAAGGGCCAGGCCGGCCAGACCAACTACTCGACCGCCAAGGCGGGCGTGCTGGGCTTCACCAAGGCGCTGGCCGCCGAACTCGCCACCAAGGGCGTGACGGTCAATGCGATCGCCCCGGGCTACATCGGCACCGACATGGTCATGGCCATCCGCGAGGACATCCGCCAGGGCATCATCGACACCGTGCCGATGAAGCGCCTCGGCCGTCCGGACGAGATCGGCGACCTGTGCGCCTACCTCGCCTCCGACAAGGCTGCCTACATCACCGGTGCGACCATCAACATCAACGGTGGCCTGCACATGTGCTGATGTTGCGCCGTGTCATGCGCGAAATCACGCAACCCCGTCGAAAGACGGGGTTTTTTCGTGGTTTCGATGTCGCAGCGCGATATAATTTTTTTGCACAGAGCGAAGACACCGCCGCCGAGGAGATGGAGAAATGCCGGAACAGCAGCGCTTGATCAAGAAGTACCCGAACCGCCGTCTCTACGACACGCGGACCAGTTCCTACATCACCCTGGCCGACGTCAAGGACCTGGTGCTCAACCACGAGCACTTCCAGGTGGTGGATGCGAAGACCGGCGAGGACCTGACGCGCAGCATCCTGCTCCAGATCATCCTCGAGGAAGAGGCCGGGGGCGCGCCGATGTTCACCAGCGACCTGCTCGCGCACATGATCCGCTTCTACGGCAACGCCATGCAGGGCATGATGGGCAAGTACCTGGAGAGCAACATCAAGGCCTTCACCGAGATGCAGGTCAAGCTCCAGGACCAGGCGCGCGCGATCTACGGCGAGAACAGTCCGGTGGGCCAGGACCTGTGGGCGCAGTTCCTCAACTTCCAGGGGCCCGCGTTGCAGAGCATGATGGGCGCCTACGTCGACCAGTCGAAGAAGATGTTCGAGCAGATGCAGACGCAGCTCGAGAGCCAGACGCGCAACATGTTCACCGGCTTCCAGTTCCCCGGCTACGTCCGTCCCGAGGACGAGCCCGCCGCGCCCAAGGGCGACGGCAAGAAGTAAGCGGCGCCGCGTGCCGCCGAGGCTGCCGCCGCCCCGACCCGACAGGTTTTTTGCATGACCACCTTCAAGACCCCCGACCTGCCGCGCGTCGGCTTCGTCTCCCTCGGCTGCCCCAAGGCGACGGTCGACTCCGAGCACATTCTGACCCGGTTGCGCGCGGAGGGCTATTCGATCTCGGGTAGCTACGACGACGCCGACCTGGTCGTCGTCAACACCTGCGGCTTCATCGACGCTGCGGTCGAGGAGTCGCTCGACGCGATCGGCGAGGCGCTCGCCGAGAACGGCAAGGTCATCGTCACCGGCTGCCTCGGCGCCAAGGACGACGTGATCCTCGCCGCGCACCCGCAGGTGCTCGCGGTCACCGGCCCGCATGCCACCGAGGAGGTCATGCACGCGGTGCATCGCCACCTGCCCAAGCCGCACGACCCCTTCACCGACCTCGTGCCGCCGCAGGGCATCCGGCTCACGCCGCAGCACTACGCCTATCTCAAGATCTCCGAGGGCTGCAACCACCGCTGCAGCTTCTGCATCATCCCGTCGATGCGCGGCGACCTCGTCAGCCGGCCGATCCACGAGGTCATGCGCGAGGCCGAGGCGCTTGCCGACGCCGGCGTCAAGGAGTTGCTGGTGATCTCGCAGGACACCTCGGCCTACGGGGTGGACGTCAAGTACCGCACCGGCTTCTGGGGCGGGCGCCCGGTCAAGACGCGCCTGCTCGACCTGGCCAAGGCGCTCGGCGAGCTCGGCATCTGGATCCGCATGCACTACGTGTATCCGTATCCGAGCGTGGACGACCTGATCCCGCTGATGGCCGAGGGAAAGATCCTGCCCTACCTGGACGTGCCCTTCCAGCACGCCAGCCCGCGCATCCTCAAGGCCATGAAGCGTCCGGCCAACGCCGAGAACGTGCTCGAGCGCGTGCGCAAGTGGCGCAGCATCTGCCCCGAGCTCACCATCCGCTCGACCTTCATCACCGGCTTCCCCGGCGAGACCGAGGAAGACTTCGAGATGCTGCTGAACTTCCTCGAAGAGGCCCAGCTCGACCGCGTCGGCGCCTTCGCCTATTCGCCGGTCGAGGGCGCGACGGCCAACGAGCTGCCCGGCGCGGTGCCGGACGAGGTGCGCGAGGAGCGCCGCGCGCGCCTGATGGACTTCCAGGAAGACATCTCCACCCAGCGCCTCGAGGCCAAGATCGACCGCGAGATGACCGTGCTGGTCGACGAGGTCGACGAGGAGGGGGCGCTCGCGCGTTCGCCGGGCGACGCGCCCGAGATCGACGGTCTCGTCATCATCCCCGAGGGCGACGGCCTCGCGCCGGGCGACTTCGTGCGGGTGCGCATCACCGACTGCGATGTGCACGACCTCTACGCCGAGCGCATCGAGTAAGGGCGGCTTCGCCGCGCCGGAGCCCCCGTCGTGGTGAGCGGCGCGGGCGCGGTCGGCCTGGCTTGCGCCGAACCTTCGACCGCAGGGCCGGTGATCGGGCTCGCGCTCGGCAGCGGCGCCGCGCGCGGCTGGGCGCATCTGGGCGTGCTGCAGGAGCTCGCGCGCGAGGGCGTGGTGCCGCAGATCATCACCGGCTGCTCGATCGGCGCCTTCGTCGGCGCCGCTGCGGCCTCGGGCGACCTCGCCAAGCTGGTGCGCTGGGCCGAGACGCTCAAGTGGCAGGACGTGGTGTCGCTGCTCGACGTGTCGCTGCGCGGCGGCCTGATCAAGGGCCAGAAGCTGATCGACTTCTTCGAGCGCAACTTCGTCGACCGCGACTTCACCGAACTCGACCAGCGCTTCGCCTGCGTCGCCACCGAACTCTCCACCGGGCGCGAGATCTGGCTTCACGAGGGCAGCGTCTCCGCCGCGGTGCGCGCCTCGATCGCGCTCCCCGGGCTGATGACCCCGGTGCTGCACCAGGGCCGCATGCTGGTCGATGGCGGCCTGGTCAATCCGGTGCCGGTGTCGCTTTGCCGAGCGATGGGGGCCGACGTGGTGATCGCGGTGGACCTCGGCTCGGACATGGTGGGGCGCGCCATCCGGCGCTCGGCGGTCGCGCCCGCGCCGGTCGAGGAGACCGAGGCCGGGTGGACCGAGCGCCTGCTCGCCCGCTTCGGCTTCGCCAGCGACGAGGAGCCCGGCGCACCGGCGCGGCCCCTGGCTGCGGACGACAATCTTCCCTCGCTGGTCTCGGTGATCAGCTCCAGCATCAACATCATGCAGGTCCGCATCGCGCGCAGCCGCCTCGCCGGCGAGCCGGCCGACCTGCTGGTGTCGCCGCGGGTGAGCCAGCTCGGCCTGATGGATTACCACCGCGCCGACGAGGCCATCGCCGAGGGCGTGGCGGCGGTGGCGCGGGTGAGGCCGCTGCTGCGCGAGCTGCTCGGCGGCACCAACGAGTGAGGATCGGATGAGCGATGAACTGAACGCGCGCCTGCGTACGATCGTCGGCGCGGCGAACGTGCTCGAGGCCGAGGCCGACATGGCGCCCTTCCTGAGCGACTGGCGCGGGCGCTACCACGGCCGCGCGCGCGCGGTGGTGCGTCCGCGCGACACCGCCGAGGTGGCCGCGGTGGTCGCCGCCTGCGCGCAGGCGGGAGTGGCGATGGTGCCGCAGGGCGGCAACACCGGGCTGTGCGGCGGCGCGACCCCGCTCGTCGACGGCGCGGCGGTGGTGATCAGCCTGGCGCGCATGAACCGCATCCGCGCGCTCGATGCCGACAACGACACGCTCACGGTCGAGGCCGGCTGCACGCTCGCTGCCGTGCAGGAGGCGGCGCAGGCGGCCGGGCGCCTGTTCCCGCTCTCGCTCGCCTCGGAAGGCAGCTGCCTGATCGGCGGTAACCTGTCGACCAACGCCGGCGGCGTGCAGGTGCTGCGCTACGGCAACACGCGCGAGCTGGTGCTCGGGCTCGAGGTGGTGCTGCCCGACGGTCGTGTGTGGGACGGCCTGCGCGGCCTGCGCAAGGACAACACCGGCTACGACCTGAAGCAGCTCTTCATCGGCGCCGAGGGCACCCTGGGCATCGTCACCGCCGCGGTGCTCAAGCTCTTTCCGGCCATCCGCAGCCGCGCCACGGCCTGGGTGGCCGTGCCAGACCCGCGCGCCGCGGTGCGCCTGCTCGGGATGCTGCGCGCAGTGTGCGGCGAGCGCGTCAGCGCCTTCGAGATCGTCGGCCGCACGGCGCTCGGGCTGGTGCTCCAGCACATTCCGGGCGCGCGCGATCCGCTCGCCGGTGCGCCGGCGTGGTCCGTGCTGGTCGAGCTCTCCGACCCCGATGTCGATGCGCCGCTCGACGCGCAACTGCAGGCCGTGCTGGGGGAGGCCTGCGCGCAGGGCCTGGCCGCCGACGCCGCGGTGGCGGCGAGCGCAGCACAGGCGCAGGCCCTGTGGGCGCTGCGCGAGGACATCTCCGAGGCGCAGCGCATCGAGGGCGTCAGCATCAAGCACGACGTCTCGGTGCCGGTGAGCCGCATCCCCGAGTTCCTCGAGCGCGCGGGCGCGGCGCTCGCCGCGCGCTGGCCGGACGTTCGCGTGGTGGCCTTCGGCCACATCGGCGACGGCAACCTGCACTACAACCTGTCCAAGCCTGCGGCCGACGACAACGCCGCCTTCATCGCACGCACCGCCGAGGTCAATCGCATCGTGCACGACCTGGTGTGCGAGCTCGGCGGCTCGATCTCGGCCGAGCACGGCCTCGGCCAGCTCAAGCGCGAGGAGGTGCTGCGCTACAAGCCCGCGCTCGAGATGGAGCTGATGCGACGGGTGAAGCAGGCCTTCGATCCAGCCGGACTGATGAACCCGGGCAAGGTGCTGTAGAAATTTCAAAAAGGGGGTTTACAGGCCTGGGGGTGCGACCTATAATGCGCGCTCTTCGGTGCCGGGGGTATAGCTCAGCTGGGAGAGCGCTTGCATGGCATGCAAGAGGTCAGCGGTTCGATCCCGCTTACCTCCACCAAACTGAAGAATGCAGTCCCCATCGTCTAGAGGCCTAGGACACCGCCCTTTCACGGCGATAACCGGGGTTCGAATCCCCGTGGGGACGCCATACAAGGCAGTCCAGCCAGTGGCTGGAAGGCAAGCCGGCGAAAGCCGGGCAGGTCAGTGCGGAGTGGTAGTTCAGTCGGTTAGAATACCGGCCTGTCACGCCGGGGGTCGCGGGTTCGAGTCCCGTCCACTCCGCCAGTTTCAAACGCAGGGCCTTGGTCCTGCGATGTCCAGGAGGTGACGCTCCCGGACAGTTGCGGTGGGCTTTGCCAGAAGCTATAATTGTCGACTCGTTGTGGGGGTATAGCTCAGCTGGGAGAGCGCTTGCATGGCATGCAAGAGGTCAGCGGTTCGATCCCGCTTACCTCCACCAAAAGATTTTCGCAGTAGATAGGCTTGCAGTCCCCATCGTCTAGAGGCCTAGGACACCGCCCTTTCACGGCGATAACCGGGGTTCGAATCCCCGTGGGGACGCCAACAAAGGCGGCTCGACAATGTTCGGGTCGCGACCGGCGGAAGCCGGAGCAGGTCAGCGCGGAGTGGTAGTTCAGTCGGTTAGAATACCGGCCTGTCACGCCGGGGGTCGCGGGTTCGAGTCCCGTCCACTCCGCCACCAAAAAAGCCACCGTATGGTCTCCGTACGGTGGCTTTTTTCTGTCTGCGCCCAGAACTGGCCATCTCGCGTCGGTCCGCGAGGAGGGGGCGCACAAGCGCCCCCTCCTCACGCCTCACCCGCCCGCGCCCTGCTTCTTGATGCGGTAGTTCAGCTGCGGCCGCGTCATGCCGAGCAGCCGTGCCGCTGCCGAGAGGTTGCCGTTGGCGCGCTCGACGGCGTGTTGCAGCAGGCGCTGCTCGAAGGCGTCGAGCGAGATCCCCGAGTCGAGCACCGCCGTGGCGAGATCCTGCTGCTCCCGCTGTGCCGCCTCGAGACCGCCCTGGGCGCTGAGCGAGTGCTCGCGGGCGTGTTCGTCGAACGTGGCGATGAAGAGGTGTTCGACCTCGATCTGGCCGTTCGGCGGCGCCAGGATCACCCCACGCTCGAGCACGTTCTCGAGTTCGCGCACGTTTCCCGGCCAGGTGTGCAGCTTGAGCGCACGCATCGCCTTGTCGCTCAGGCCGGCGATGTGCTTGCCGTGCAGGGTCTCGAAGCGGCGCACCATGGCCTCGACGAGCGCGGGGATGTCGCCCGTGCGCTCGCGCAGCGGCGGAATCGTCACGGGGTAGACGTTGAGGCGGTAGTACAGGTCGCGCCGGAACGTGCCGGCATTGACCGCCTTCTGCAGGTCGACGTTGGTCGCGGCGACGAGGCGGACGTTCACCTTGCGGGTGCGCTCGTCGCCGAGGCGTTCGATCTCGCCTTCCTGTAGCGCGCGCAGCAACTTGGCCTGCGCGGGCAGCGGCAACTCGCCGACCTCGTCGAGGAAGAGGGTGCCGCCGTGCGCGCGCTCGAACTTCCCCGCGCGCGAGGCGTGGGCACCGGTGAACGCGCCGCGTTCGACGCCGAAGAGCTCGGATTCGATGAGCTCGTCGGGCAGCGCGGCGCAGTTCACCGCGACGAAGGCCTCGTCCTTGCGCGCGCTCATCTCATGCAGCGTGCGTGCGAAGCGCTCCTTGCCGACGCCGGTCTCGCCGAGCAGCAGCACCGAGACATTGGTCGCCGCCGCGCGACTGATCAGATCGTAGGCGTGCAGGAAGGCGGTGGAGCTGCCGATGAGGTCGGGGGTGCGGTGCGGACCGGCGATCGTCCGGCGCATGGCCTCGATCTCTTCGCGCAGCTCGAGCAGGCGGCCGACGATCGAGTCGGCCTGGAAGTAGGGCAGCAGGCTGTCCACGTCCGGCCAGTCCTCTGCCGGGCGGCCGACGATGCGGCAGCGCTCGTGTCCGGTCGCCGCGCACTCGGTCTCGCGGAAGAGGATGAAGCGTCCGGTGAAGGCGCTGGTGTAGCCCGAGGCGTAGCCGATCATCATCCAGCACACCGGCTCGGTGGACTCGCCGAAGGCCTGCACGTGCGCTTCCGCCTCCCAGGCGTTCTCCCACAGGAATTCAGCGTAGAAGCCGTTGTCGGGGCCGCCGAACTCGAGCCGCACCGGCTCGACGCGGGCACAGCCCTCGAGCATGTGCAGCTGCGGCCCCATCACGAAGGCGTCGGCCAGGTCGCTGCCGCTGCGTGTCTTGCGCGCCAGCTCGGCGTCGCGCATGCCCGAGGCGAAGCCCATGCGGGTGAGGATGCGGCGCGCCTGCTCGCGGCCGACCGATTCGATCAGCTCCTTGCGCAGCTCGGCCATCGCGCCGGCGTGCAGAAGCAGCATGCGGTGCTCGCCGAGCCAGATGAGGCCGTCCTCCGCGGCAAAGCGCAGCAGGCTGCGCAGGTCGGCGTTCTCCGGGTATTGGATGCTGGCCAAGGGGTCTCCTCCAGGCGGGTTTCGCTTCCGCTCTGCGGCGGTTGGTTTCCGGGGTCGTCGTCGTGGCCGGGCGAAGTGTTCAGATTACCTCAGGCGATTGGCTTCGGGCGGCGCGAAATTCCATCGATTATGTGGAAAATCTCGAGAAAAAGATACGGGGTAGGTGAAAGAACCGGACTTTTCACCATCTCGCCGAGCCTGTCCTTCTCCTGCGCGCGCCTGAAGTGGTGCCCGCCGTCAAGCGGGTTGGGGCGATTCGCCGGCACGGCGGGTTGCTGCAGGGCAATAAATAGACTAAATCAAATAATCAACGGGGCGCCGGGTTTGATCATTTGGTGAAGCCGAAAATCGGCGCTGCAAGGGTGAAATATCGAGAAAGATGCCGAATCGGGCCATAAGCAAAGGTTTTTTGAGATTGGCACGGAACTTGTTAGGTACTCCCCTGCGGCCAGCCCGTGTTGATCAATCCGAAGGAGTGTGGGGATGAAGAACACCGAACCGGCGGTGGACCTGAATCGAAAGTTCGTCCGCCTGATCGAGCGCCGCCCGGACGGCTTCGTGGAGTTCGAGTTCGCCATCGGCGACCCCGAGCTGTTCGCGGAGATGTTGTTGCCGTCGGACGCCTACGAATCCTTTTGCCAGTCGAACCACGTCGTCTTTCTCGATCCGCGCGAGGAGGCGGCGAAGGACGAGGACGAGGCCGGGGACTGGAACTGGACCCTGCATCAAGCCACCCATCAGCGCTTCCGCTGAGCGCCGACAGACGAGTACACAGGAGGAGATTCCATGCAGATCGATTTGCGCACCGTCACCATCAAGCCGCTGCGGCAGACGTTCGACAACATCGCCCGCCGCATCGGCGCGGACAAGCCGGCGTCGCGCTACCAGGAAGGCACGCTGGACATGCAGCAGACCGCGAACTTCCATTACCGCCCGACCTGGGATCCCGCGCACGACATCTACGATGCCTCGCGCACTGCGATCAAGATGGCCGACTGGTACGCCTTCAAGGATCCGCGCCAGTTCTACTACGGCGCCTACACCCTTGCGCGCGCCAAGCAGCAGGACACCGCCGAGGCCAACTTCGATTTCGTCGAGAACCGTGGCCTGGCGGCAACCCTGCCCGAGTCGGTGCGCAAGACCGTGCTCGAGCTGCTGCTGCCGCTGCGCCATGTGGCCTGGGGCTCGAACATGAACAACGCGAGCGTCTGTGCCTACAGCTACGGCACGGGCTTCTCGCAGCCGCACATCTACCAGGCGATGGACCAGCTCGGCATCGCCCAGTACC
>Ga0209605_1002995_pt1 | contig 15396 bp, 25 predicted proteins | sample AD_UKC035_MetaG_FD_184408 | JGI IMG/M metagenome (GOLD analysis project Ga0209605, IMG submission 184408) | Active sludge microbial communities of municipal wastewater-treating anaerobic digesters from USA - AD_UKC035_MetaG (SPAdes) (version 2) | ecosystem: Engineered > Bioreactor > Anaerobic >...
CCGTCTCGCACCTACCATCTCGGACCAACTGAAGTACAACCCATCATGGATCTACCATCATGGATCTACCATCATTCACCACCTGAAGTGGTATATGTGTAGTATATCTCCATGTACGGGAGAAATACTGGGTATAACACCTAGGTATTAACGGCATAGCTTGTACCTACCATCATTAACCCTTAATATTTATACTAGGTATTAATACTTAATATTTATACTAGGTATTAATACTTAATATAAATATTAGGGGTCGACTAAGCAAGGTAACCACCATGAGTAAACATAGGGAGCCACAAGAAGAAGCCTCAGAGGGCCATGCCTCAATGGATTTTCTTTTGCTTGTAATCGTCTTTCTCATCGGGTACGGGGTGAGTAAGATGTACCATTTCCTCCGCCAAATTCTAAAAGGAACCAAATGAACGACGAGAATACCACGCCTGACGTCGAAGAAGGCCGGTTCTTCAAGGGCAAACTCGTGCCCACCAAGGAGATCCACAATCGCTGCTCGACCCTCATCGGGGAGATGCTTCAGGGAGACATCCTGAGCAATGGGTTCCGAATGAAGCTCCAGAGGATCATGAGCTACATCAAGACGCTCACCGCTCGGAATGAGAATCAGAAGAAGCTCATCATCGAGCTCAAGGAGAAGGTGGACGAGAAGAGCAGGCTCCTGAGGGAACAGCAGGAAGACAATAAGGAGGGCTGGCTCGATCTCTATGAGATCATCTCAGAGCTCGTGCCTGAGTGGACCACTCACAGGATGGATCACCCTCGGCACGAAGCCCTCCGGATGGCCCTCCACGACTTGGCCGCCAAGAAGACTACGCTGGAAGACAAGGCCAGGGCTTGGGAGGCTGTCTATGACACCATGAGGGAGTTGGTGCCCAACTTCATCTCCTACGGGAACACCGGGATGGCCATGGCTGTGAATGTCGTCAAGTCCCTCACAAAGAAACAAGACAACACCTCGAAAGATGCGATCGCGTATCACACGCTTTCGGCAGCACTCCGCATTGAAAATCCCTCCTATGCCACCCAGCATGGGGATGTCTCCAATGAGACTGCAGCCTGCCTGGAGATTTACTCAGTCTTTCGGAAGAATCGGAGGCTCACGGCTCGCATCGAGACCATCGAGAAGACTTTGGCTCAGATGAACCTCAAGGTTCTTTGAAAGGTAACCATGAATCCAGCAGAGAAACTGCTCGCAAGCACTCGCACCGAGGACCTCTGGGACATGATCATTGCCTTCCGGGAGACTCAAAAGCGACTCAAGCTTGGGCGCCGACACACCTACGTATGTAATACCCTGGAGGAAGCAAGAAAGTCTTTCCCATCCCTGGACAAGAGCTTTGGTCTGGCAAAGGCTTACGTCGTTCGGCTGATCACAGGAGATGAGCACCGCATGTCTTGTTCTCCAGTTTGTATTTGGCTCTTCAACACACTCATGAACCCACTTCCTTTTGAGTCTCCTAAAAAGAAAGAGTTCTGGAAAATGAAGAAACTGCACATCCGAGATTACCGTATCCGCTGGATTGATCACATGATCGCGACCATCCGGGCGGAGATCGATAAGCGCCCAGACACAGCATGAAGAATCACAACACACGATGGTGGCTGGCTTGGCTCATCGGAGTCACCTTCGCCATCTTCTGCTTTGCAACCACCGTTGCCCATGGAAAGACCATACCGGTCTGTTCGTGGAATAAGCCAGGAGCCAACCCGTACATAGGAGATCTGCGGGAGGCAGTCCTCAATCAGAAGGACATTCCCGTGGAGATCCTCCACCGGCTCGCACATCGGGTGGATCGCAAGGAATACGACGAGATCGTATCCATCCGACGTGACTCCATTACATCTGATTCTACAAATCAGAAGGGAGTACACAAGTATTCTCCACACATCTGGAACATGAACTTCGGTTCACGAGGAAGGGTCTGCACGACTGTTGATCGCTCGAAGTGGAAACCAAGCGCCGAAGAAAAGGCTATGGTCTTCTGCGAGGGACAGTATTGCATTCTTCTCCCGGAGGTCTGTCGGAACATCTCTCGCGTCACTCGTTTGAGCGAGGAGCTCACCAATGCACACACCATTTTCCCTGCGATTGAAGAACAAGGCTTACCGTCATTCGAGGCAATGGCGGCCTTGGATGCGGTACCTCATGCCCCACCCGGAGAAGATCCTGGTCAAGCCTTCTCTTCGGTTGCGGTTGTTTCTCTCACCGATCACACATCTTTCTTCGGCGGGGAAAATACCACCCCTCCTGGAGTTCCTGTCTCACCGGTCCCCGAGCCCTCCACCTGGGCCATGATGATTGCAGGCTTGGGAGTTCTCTACTTAGCCAAGAAAAGGAATTGATATGACTGCAACGAAAGCTCAACTGAAGAATCGAAAAACCTTCTACAGCTTCCTCCGCTCCGGGGTAATCCCGCAGACAAAGGGAAGACTTCTGAACAACAAAGGTGCATGCTGTCTCGGCGTGGCCTGCGAAGTCGTTCGTCAACTGCATCCCCACAAGTTCGAATGGTCTGATATGCATTGTTTCATCATCAAATCGGATGACGAGTACTACCGCAGATTACCTCCTCCGAAACTCTTGGAAGAATACTTCGGTTTCGAAGAAGCTAATCCGAGACTTGTTGGAGAGACAGTTCTTGCGTCCACACTCAATGACAAGAGGGGCTACTCCTTCGCCATGATCGCGGATGCCTTCGAGAAGGTTTATCCGGTGAAATAGGAGATACGAGATGAGTCTCATCGCTCTCTGCGCATGCACCATCGGGCTTCACATTGGGTCTCAACACTTCGGTGGTGATGGCTCGGTGAACCACAACAACTTCAATCCGGGTTTGTACGTCAAGAAGAATGGGTGGACGATCGGCGGCTATCACAATTCCTACCGACGCGCCTCCATCTACGCGGGCTACACCTTCGAAACCTACGATCGCAGGTGGGCTCTCACTTCGGCCTATGTCACAGGCTACAATCACACCAAGGTTCTCTTGGTTCCCTCGGTGAGGCTGGGCGAGCACCTGAGGCTCGCAGGCTTCCCTCCGGTCGGCAAACATGCCGGCCTCATTCATCTCTCTTTGGAGAAAGAACTGTGATTCGATTCCTCCTCTTGTTCCTTCTAAGTGCGGAAGATCGTGCGCTCATTCGCACTCTCCTCATCGAGGAAGAAAAGCATCAGCTCAACAAGATTGTCCTCTGCAGCGATCCGCTGACAGGGAGGCTGCGAACAGTGGAACGTTCCCTTGAGCGGTACTACGTGAAGGCTGCGAAGCAAGCCTCTCGTCTGGCGGAGTTCTTCGATGCCTAACGACAATCATCTGGGCTTTCCCATGTGGCTTCGATTCCATCTCCACATGGCGAACGAATGCAAGGGACCTTGGATCATCCAACTACCTGTGTGAGGCAAAAAAGAAAGGAGCCTAAGCTCCCTTCTTCCTGATCTTCTTCGCGGTCTTGATGTCCACAACGACGCCTTCCTGCTCAAGTGCCTGCGCAAGTTCTTCGTCGGACATCTCCTTCTCCTCGTTGCCTTCCACAACCTCTCGGCGAGACAGCTTCGGCTTCTCGAATTCCACAAGCTCCTTCGCCCACCGTGCAGCCGACTCATAGTCCTCCTTCTGGAGGGCCAGGTGGATACACAGTCGAATGACCTGCACACTCGACAATTCCGGCATGTCATCCAAGACAAGCTTGAATGCCTTCGCCTGCTCTTTGAACTGGGCTTGGATGCTCTTGTTGAGAAGATGGATCGACGCAATCTTCTCGTTGCCCAACGCGCGATCTGCTTCGTTTGCATTTATCAAGTGCTCATGTAGCTGTCGCTTGTTCACCATCGCTTTCGTCGGGGTTACCTTCTTAGATGACCCCTTAGGAGAACTCTTTCTCATGGCTTTCCTTTCTTGGACCATCTAGGTTCTTGAGTTCAAAGAACTCTTCAACACCAGGGGGTATCTCTCCCCCTACCCATAGGGGCCGTCTGGCTCCGCAACCACAAGGGTCTGATGACCCGACTACCACAGAGGATTTACACAATGGCTTTCAAGCAACCCAAGTCGTCTTCGTCCACCAAGGTCTCCGTCAAGTGGGGTTCGAAGGACGACAACATCCAGTTCGCCATCATCCGGGGTGCCGAACTCTGGTGGGCCAAGCTCGATCCCAAGCATCCGGTCGAGCCCTTCGGTACTCTCCAATGGGAAGTCCAGCTTCGCTTCCCGAAGAGTGCCGTCGAAGAGATGGAACAATTCGGCACCGTCAAGAAGTGCAAGGAAGGCAAGCTCTATCAGCTGAACCTCAAGAAGAAGGCCGTCAAGGCAGATGGCGAGCCGGCGAAGCCCATCAAGGTCGAGCTCAAGAACGAAGATGGTGATCTGGAGGAAATCGATCCCCGCACGATCGGCAATGGCTCTGTGGGTGCCGTGAAGATCATGCTCCGTGACTACCAAATCACCGGCCCCAAGGGCAAGGTCACCAAGGAAGGCACTGCCATCACGCTGCATGCCGTCCAGCTCGATGAAGAAGGCTACATCAAGTACGAACCTCGTGACGGTGGCTTCGACTTCGATGAAGAAGACGAAGACGAAGCTCCCAAGAAGAAGTCCAAGGCTCCCGTCAAGAAGTCCAAGAAGGTCGTCGAAGAGGACGATGACGAGGATGACGAGGACGAAGATGAAGACGAGGATGACGAGCCTGCTCCTCGCAAGAAAGCCAAGCCCACTCCCAAGAAGCCCGTCAAGACGTCTTCCAAGCGTCGTGCCCAAGAGGACGATGAGGAGGACGATGACGAGGATGACGAGGACGACCTCTGAAAGCAAGGATGGGTGGGTTCGCCCACCTATTCCTATGGGCTATGAAGAACGACTACCAACGCTGGAAACAATGGTGGTATGTTGTCCTGTACGGCGCATCACCAGAAATGAGGGCGAAAATCTCGCGCCCTCGCTAAGCCCTTGATTCGCAAGGCTTTTCCGACCATTTCAGATGGTCCCCAAAGAGAAAAGGGGTTCGTACTCGCAGTCAGCCGACTGTTGGGGAGCCCCCTCTCTGTTCTCTCCCAACTCGACTTACATGTGAGAGGAATTGAAGACCAGCTCAGGCCGGTCCGACGCCACTACATGGGTTCGAGCGAGTACTTCACGCTGTGCTATGACCTCGGTCGATGCACAAACCCCCTGGAGCGCAAGCTCTTTTTCTGTGAGAAGATGATCCAGAGCGATCTAACTCTCACTGCACAACTGAAAGGTTCCACCATGCCGAAGATCACCCGCCCCGCCGTCACCAAGAAGACCACCAAGGCTTCCCAAGCCGAAGAGTTCGACTTCGAAGATGGCGAAGGTGAAGAGGACGAAGCGGAAACGCCCAAGAAGTCCTCGAAGAAGGCTCCGCCGGCCCCGGTCAAGAAGGCCAAGGCGAAGAAGGTCGAAGTCGAAGAAGATGACGAGTCGGAAGACGAAGATTCGGACGACGACGAAGAAGACACTCCGCCGCCCAAGAAGTCGAAGAAGGCTGCCGCTCCTGCCAAGAAGTCCAAGAAGGTCGTCGAGGAAGAAGACGAAGATGAGGATTCGGAAGACGAAGACTCGGATGACGACGAGGACGACGAAGAAGAGGCGCCCAAGAAGAAGGCCAAGCGCGCCGGTCCGGTCATGACCCCGCAGACCACCACCATCCCGAAGAGCTTCGCTGCCGCCAAGAAGGCCAAGCTCAAGATGTGTGATGAGCTGATCGAAGCGTTCGAAGAAGAAGGCGATGTGCCTGAACTCCTGAAGATCGCAACCCTCCCGGTGAATCGCCAGAAGGGTCCGGTCAAGCTGCGTGCATGGCGTGCCGAGCAGGCTGCTGCCAAGGCCAAGGCCGCCAAGAAGGCCAAGAAGAGCAAGTAATTCCTGCTCATGTGAACCCTCTCCCAAGGATACGTTCCTAGGAGGGGGTTCCCTTTTCGGAGGACAAATGAAGAGACCGCAACGATTCACACGCCATCCCATCCAGAAGATCACTGACATCGGGAAACGGCGCAAGATCGAAGTGCTTGTGCAGCCTAATGATATGGTTGCGCTTGTAGGTACGAGAGGTAAGTACGCACAAGTACTGAAAGCTAAGATCATTCGCACGAAGTCATGGTGGGATACCTCCAAGACAATACAAATCTTGCAGCTGACTCTCAGACCGCTCTTTCGCGGAGTCCAAGGTGATGGTCTCATTGCCTACACCTGGCGTCCCTACACGACTTCCACTGGCTGGCAACGTATCGTCAAGCCAATCAGTCAAGAAGTGGTGGATGAAGTGAACGCAATCCTTCCCTACAACCTTCAGATCAATCTCGAAGGAAAGCTTTCGGAGAAACCATGAAGGTAATTCCGCTACTCAAGGACGCTCTCATCAAGAGCAAAGAGACAGACGGCGAGTACGATCCCAACCTCAAGGAGATCGCTCAGCTTCCTCTCAAAGAGCAGGCATCAATGCTCTTGTTCTACCAACAACATGGGACCACACAACGACCGACATCCACAGCACGGGCCATCCGCGCTTTCTGCAAGGCCTGTGTCGGTGGTTCCATTGCCCGCGTGAAGGCTTGCGATGTCAAGCATTGCGCACTGCACGATTTCCGTGCGAGAGGAATCTAGATGAAAGACCCAATCACCTTTCAGAGCAGAGTCTACCGGCAGGCTATCAATGCCTTCGGTCAAGAGCACGCGGACAACAAGGCCATCCGTACCCATCGCTTTGTGGAAGAGGCTTGTGAGCTTGTGCAGGCATTGAACTGCCCGAAGGAAGAAGTCCTCCGGATTGTGGACTACGTGTACGGTCGTCCCAAGGGAGATGTATTCCAGGAGGTTGGAGGAGTTCTCATAACACTCAATGCGCTCTGTGCCGCCGTAAAGGTGGGCACTCATTGGGCGGGAGAAGCTGAGCTGGAACGAATCGAAACGATTCTCGGACACTCACCGGACTTCTTCAGGAATAGAAGCGCAAACAAACCTGACTTCACCAAGGAGGGATGATGGAAGTCCTTCTTGTTTACCTGTGGCTCAAGCTGGATGCCGTGCAGTCTTTTACATTCGTCTCCAGTATAGTAGGAGGCATGATCTTCTTGTTTGTGTGGGGCGTCAGCTCAGAGTACTACTCAGAATCAAGACCACCGAAGAAGTTGGGGGTCATTGCCTCGGTGCTCCTTTTCATCTCGCTGGTCATTCCCAATTCTTCTCAGATGGCAATCCTGGTGGGAACTCACTACGCAGTCGCGTTCAAGGACTCTTTGGAGGGCCAAAAGGTCATGACACTCATCCGAAAGAAGGCCAATGAGTACCTTGACGCAGAACTGAAGGCAACAGAACCAAAGAAAGAGAAGTAATGAACAACGTCAACTACGGCGGCTATCTACAGCTTCATTCAGGTACCCGCTGGGATATCGAGAATCCCACCGTCTCGATGGTGAACATCCTCGACATCGCGACCTCCCTTTCCAAGCAGTGTCGCTTTGCAGGGCACATCGAAGGTGAAAGCCCGGATGGCTTCTACAGTGTGGCCGAACACTCTGTGTACGTGTCGCATGAAGTCGAGAAGAAGCATCCTCATGACTATGAGCTCCAGATGCTGGGGCTTCTGCATGACGCCACAGAGATGATCTTGGTGGATGTCCCACGCCCCATCAAGAAATACCTGACCGGGTATTATGAGCTCGAGGCCAAGACATGGAAGCCCATTGCACAAGCCTTCAAGCTCGAACGCTTCCCAGACCCTCTCATCAAAGTCATTCTGGATGCAGACAATGCAGTCCTGCTGGCAGAGAAAGAGCAAATCGTTCCGAGCAAGGATCCCTGGGAATGGGCCAAAGGTCTTCCTGTGGCTGATGTCAAGATCCAGTGCATGCTTCCCGGTGAAGCACGGCTACTCTTTCTCGATCGTTTCGTCGAATTGAACAACAAGCGGAGCATTCCTCAATGAACAAAAAGTCTGCGAAGACAAAGACAAACCTGAAGAACGCCTCCGGCGCAACTAAGGCCCCGACCGCAGCAGTCCCTCCCTCCGCCATCTTGGCTCTCGGTGCGGCCATGCAGAATGGGGCCGACAAGTACGGCGCCTTCAACTTCCGAGACTCCGAAGTGACCGCCTCTGTGTTCTTCAATGCCATCATGCGGCACCTACTGGACTGGTGGAATGGTGAGAACTTCGCGGAAGACTCAGAGGTCCACCATCTCGCCCACCTGATGGCCGGTCCTGCAATCGTCATCGACGCGCTGGAACAAGGGAATTTCATTGATGATCGTCCGCGCAGGAAGGGTCTCAACAGCGCTCAAAGCCGGAAGGTCTACCTCAAGACCGGGAATCGAATCATCGCCGAGCGGGTGAAACCGAAGTGAACATCCAATGCCGATGCTCTTTCCCTGACTGCTACGAGCCGGCGTACCCTCGGGAGCAGTTGGACAAGTACGCCAGGGTGGCGATGCTCTGCCAAGATCATCATGCATCGGCAGATTCCTTCTGGCGGTTTCTATTCTCCAAGCTAGGAGTAGGAGTGAACACATGAACAAGATCTCTTTCAAGTGCGGTCTCTTTGAGTTCAGTCTCGAAGTGGGTCGAATCGAACTCGGCCTGATCATCATGTCGGGATTCCTCGGTGCCGCACTGTACATCGAGAAGGTGATGGCGTGAAACCAATGCTTCTCCCTCGGGAAGTCCCCGATCTGGAGACTCTCCCGTACCCTCTCCTCATCTCTCCCAAGCTCGATGGTTTCCGGTGTATGATCACCGAAAATGGCCCGATGACAAGGTCTCTCAAGCCAATCCCGAACGTCAATATCAGGGCCATGCTGGAAAAACTTCCTGTCGGTCTGGATGGAGAGCTCGTTGCCGGTTGGCATCCGCATGCGAAAGATATCTTCAACAAGACCACCCGGCTTGTTCGGAAGATACATGGTCCTGCGGGAACGAAAGACTACTCGTTCTGGCTCTTCGACACTGCTGCACTCGACAGGGGATTCGATGCCCGAGCGTACTATGTGAAGAGGATCGTGGAGCGGTTGGAGATTCCGAATCTCTTCTGTGTTCCGCAAGTGCTTGTTCACAACCCCTCCGAAGCTTCCCTCATGGAAGCAAAGTTCATTGCCAGGGGTTACGAGGGTGGAGTCCTACGTACTCTCGATGGAATCTACCTCGACAAACCAGGAGAAAACCGAGCAACCCATCGGGAGAACATCGGATGGAAGCTCAAGCAATTCGTCGATGGAGAGGCCCTTGTCCTCCGAGTCGAACCTCTCATGCACAATCAGAACGAAGCCTTCCTCTCAGAGAAGGGTCTGCAGAAACGATCGAAGGTCGCTGCAGGTCTCAAAGCTTCAAAAACACTCATGGGGAGTCTCTATGTGCGTGATCTCAGTACTGGTGTCGAGTTTTCCATCGGCTCGGGTTTCACAGAGGCTGATCGGCTACGGCGAGACTGGAAGGGAAAGATCTTGGTCTACAAGAAGTTTCCCCATGGAGAGAAGGAAAGACCTCGACACCCAATCTACAAAGGAATTCGAGATGAAACAGACATACTCTGAACGGTTCGATCGTTGGGTGAGCGCCTCGCCCCTTCGCTTCGGCCTGTTCCTCCTGGGGATCTACGTAATCTCTGCGTCGATCGTCATCACCCTCGTGGCCTGGCTCGCTGCATGGATACTCTCCTTGTTCTGACACTGAGTGTCGTCCTGAACGTGGCCCTGCTTCTTCTGTGGCTGGCCAACATGAAGTTCGGCCAGGAAATGAAGGAGAAATACAGGACACGGTCGGCCATGATGCGCCTTGCCCTAGAAGAACTCTACATCCTCGGTGCCAAGACCGTCACCTACACTGAGAATGGTGAGTTCGTGTACGTCCCCAAGAAGGGAGGACCACCGTCATGAGCACAGAAAGATTCTCTCTCAAGAACATCCATCACGGGTTGCGGCCAGAAGACAATGAAGGGCATCGTTGCTTTTCCCTCTTCCTCTCGGAACGATTCCTAGCTGTCCCCCAGAAGAAGCTTCGCGAGGAGAATCTTTCGCTCCAAGAGATCCTCAAGATGCTGCAGAAGACAGGTCTGGAGGAGACTCGTGAGAACATGGTCGGTCTACGGGAACGTCACATACCCGTCAAGTACCATCCGTGGGTTGGTATTGCCTGGTGGAGCATTGACGGCTGCTGCTGGCACTATACCCAACCGTCTGAAATACAAGAGGAGCCAGACAATGGTATCGATTACGTATGAGCGTGGTTGGGATGGTCCGATCCTCCCGCTTATCTTCTGTCGCATGATCTTAGAAGGTAGGCTTACGAGGGACACTGAAGTACTCTTTCTGAGATCACCGAACGGAACGGTCCCTCAAACAATTCTCATCGAAAACCCTGGTCTCCGGCCAAAGATTCTGATGGCCATGCCTGCAGGCGCATGGAATTCTCGCATCGCCGCCCATGAATTTGCGCATGTCCTTCAACTCTTAGAAGGAAGACATGCTTACGAAACACCCGAAAAGCTGGAGGAGGAAGCAAATGCCTTCGAAGAATGCTACGGGGTTGACTGGAAAGATCCCACGGAAATCTGCAGTCCGGCTTGCGGTTGAAGAGGGATTCGAGCTCAAGCTAGTCTTCGACATTGAGACCAACGGGTTGTGGCCAGAAGTAAATCATACCTGGCTCATACAAACCTACAATCTCAGGACAGGAGAAGAACGCCAGTACTCCGACGACGACGATCTGTATGGCTCCATCGAGGAAGGCCTTGCATACCTCAAAACGGCTGATGTGCTCATCGGGCACAACATCATCGGCTATGACGTTCCCATCCTGAAGTACCTCCACAACTGGAAGCCCAAGGCCACCTGCCGGTTGATCGACACTTGGATCCTATCGATGGTCCTTCGATACAACAGGCCGCATCGTCATTCTCTCGAAGGCTGGGGGCAGCATCTCAAGTGCCCCAAGCATGAGACAGGACCAGGGTTCTTCGATCAGTACTCCGAGAAGATGCTGGCCTACGGCATCCAAGACGTTCGGTTGAACGTGAGAGTGTACGAAGAGCTCATGAAGGAGTACAAGTCAACCCGCAAGATCAACAAGCTCATCAAGCTTGGCATCCGGGTTGAGATGGAGTTTGCACGAATCGAATCCATCATCCGCATGACTGGATGGGACTTCGACGCAGAGAAGGCTCAGGTACTCTTCGAGCAGATTGAAGAACGCAAGCTCAAGCTCGAGCGATTCCTCTCGAAACGAATCGGAGAAATCTGTGTACCCAAAGACAAGAAAGGAAAGGTTACCTACCCAAGGTTCATCAAGAACGGGAACCTTGCCATCGCCACTGCAAGATGGTTTGGGCTCGACCCTGAAGAAGGGAACTACCCAGACTGTATGTTTGCCCCAGACGCCCCGTACACTCGGGTTGAGTTTGTCAAGGGGAACGCGGCATCCGACAAGCACCTCAAGACATGGCTCTACAAGCTTGGTTGGGTTCCAGACGATTGGAACTACGAGCGAATCGGTCGAGAGTTCGTCCAGAAGTCTCCCAAGCTCACCGAGACTTCGCTCAAGCCTCTGGGGAAAATCGGGGAGTTGGTGAATGAGTACGGAACAGTCGCAAACAGATATGGTGTCCTCCGCACATGGCTTGAATCTATCAAGTACGACGGTAGGCTTCATGGTAGGATGTGGACTGTGGGTACTCCTACTTTCCGTTGCCGCCATGAAGTCGTTGCCAACCTTCCGAAAGTCGATTCGAAGTACGGCAAAGAGATGCGGGAGCTCTTCCTACCTCCTCCCGGATGGGTGATCATCGGCGCGGACTCCTCCGGCAACCAGATGCGTGGCTTCTGCCACTATGTGGGTAACGACGACTTCACCAATGATGTGATCGATGGTGACATCCACACCAAGAATGCTAACATCCTGAGACCATTTATGTTGGATCTCAAGGGGGATACCTCTGATTGGTCTTCCAAGGAGACGGTCCCCAAGGAGGCGCGGGACAATCGTGCCAAGCGATTCCTCTACGCCTACCTCTTCGGGATGGGTAAGGGTAAGGCCGGTGAGCTTGTGAACAAGAAGAAGGACACCGTCCTGGGTGGGCAAGCAATCGAAGCCTTCCAGAGTTCCATTCCTGGATTGAACGACTTCAAAGAAGAAGTCGGCTACAAGTGGGAAAAGACGAAGAACCGCTTCGGAGAGAAGTGGGCGCATGTCCGAGCAGTCGATGGTCGCATCTGCTTTGTGACCTCCAAGCACAAGATCCTCACTGCTCTCCTGCAGTCGATGGAGGCCATCACATGCAAGGCTGCAGCAGTCTACCTATGGAAGAAGCTCCGCAAGGAAAAGATTCCGCACCGTTGGCTCCTGCATTACCACGATGAGCTGGCCTTTGCGGTGCCGCCCAAGCACGAAGAGCGCGCGAAGGAGCTTGCAGTCGAAGCATTCCGAGAGGCCCCCAAACTCTTTGGGATTCACATCATGGCCGGCGAGGCCAAGTCGGGTAAGAACTACGCTGAGGTTCACTGATGGACATACAAGAAAAGATCAAGGCAGCAAAGCCTAAGATCGGCGGACAACGGCTTCCCAAGTTCGACTTGGCCATCATTGACGCCGATTCGTTGATCTACCAAGTTGCCTGGACGAGGCCAACCCTCGCCCAATGCAAGAAGCTCTTCACCACAATGATCGTCGAGGTCATGGATCGGACGGAGACAGAGAACGCCATCATCTATGTGAAGGGAACGGAGGGAAACTTCCGTTACTTCATCGATCCCTTCTACAAAGTCAAGAGGCGCGAGCGCGACTACACAACTCCGGAAGTCGCAGAGCGTATTGCAGGTCTGCTGAAATACGTTCAAGACAAGTACGGTGGTGTGCCTTCCGGCGAGGCCGATGACTGGTGTCGAATCACCGCTCAGAAGGCCATCCTCGAAGGGAAGCGCCCTGTGGTTTGCCACATCGACAAGGATCTCAACATGATCCCCGGCTGGCATTACCACATGAAGATCAAAGAGTTCTACCACATGTCGGTGGCGCAGTCCTACTACTTCGCCATGAAGCAGTTCATCATCGGGGATATGGCTTCCGACTCCATCCCGGGTCTCATGAAGATCGGCGAAGTCAAAGCCGCAGAGAAGTTCAGGGCATGTCGCCTGTCGCAACTCCGCGACAAGGTGAAACATCTCTGGATGACCAACTCGCATGGCATCCAGCAGAACAACCCTGACGTCGAGTACAAGACGAAGCGAGAGAAGTTGGAGCGCATGCTCCAGTCAATCAACCTTCTCTACTTGCGCGAGACCGAGGAGGCCATGCGTGAGCTCACTCCCAATGAGATCTGGGAGATCATGAAGTGGGATCCAGAGGAGATGGGGGAAGATCCGCTCATCGATGCGGAGTTCGAGATGATCCGCATAGGGGTGTACTCGCTTTCGCCTGCAACATACACATCAGGAGAGATTCCCAAGGGGACATTCAAGAATGTTCCTCGTGAGCGACAAGTGGACATCAAGGCACAAATCGAAGCAGGTACTCGGAAGCGATATGAGTACCCCGAAGCCAAAGCCAAGGTGAGGTACAAGACCTCGACACCAGACAGTCGAATCAAACGTGCAGCTAAGAGGTACGACAATGGTAAAGACAAAACGCTTCTCAAGCGGAAGGCTAGTTCCTCTGCGAAAAAGCGGGTTTAAAGGAATTCCCCAGGTCGGTCATTGGCTGTTCACCTGCGCGCAAGATCACAAGGAAGAACTCAAAGAAGATGGTGGGCTTGACACCAGCAAATGGTTTGGATTCATTTACCGTGTGACTTTCCTTCTCACAGGAGAAATGTACATCGGGAAGAAATCCTTCCATGTTTCCTCTAAGTGGGGCAATGCGAAGGCGCAATCCAACTGGCGAGTTTATCGATCCTCGTCAGAGAACATTCATGAACTCTTGGAACAATATCCAGAAGAATGTTTTCTCTTTGAGATAGTACACCTATGCCCTTCTCGCGGGTATATGGGACATGCTGAATCAAACATCATCCATAAGATCGATGCCATCACGGCAAAAGATTCATTGGGACTGCCTCTTTATTTCAATGGGCGCGCGGAAGCAGTGAAGTGGATTTCACGAGACTTCGATGGGAAGGTTGTGAACGAAATGGTTGAAAAATATCTGGATGGGTATTGGCGAGCCTCTCTCGCCTTTGCTCTCCATCACGGGTTGTGATCATGATGAATACTTTCTGGACACTGATGTTGATTGTCGCCAATGGTGTGGATGGCGGCATGGTCATTGACAAGACTGCCTTCAATTCCCGAGAGGCCTGTCTCGTCGCCGCCAAAACAATTCAAGACGACTTCGAGAGGCGCTTGAATGAACGTCGTGGTTTCCGGCCAGTTATTGTGGGGCTTGCTTGCATCCAAGAACGATGAGCAAACGTCTGTCCAATCGAGAAATTGAACGCGCCATGGATTGGCGTGACGATCCCAAGGGAGATATCCTACGTCAGCAAAAGGAACATCGACTTCATGATCAGAAAGAAAACATCTCGAAGCCACGTGAAAGGGACCGGCGCTTGGGTCCACGGCCCCTGCCCGAATGAGGACTGCGGATCCTCTGATGCCTTTGCATGGCGTGAAGATGAGCCTCGGGGTTATTGCTTCTCATGCGGTAAGACAGGACCGGCAGGGGATGAGGGCGAACCAGGTGGTGGCCCTCATTTCAGAAAGGAACGAATGCGTACGCGTCGGGTCGATGGAGAATACACCTTTGAACACGTCGATGAAGAGATGGAGTCTGGTTCCATCTCCGATCGCAAGATAAGGCGCAACATCTGCGAACACTATGGAGTGAAGATCGATGAAGAGAATCACTTCTACCCATACACTCGTGGTGGGCGCGTCGTCGCTTACAAGCGGCGAGCACTCCCGAAAGAGTTCTCCACCATCGGAGATTTCAAAGGGGTGAACCAACTCTTCGGTCAGGCACAAGCGATGCCCGGTCGGAGACTCTTCATTACTGAAGGGGAATGCGATGCAATGGCTCTCCAGCAGGCGATGTTCGAGAAGTACCAACGATTCTACCCGATTGTATCTCTTCCATCGGCGTCTCCTCGCGCGATTCTCCTCAAGAATCGAGATTGGCTTCGATCCTACCCTGAGGTCGTTCTTTGTCTGGACAACGACGACGCAGGACAAGAAGCACTTTCAGACATCGCCAAGATTGTTGGCTACGATCGGGCTCGAATCCCTGCAAAATATGGACACAAAGACTTTTGCGACCTCTGGTTGGCAGAAGGTGGTCAGGCGGTACGATCAGCAGCGTTCGAAACTCAGCCATACCGACCCGATGGGTTCATGACGGGTGAGGCTCTCTGGGAGAGCTACAAGAAGAAACAGGAAGTCATTGCTGTACCCT
>Ga0209605_1003004_pt1 | contig 15353 bp, 12 predicted proteins | sample AD_UKC035_MetaG_FD_184408 | JGI IMG/M metagenome (GOLD analysis project Ga0209605, IMG submission 184408) | Active sludge microbial communities of municipal wastewater-treating anaerobic digesters from USA - AD_UKC035_MetaG (SPAdes) (version 2) | ecosystem: Engineered > Bioreactor > Anaerobic >...
GCAAGTGTCGTGCGATCTTGATTCGTTACGCCAAGAAGTCATGCAATTACCTGGGCCTGATCCAACTGTGCTGCGGCCTGCTCTGGTATCGTCGTCAACATCGCCTGAGCCTTTTGAGATAGTTACTAAGTGAAAAAGAACAACAGTTCGTACGGTCCTTCGACAAATGGACGGTCACCGATCCAGAGAAGATCAGGGCCTTTGCCAACCAGATCCGCCGGGGAAGAGACCGCGGTATAGTCACCAGCAAGATACTCGCTATTCCAACGGACGTAACGTGCTACCGAGCAAGAAGATGCGTGGCGTCGTTGCACATCTATCCTGGTTTTGAGCCCATAGTCCGCGTGAGAGGACATGAATTCGTATGTCCGCCGGGGTCTCATATCCTGGGCAGTCTTGATCCCCCGGCACGCAAGCCTCTGCGAGCCAGATGGGAATGCGCCATGAAGCTGAGTGGACTGCTTTTCGGCGGGCTCTGGCATGGCCCTGAGCGGCCTCCGTGTCCGGACCCCAACCAGTGGTGTGACGAGATCGTCCGCGCTATGCGCAGAATACACACCACTGACTACACGCTGGATGGCAAGACAAGACGTCAGTATCCTGACAGAGTCATAGCGCGGAGGTTTGCCTGTCCGGCCGTCCACGCGTCCACCGATGCAAACGGCGTGTACTCCCCGTCAGACGGAAACGATCCTCCGAGCGAGCCCCCGGACAGTTGGGTGTCAGACTACGCTATGAACTCGAATTGCAGAGAGGGCTCACCCAAAGACGTGGTCTTTCTCTTCGAATCACAGCCGGGCTGGAACCAGCACGGCGGGCCCGAGTTGTTTACCTTCGATAAGCACGACCCCAAGGGCGGTTGCGTCCTATTGAATGACGACGAAGTGAAGTTCATCCGCACCGCGGAGGAATTGAAGCAGCTTCGATGGAAGTGAGGGTGTTGACATGGTGGGAAGGCCGCCGGCCACTGCTCAGCGGCGGGTGTACACAGCGCTATCTCCCTGTTATCAGTAGGTGTCTTGTCCTGGGATGGATTGCGTTTATCGCATTTTGGGTACCAGCGGAGAGAGCGAAGAGACCCGGCGTAGTGTCGAGCCCCCTCTGCCGTATACTGCTACGCCGTCCATGTTAGTTTGGGGACCGGCCAAGTCTGTGTCGAGGGCATCTTGCCCTTGAATCGCGGGCACGATGCCCGCGACACGCTACGCTAATCGTGCCCAACATTCTAGGTTGGACGGCGTACCACCGGCTGCGGCGCTCGGGTCGCTCGCCAGCGTTGCCCCATCCTCCCAGCCGACGCGGACAGTCTGTCGCATTCATCTACATCTGGCAATTTCTCCGCTGGTACCCACCGAGCGGTAAACGCATACAACCAGTCCTCCTTCATCTTCTTCCTGAGGAGATTCACAAGACTGACCGCAACGAAAGGGATCGGGCCATATTGGTCCTTTGCCATTCTCAACTTCTCCCATTCTTGTGTGATGTCCGGCAGAAGCCTTGAACTCGGACGGACCGGCGGATACCATGGCCCCAGCCGGGAGGTCACAGAGTCGGCTCACTATGCTTGAAGGAGTGCATCGAATGAGACATGCGGCTGTCTGGGGGATCGTTCTTGTGTTCATGGTCGGCGCGTCGGGGTGTCGGAGTTCCGTCGACATCATTGCCCATCGAGGGGCGTCCTACTTGGCGCCGGAGAATACCCTGGCCTCCGTCAAGCTCGGATGGCAGAAGGAGGCCGATGTCGAGGTCGATGTCTACCTGTCGAAGGACAATCGCATCGTCGTGATCCACGACTCCACGACAAAACGCACCAGCGGGGGGACCGACCTGAAGGTCAGCGAGAGCAATTCACAGGAGCTGCGCAAGCTGGACGTGGGCAGCTTCAAAGGCCCCGAGTTCGCGGGCGAGCGAATCCCCTATCTGGAGGAGGTGCTGGCGACGATCCCGCCCGGGCGGAAGCTCTACGTCGAGATCAAGTGCAAGCAGGAAATCCTGCCCGTTCTGAAGCCCATGCTTGCCCAGAGTGGCAAGATGTCCCAGATTGTCATCATCTGCTTTGACCTGGAGGTCGCTGCGGCGTCCAGGCAACTGATCGACGTCCCGACGTACTGGCTCAAAGGGACCGACAAGGTCAAGGACACCCAGCAATGGATTCCACACGATCCCAACCTCGCGGAAACCGCCAAGGCCCGGGGCCTGGACGGCGTCGATGTCCACTATGCCGGCGTGACGGAGGGATTCGTTCGCGGGGTCCGCGCTGCGGGACTGAAGCTCTACGTCTGGACGGTGGACGATCCCGAGGAGGCGGCCAGGCTGGTCGCCCTGGGCGTCGATGGGATCACCACCAACCGTCCCGCCTGGCTACGAGAGCAGTTGAAGAATCGGAGGGCCATCCCGTGAACATGCTGCGAGTCTGGCCGATTGTCTGCGAGTTCGGCGTCGGTCTGGTGCTGTGTGCCGTTGGCATCTGGGCCGGGCTGCGAGGCGGATACCTCGATCTCAAGGTCTCCGAAGACCGGCGGCTCCTGGTCGCCTTTGTCGCAGGGTATCTGCTCCTGCTGGCGGGTGCGTGCGTTTTCACATTCCTGTCGCCCCACTGGGCAGAGGGGGGGACGCTATGATTGCTGAGGTTCTCGGCATGCCCCTCGATTATGTCGTTCTGCTGGCTTATTTCGTCGGTGTCATGGGATTCGGTTTGTTCTTCGGGCGTTATACGTCCGGTACGAAGGACTTTTTTTTCGGGGGCCAACGATTCTCCTGGTGGCTGATCGCCTTCTCGTGCATTGCCACGATTGTCGGAAGCTACAGCTTCGTCAAGTACAGTGAAGCGGGCTTCCAATATGGCATCTCCAGCACGCAGACCTACTTCAACGACTGGTTCTGGATGCCCATCCTGGTGCTGGTCTGGATCCCCATCATCTATTATAGGAAGATCGTCTCGATCCCCGAGTACCTGGAGGCCCGCTTCGACAAGAAGACGCGAGTCATGGGCACCGTCATCATTCTGCTGTACCTCACGGGCTATATCGGCATCAACCTCGTCACCCTGGGCAAGACCATGCACACGCTGCTCGGCTGGGAGATCATGACCGGGGCGACCGTGACGGCGGTGGCGGTGGCCCTGTATGTCTGTGCTGGCGGGCAAACTGCGGTCATCATGACCGACCTGGCGCAGGGGGTCATCCTCCTCATCGCGGGACTTGGCCTGTTCGCCGGCGCGATCTATCACTTCGGCGGCTTCGGTGATTTCTGGTCTCTGCTCCCACAGGCGCACAAGTACGCCTTCTCCGACTTCAATGCCCCGCCCAAGTTCAGCTTCATCGGCATCTATGCACAAGACGGTCTGGCCAACACCGGCGCCGTCATGCTGATGCACCAGGCCTTCCTCATGCGGTTCCTCTCGCTCAAGAGCGTCAAGGACTCGCGGCGAATGGTCATCTGCTGGGTCCTCGTGCTGGCTCCCCTGGCGGCCATCGCGACCAGTTGCGGCGGCTGGATCGCGAAGGCGCTCGTGAATAAGGGCGAACTGGCAACGGACGCGGGCGGTTCCTTCGTCAACGCCGCCCACTTCCTCTGTGCCCCCGGGGTTTTCGGTTTCATCCTGGCGGCTCTGACTGCGGCGCTGATGAGTACGGCGGACTCCCTTGTGAACGCGGTCAGTGCGATCTTCGTCAACGATATCTGGCGACCGTACATCCGTCCCGCCGCCAGCGACAAGCATCATCTGCTGGTGGCGAGGATCACGAGCCTGGCCGCGGCCGGTCTGGGCCTGGCTCTGGTGCCGGTGTTTATGAAGGGCACCATCTACGAGGCGCACGGCATGTTCACCGCCGCGGTGACCCCGCCGGTTCTGATGGCGATCTTCCTGGGGATTCTGTGGCAGCGGTACACTCCGGCGGCTGCTTTCGCGACCATCGCGGTCGGAAGCGTCCTGATCGCCTTGTCCTTTGTCTGGCCCGATGTGCTCGTCGGACCGCTCGATTTCGGCATGGGTCCCGACAGCTATACGTTCATGCGGGCCCTGTTCGGCCTGCTGGCGGCCGGCACGGTCGGCGTGGTCGTTACGTGGTTCACGAGGCCCAGGGCCCTGGGCGAGATCAAAGGGCTTGTCGCAGGCACTCAGACGGACGCCATGCGCCAGTTCAAGGGAGGCGAACCGAATCGCCGTCCCGGCGGCAAAGCCCGGCTGACCGCCAAGCTCGACCCGAGCCTTGCGGGCACGAACACGGTGATCGTCCCGCAGTCCGCGCTCGATACGATGGCGGCCGAGCCGGGCGACCTGCTGTACGCGGACGATGTTCGCTGGTGGTACGGGGGCCTCCACTCCGTTCACGTCAGAGCGGGCTTACCCGCCCATTCGAAGGCGGATGGGCAGATGCTCATCAGTCCTCAGGACGCCGATACGGCGCATTTTGCGGATGGGCAGAAGGTGGTGGTCGAGAAGATCTTGTAGACCTGTGTTGCTTCGAAGTGGTGTTTTCGTCCTGGGTTGTGTCAAGCGGAATGCCGCAGAGCGCCCCGAAGGCGGAACGCCCCGCTCGCGACGATTTGCAGGGGATTATTCCCGGCCGTAGGCGAAAACCAGCGTGGCCAGCACGGCCAGATGCAAGATGACAAGAACCAGGTTCATGCGAGGTACCCTTCCTTACAGTGCCCTTCACCCTTATAAGGCACCGTGCCGGAGCTCGGTAACGGAGGCGGATCGCCGCCCCGGGGGCATCCATCTATAATATACGATTGAAACTGCGTTCTGGCATTCTTGGGCCAGGGTCCAATTCATCGTGTGCATCTTGTCGTCCCGAATGCTGGGGGGGGCACCTCATGGGAGCCGGCGACCAAAGACCGAAGAGACTGTCCGTGCGGGGGGAAAGGCAGGTCCTGCCAGGTGGTGGAGCGTCTCATAAGGCGAGACCCGGCAGGCAGCCCGGCTGATCGGCGGAGCGTCAGCGACTGCCGAATGGGCAGACCGCTGGGCCGGTGGATTGTTCCCAGCAGGTGAGGGAGAGAGGGTGGGCAGCGGAATCTCGGACGACAGAGTTTACTGCGTTCTCTGCCCGAGACTCTCGATGATCGCCTGTGTGAAGAGGCTGACAGCCAACGGACCGGTGGCGGTGATGATGTTTCCGTCCTTTTCCGCGGGGTTGCCCGTGTAGACGGCGCCGGCACGGACCATGCGTTCGCGTTCGCTAAGGTATGCGGTGGACCGGACGCCGCGCATGACGCCGGCCGTCGCCAGGATGCTTGGAGCCGTGCCGATGGCGGCCAGGATCTTGCCTCGCACCGATGCCTGACGCGCGAGGTTCTGGGCGGTGGGATTGTTCTGGTAGTCCAGGGCCCCTGTGCCGCCGATGAAGACCACGACGTCGTAGTTGTCGACGCTGGCCTGGTTCAGGAGCATGTTGGCTTGGGCCGCACCGCCGAGCATGCCTGCCAGCGGTCCCATGCGAGCGCTCGCAATGGCGGTCTGTACGCCGGCAAGTTCCAGCGTGCGTTTCGTGGCAAACAGCTCCTCATCCTGGAAACCGATGGGCGGGACGACGAGGAGTGCCCTTCCGCTCGACTGGGTTGTCACAGTCGGCTGCACTGCGGTGGTCGGAGCCAGCCCGGCCGGGTAGCCGATGATGGCCGCGTAGAGCGGATCGAACCCGCGTGGAATCCGCGTGACGGTGCGCAGATCGGCTGCTTCGACGGCATCGACGCTCACGAGCGACAAGCCCAGGGTTGCGGCCTGAAGCTGGATGTTCTGTGCGATCTTGCCGGTCTGCAAGGCCATGATGGTCCGGGCCCGCGTCCCATAGCGAGAGGAGAAATCGCGGGTGGAGGCCGCCAGGATGATCTGGCAGCCGCCGACCGGGACGACGGCCTGCCTGAGCATGGCCGCTGCGGCTGTCGCCCGGCAGTCCTTGTCGGTGATGGGCTGGAGCGTATGGCTCATCGGCTCGTACGAGAAGAGCCCATCGGGCAGGATGAAGTAGGCCCGTATGGAGGGCTCGCCGGCGATTTGCGATTGTGCCGGCGGCAACGTCATGTTGACGGACGGAGCCGTCGCCCCCTGGGTGGCCCAGGCGAGCTGGCCGATCTTCGCCAGGTCGAGTCGCTGGTCGCCGGGCATCTGCACCTTACGCTGCTCGATGACCGCCTGTTCGAAACTGACCTGGCTGCTGGTTTGCGGCGTCGGGAGCTGGATGGGCGACATGCTCGCGGGCTTCGTCCGGCGCATTCCTTCCCTTGTCGCCGGCTTGTCGGTCCCGGCCGCAACGACCGAAGCCAGGTACAGCAGAACCAGCGACATTCCCCACACGAACGAGACGTATTCCCCTGTCCAGGAAAAGCGGCGTTTCATCGTTGTATCCTCCAATGCACTCGGCGACACAGACATCTCAGGTCGTATTGTAGCACGAAAGGCAAGATGCGTGAAGCGTGAAACAGGATGCATTCGAACCTGCTTCACGGGGCGTGCGCCGTCTCACTCGCCTTGAATGGCTTATACAGCGGATCGCCGATCAGGGCCATCTGCCAGGAATTGAAAGGCTGGGTGAGGTAATACGCTTCGACGAGGCAATGACCGTCGAAGAGCGCCTCGAAGAACGCCCGCGGCTCGGGGAAGGCGTGCAGATAGGGCTCCGTGACGGGTCCGAGCGTAGCCGTGATCCCGTCCATGAGCATGGCGGTGCACCATTTCGTGCTGTTGGGGTCGTGCAGGGAGGCGGCCTCGACGCTGGCGATGTGGAAACCGACCGCGCCCTCGACGAAGTCGAAGGCATCGACGTACTTCCCGACGCTGTACCACCCGCAGTAGAGGGCCGTCTGCGGGCAACTCCCTGCTGCGAACAGCGCTGCGGTCCGCTCCTCCAGGACGGGCAGCGTGGTCCGAAGCCGGGTCAGGATCGCCAGATCGCGAAGCGATTGGTCGTAGCGACTATACAGGTCCTGCTTGAAGAGCCCCCGCGAGTCGATGCAGGCGTTGCCGGCCAGGCCTTTGGACTCGGCGACGAGGGCCTTGTCGATCAGTCCTTGTGCGATGTCGTAGCTCGGGCCGTCGAGCCGGCTGACCATGAGGGTCGTGAAGGGCGCCGGTTTGTCGTCTCGCAACAGGTTCGGCTGCCAGCGGTACAGCTCGTACTCGCCCCGCAGAACGAGGGACAGCTCGCTGTCCACGGACGCGTCCGTCTCCACTCCACGGATACGGTCGATCTCCATCTGGATCTGGGTCGCGCGGAGCTGCCGCCCTTGCCGCATGGGCGAGCTCGTCTCGCCTTTCTGATCCAGTTGTGCGATGGCGTCCTTCTCCGCCTGGAGCGCCTGGCGGAGCTTCTCGAGCTGCGCTTCGAGACCGCGAAGGGGATCTCGTCGGCCGACCCGGAACGGAACGCCGTAGGTCGTCACGAGGCAGCGGATGTGCGCGAGGTCTTTTCTCGCGGTGAAAGTCCGGCGGATGGGACCGGCGAGCCGCTTCTCGTAGTCGGCTCGGCCGATGGAATCCCGGACCGGCGTCCCCAGCGACACGGGAATCACGTTGCCCGAGGGGATGCCCCGCTTCTCGCAGTAGTAGCGGGCGAGCCTCACCGAGGCCGGCTGTTCCGTGTTGGCTACGACGAGGATCTCGTTCGGCTCCAGGGCAAAGGCTGCCCGACAGCAAGCTGTGATGACGGCAACCAGAATGGTCGTCTTGTGTCGCATGGGATCTCAATCCGGTCCCAGGGATCGGTACGGCAGGGTCCTCGGGTAGTCCAAGGTCATCTCTTCGTAGTCGTCCAGCCAACAGGCTTCCGGATTGCTCTTGAAGACAAGGAATCGTCCGTTGTCCTTATCGTCGCCTGCCCGGTGGTACTTCAGGTACGTATGCCCTCCTGCGACCGCCAGGATCTCGATCTTGCCGGTGCTGTGGGACATCACGTAGCGGGCACGCTTGGCCAGTCCGGAGACGTGGGCCTTCGCGTGCTCGACGATTTCATAGCCTTCCTCGATCGGGACCGTGTACATCCGGTTGCCCACTGCGGGACGGCACTGGAAGACATAGTACGGAGCGTTCCCGATGAAGGACAGTGTGCGAAAAAGCTCCGCCAGGACCTGCGGATCGTCGTTGACGCCGCGGATGAGCGGCGCCTGGTTCGCTGTGATCGCGCCGGCCTTCTGGAGCAGCGAGGTCGCTTGCACGGCCACGTCCGTCAACTCCCGCGGATGGATGAAGTGCGTCATGACGTAGAGCTTCTTGCGGCTCGTGCTGTACTGACTGATCATGTCGAGCAGGGCGGGATCCTGGATGATCCGATATGGATTGAAGGCAGGCATCCGCGATCCGATCCGGACAATCTGCACATGATCGATCTTGCGGAGGCGGCGCAGGACGTCGGCCAGTTCCGCCGTCGGCAAGGCGAGCGGATCGCCGCCCGTCAGCAACACGTTCGTCACCTGCGGCTGGCTGGCGATGTACTCCATGGCCGCCGGGACGTCGCGAAGGCATTCCGCCTGCGAGCCCATGAAGACCCGCTTGCGGAAACAGTAGCGGCAGATCCCCTCGCACACGTCGCTGACCAGCAGCAGGATCGTGTAGTTGTACTTGTGCTCGACGCCGGGCATGATGGTGTACGCTTTTTCATCGGAGGGATCGAGCCGGCCCCATTCGTCCAGTTCCCCCGCGTTCGGCACGATGGCCCGGCGGATCGGATCGCTTGGGTCGTCCCAGTCGATCAGGGACAGATAGTAGTCGTTGCTGCGGAAGGCGAATCGCTGGGAGACTGCCGCCAGGGCGGACTTCTCCTGCTCACGGAGCCGCGCGATTTCGTCCACCTTCGTGATGTGTCCGGGTTGGGTTGTGTGGATGGTCATAAGAGCATCTCCTGTCGTCCACGTTCTCTTTCTGACCAGAGCCCGACTGCGCGCGGGTGTCTTCCGCCCGCGAATACCGCATCTCGTAGATTCCGCGGCGCGCGAAGACCCGCACCAACGTGGCCAGCAGGATTCGGCTGTCCAGCAGCAGACCCGCCCGCTCCACATATCGCACGTCGAATTCCAGTTTTTCTTCAACAGTCAGTTGTCCCCTCCCGGAGACCTGGGCCAAGCCGGTCAATCCCGGTTTGACGAGGAGCCGTGTCCTCTGCCGCTCGTCCCACTCCGCGATCTGCGAGACGTACAAAGGCCGGGGGCCGATCAAGCTCATGTCGCCCGCCAGGATGTTAACCAGTTGCGGCAATTCGTCAAGAGAGGATTCCCGCAAGAACCGGCCGACCCGCGTGAGTCGGGCGTCCTCGCCGGACTTGGGACTCGGACCGAACGGGTCCGCGTCCGGCCGCATGGTCCTGAACTTGAACAGGACGAACGGCTTGCCGCCCTGGCCCGCCCGTTCCTGGCGGAAGAGCACTGGTCCGGGGCTTGTCACGCGGACCGCGATGGCGACTGCCGCCAGCAGCGGCGACAGAACCGCCATCGCAGCAGCCGCGAACAGCACGTCGAACAGCCTCTTGATGACGCGATACATGTCAAAACAGGCAGGCGTACTGCCGGGCGAGCGTTTCATACGTATGCGTCTCAATCAGATTGCGGCGTCCGCGTTCGCCCATCTCCCGCAGTTGGCTTCGTGGCATCGCGACAGCCTGTCGCAACACCGCCGCCAGGGCGGCCGGGTCCTCCGCCGGGATGGAGAAGCCACATTGGGCCTCGGCCACCTCGTCACGATCCATCTCGATCGCCCACAGGATCGGCAATCCCGACGCCATGTACTCGTACAGCTTGTTCGGGCTCACGCCGTACTTGAAAAGGTCCTTCTTCTGGAGGCCGACGTAGCCGAGGTCTGCCGATTGCGTCAGAGCGGGCATTTGCGACCTGCCGACCGACGGCAGGAAGGTGACGTTCGCCAAGCCCGCCTGCTGTGCGCGCTGACGCAGCGATTCCTTCTGCGGTCCCTGGCCGACCAGCAGGAAGTGCACCGCCGGCTCATCGCGCAGCAGTCCGGCGGCATCCAGGACATTCTCCAGTGCGTTGACGACGCCGTGGCTTCCGCTGTAGAGGACAATCAGCGTGCCATGCCCTCGAAGGTTCTCGATGACTCGTCGATGCTCCTCGGGCAGAGGCTCGACGTTTGCCCCTTCGGCAGGCAGGTCCATGCCATTGGGGATATTCACGAACTTGCGTTCGTCCAGTCCGTACGCCACCATGTAGTCCCGAGTCCCGGCGGACAGGGAAACCGCATGGTCGCATCGCTCGTAGCCCAGCCTCTCGGCCCAGGCCATTGCGCGGATGAACGGGTGACGCGGCGAGTGCCCGCCGATCTCCAGAAGCGTCAGAGGCCACAGGTCTCGCACCTCGAAGATGAACTTGGCGCCGTATCGCCTGGCGATCCGATACCCGTTGAACGCGACGAACGGGTGCGGCGAGGAGGCGATCACGACATTCGGCTTCGGCAGTTGCCCGAGCCGGGCAAACAGCAGGCGGGTGGAGAAGTCCACCATGTTCAAGGCCCGTTTGGCGTCGTTTCTCTCGTACCGGCGGGTCTTGATCCAGACGTACGGAATACCGTCCACATCGGCGGTCTTGCCCTCGGGCAACTTCGTCAGCAGATGGTGAAACGATGCGCAGACGATCGCGGGGCGCAGTCCCATCCTCGCGAAGTGCTGCGCGAGGTAGTAGTGGCGATACTCCATCCCGTGGACGCGGCTGCCCGCGTAGTGGTTGATGATCCAGATGACCGTCCCGGCCGCCATCAACGCAGGAATGTCAGGATGCAGTCCACCACGGCGTCCTTCATCTCGTCCGTCAGTTCGGGATAGACGGGCAAGGCCATGATCTCGCCGGCCGCCTTCTCGGAATGCGGGAAATCGCCTTCGCCGTAGCCCAGGTAGGAGAAGCACTCCTGCATGTGGGCGGGGACGGGGTAGTAGATCTCGCAGCCGATCTTGTTGGCCTTCAGGTGCGCAACGACCTCATCGCGTCGGGGGACCCGGATGCAGTACTGGTTATAGATGGTGAGGCAGTCCGGGCTGATGTACGGCGTCTGCACCGCGGTCCCTGCGAATCGCTCGTCGTAGTACGCGGCGTTGCGCCGACGGGCCTGCGACCACGTGTCCAGGTGCGGCAATTTCACCAGCAGGGCGACCGCCTGGATCGGATCGAGACGGAAATTGGCGCCGACGAATTTGTGGTAGTACTTCGGCTCGGCCCCGTGATTGCGCATGAGCATCAGGCGTCTGTAGAGGGCCTCATCGTTGGTGACGACCATGCCGCCGTCGCCGATGCCGCCGAGGTTCTTGCTCGGGAAGAAGCTGAAGCAGCCGGCAGTGCCGATGCTGCCGGCCTTTCGGCCCTTGTACGTGCTTGTGATCGACTGGGCCGCGTCTTCGATAACCGCCAGGTTGTACCGACTCGCGATCCCCATGATCGGGTCCATGTCCGCCATCTGGCCGAACAGGTGGACCGGGATGATGGCCCTGGTCCGTCGGGTCACGGCGGTCTCGATCTGGGCGGGATCGATGTTGTACGTCCTCGGATCGATATCGACGAGCACAGGCGTCGCTCCCACTCGCGAGATGCAGCCCACGGTCGCGAAGAACGTGAACGGCGTGGTGATGACCTCGTCGCCCGGCCCGATGTTCAGGCTCATCAGACAGTTGAGGATCGCGTCGGTCCCGCTGGAGACGCCGACGGCGAACTGGCAATCGCTCGCTGCAGCGATCTTCTGCTCCAGTTCCTGGATCTTGGGCCCGCCAATACAGACCTGTGACTCCAGGACCTCTGCGATGCCCGCGAGGACTTCGCTCTTGATCGTCTTGTACTGTGCCTTCAGATCCAACAAGGGTACTTCCATGGTCATCCCTTCAGACTGCCTGTCAGTTCTAATGCTCCGGTCCGAGAACGACATCATCGTCGATTCGGGCCGGCCTGTAAACAGGGTAGTCTCGAAACCCGTTACCGACCGCTAATCAGATACCGCTGGGTCGCTCCCACAAGCACTTCTTCGAATTGGGCTGCCAGGCGGTTGCGGTCGAACTCCCGCTCGGCCAGCGCCCGGGCGTTCGCACCCATCCGTTTGCACAGATTGGGTTCGTTTGCCAGCTTGACCAACGTGTCGGCCAGCGTCTCCGGCCGGACCGGATCGACGCGAATGCCGCACTCGTTGCGCTCGACCGTTTCCCCGAGCCAGCCCCCGACGTTGATCACCACAGGCTTGCCCGCCGCCAGCGAATCGAACATCTTGTTGGGCGACCAAGTCTGTTCCTTCGCTGCGCGGTAGATCGTCAGGCACACGTCGCAACCCGCTACGATCCGGGCGATCTGGTCCTTGTCGGATACCAGATCGCTGAACACGACATTGGCGAGCTTGCTGCGACGGGCCATCTCCTCCAGTTTGCGCCTCCTGCCGCCGTCGCCGTGGAGGACGATCACGATGTCTTTGTTCTTGCGTTCCGTGAGGATCGTGGCGGCCTTGACCACATATTCCAGGCCATTCGCCATGCCCATCGCTCCGAAGTAGATGGCAGCGAACCGCTTGCCAAGGCCCAGTTTCTCGCGGGAGGCTGCGCCGTCCAGGTCCGGCCTGAATAGGTCGAGATCGCTGGCATTCGGAATCACCGTGATTTTCTCCTCGTCGATCCCGGCCTGCACGATGCCCTGCTTGATCCCGGGAGACAGGGCAATAATGTGATTAGCGTCACGATAGATGCGTCGTGCTGCCCGTCTCATCAGGCCTATCGCGACTGGGTTGTGAAGGGCGCCCACATTGACGAGAGCCTCCGGCCAGAGGTCGCGGACCTCAAACACGAAGGGCATGCCGAAGTGCCGTCCCAGGGCTGCGCCCGCCCAGCCCGCGGTCAGCGGGGTGTGGGTAGCGAAGACGACGTGCGGCGGGATCTCGTCCTTGCCTGCCCGCACGGCTGCTCGGCAGAATCCACAGAACTTGAGCATCCGCCGCATGCCGCCCATGCGGGTGCCCATGTACGGATCGTTGTACCCGCCGGCGACGGACAGGATGCGAATCCCGTCCACCTCGTATTGGCCGTCCTTCCCGTCCGGACCCAGGGGGAATTCCGCGTTGGCCACGCCCGAGGTGATCATCGTTACCTCGTGGCCCTTGCCGGCCAAGTAGCGGCCGAACTCATACGATCTCGTCCCGGTTCGGCCCTTGCGGGAAGCGAAGTACTGGTGAATGTACAGTATCCTCATGCGTGCCAATCCAGAAAAAAGAGACTCGGCTCACTTCTGTGCTTGCCTGGGCTGTGTATCTTGGCTATACTTCCGCGTCAAACGTGCTGGCGCATCCGGCCTGGAAGACCGAACGCGATCGCAGGATGCTTCGCAGCACATGTCCAGACAACGTCGCCCGATGCGTGGGCTGTTGTGAAACCGCAGGGAGGGTTTTGGAAATGAGCCACTGGGCGTCCAGGGTACGGATATGGCCCGGGCTTGTCACGGGGGTAATCGTCGGCATCTGCTGTGTCCTCGCCTTGAACCTGCCGGCCGACGCGGGCGAGCAGGACGACGGAGATTCGCTGCCTGCGCTGAATCCGGCGTATGCGCCGCTGGCCCGGGAGAACCGCTCCTTGCTTCTTGCTCGCCTGATCGCAGCCTTCGAGCGGGACCTCGCGATTCTCGACGCGGCCAACCGGGGCCGGGACCTCAGCGATGCGATGACCCTCTACCACATGCGGCGCGAACTCCAGGCCTGCATCGACATGTGGCGTGCGACCGACAGCGTCGCGTGTCTGGACCGTGCGATGATCCTCGTGCTCTACGCCATCGCGGCGGCCAACGAGAACCTCCAACCCCTGGTCTGGCATGGTCAGTCACGGGGTCGCTGGCCTTGCTTCTATCTGGACTCTGTTGCGAAAGAGACCGGGGGACACAGCCAGCTCTGCGACTTCCAGGGCGCCGCCGGGTTCCTCATGGTGGCCAGGCTCCTGGACGAGCTCGATGTGCCCGAGGCGGCGCAGATCGCCGATTTCGTCGAGCGGGACATCGTCGGCAAGTGGCTCCAATACAACCCATCGATCGGCCGGCAGCACCTGACCGGTCCGGATTCCTGCAAGTACCTCCTGCTCTCACTGAATTCCGGGCGCGACGCGCGGGAGCACTTCGCCTGCATCTGCCTGGACCTCCACGCGATGGGATACGATGGCTACCCCTACGATGAGTGGGCGAAGCTCCTCGTGGATCTGTATCTGACCCCTCGCAACGATCCCAACCAGCTCGCGCCGTGCGAGGACCGGATGCCTGAGCAGATCCCTGAGGATTGGGGATTGGCCGTCGTCGTCGGCAACGACGGCGTCACCTGGCTGTCCATTCGGGATCTCGACCCGAACAACCCGACCGGTGTGCTGGACACGTCGCACGCCAATCGCACTGCATGGCTTGCGGCCAGGGCCTACGACGAGGGGCTGATCGATCAGAGCGTCCTGAATGGTCTGGCCAATACGCTCTACCATCGGATCTGGGCGCCCGAGAAGGGACCGCTCTACTTCAACAACTACGTTGACGGCAGCGACTGTCCGCTCGGCAAGCTGCAGGCCGGGCGGGGCGGCAACCTCTGGTTCGGCTGGCATCGACTGGCCGCCTGCGACGCGAACATCGAGGAGCTGTTCCTCTCCATCGCCTACGACCTCACCAATGGCGGTCCCAACCTGCCCGACGGCGCGCAGAACAAGACGATGAAGGAAGCGCCGCCGTGCTTCGAGGCCTGGGCCGCGAGGCTTCTCTCAGTTTCCCCAACCCGCGCGTTTCCGTGACGAGAGAGGATTCCTGTGGGGTACATGACCATTCTTGCGGCCACTCACATGACGACGAGGCACGGACCAGACACTGTCATTCCTCCACTGCACAGGCGCAACATCCTGTCTTCCTGGCAAGCATTCTGGCCTCATCCGGTCCTCGCGTACCCAGGGTCGGGACCGCACCGTACGACCGGGGGCGCTGCCCCCGGCCCCCCGACATTTTGCGCTTTGCGCCAGCAGCATGGTGGGAAGGCACGCCGAGGCGCGAGTCCACTGCTCCTGTTACCCATGCTATTGGCCCAATGCGTCAAATGCCGGGGGTTTGGGGGCGGCGCCCCCAAGAGACACGAACGGACTCGAGACCAGATGCACTCACGCTTGGGTTGCGGCCGAAGGCCGCTCCAAGTGAAGCAGGAATCCATGAACCGCGTGAGGAGACGCAACCGAAAGAATGGATTCCCGCTTGCGCGCGAATAACACGACGAGAGGCGGGAATGACAATCCAGGGGTTCGGTGAACCCCTGCCCGCTTGGAGCGGCCTTCGGCCGCAACCAAAATGGACTCACGCAGAGACGCGGAGACGCAGAGAGGAGCAAGAAAGAACGCATCTTGAACTCTGCGTCCCTGCGTCTCTGCGTGAAATACAATTCCTTT
>Ga0209605_1003012_pt1 | contig 15323 bp, 8 predicted proteins | sample AD_UKC035_MetaG_FD_184408 | JGI IMG/M metagenome (GOLD analysis project Ga0209605, IMG submission 184408) | Active sludge microbial communities of municipal wastewater-treating anaerobic digesters from USA - AD_UKC035_MetaG (SPAdes) (version 2) | ecosystem: Engineered > Bioreactor > Anaerobic >...
GTCAAAGCGTTCCAGCCGGGACATTGCGAGATGCTTTTGCTGCCGACCGGATACTCACTGATGATTTCTATGCCGACCGAAGCCCTACTGTGCCCGGATCACCTTTCTGGGTAGATGGGCATGAGCTATTCTTGCCTGATTTTGCCATAGGCCGCCTGGTGGGAGAACCAGAAGAAATGTCGGCAATCCTGGAAGCATTCCTGACCAATGACGGGGTTATTACTTTAGACCCCGGCCTGATCGGCGGTGACCCATCCTTGACTAGAGATCTGCGCGAAGCACAGTGTTTAGCATACCAAAACGATGGCCTGAGCGCGAGTTGCCCTGGCAGCAGCAGCCAGTTCCGCCAGGATTTCTTGGATATGCTGCTTGGCTCATTCTGGGCAGCTTTCCACAGCAACCATTTCTTTTTGGGCGCCATCCCTTCTTATGAAATCGCCGAACGGCCTGAGCCATATAATGACAGCCTGCTGGCAACGATTGGCTGCCATGCCGGGCTGCCAGAGCTATCCCTTTCTGGCTGGCCCAGCCTGGCCCAGGCTTTTTTGGGGCAAGGAGGCACTTTCATCGGCTCAACCAGCTATGCTTATGGCTCCAGGCTTAGCATCGCCTATTCTGAAGATCTGGCCCTTGAGTTAACCAACCGCCTGCTGGCAGGGGAAAGCCAGGAAATTGGCCTTGCACTGGTGCAGGCCAAACAGGCTTACTATGCCAAACATGCCTGGTTTGACTACCTGGACGAGAAGGTTCTGATCCCGATCACACTGTATGGGCTGCCCATGCTGCGGGTTTCCTCACCAGCAACTGCAGGCCAAGGGGTGCCAGATCTGCCAGGCACGACTTCAATGGCTTCCTGGGATAATTCGAGCGTGGTCACAATCACGCTCTCTGACATGACCTTCAACTACACAACCACCGTTGACGGCATCTTTTACGATTACAACGGTCAAATCCTGGCGCAGGAGGGCTTGCCAGTGCAGCCATTGCTGAACCTGCCTGTCGAAGCCAAATTGAATAATCAAACATTGCGTGATGTGCGCCTGGTTTCGGCCAGCCACGAACAATTCTGGGGTTTCGATCCGGTTGTCAATCAGAATTGGGCTTTGTCAGTATACTTGCCATCTGAAATTGTTGAGCCGCTGTTAACACTGATCGGCTGGGATCGTGACCTGCCGTATAGCCTGGGACGCTTCTTTGGGTTGGATGATGCCAAAGCTGTATTGAACCTGGTTTTGGGCGCCTACCACGCCGAAACACAGCGGGAACTCCTGTTCCACGATCTAACCTTAGAACTAACCTACAGCGATAGCGCGGATTGGGAAAAACCCCGACTTTCTTATGTTACCCGCAGCCAGGATGCAGGCAGTACATCATTCCAGGTTGGCGCGGTTGACAACATCGGTGTGGCGCTGGTGCAGGTGGTGTACGATGATGGCGTGGGAAGCTGGCGCAGCATTAACCTGGCTTTGGCAGGGAACCAGTGGTCTGGGCAGACACTGGACAGTGTAGATCGGTTCTATATCCAGGTGACTGATGTGAGCGGCAATGTGTTCACCTCGATTTGGAACCCGCCCAATTTGATCCTTTTGCCCTTGGTCACAAGGTAGGCCACTCAGGGTAGAATTGAGGCAAATAGGAGAAACAAGAGTCAATGGGATGGGATGATGAGCTTGTAGCAGCGATAGCGCAATTGCCGGCAGGCGCAGGGTTAGCCTGGCTGGCCGAACGGCAGTTGACGGCAGATATGGCATTGGTCGAGGGGTTAAAAGCCTGGGCCGAAGAGATCAGTGCGCAAGGGGATCTGGCTCAAGCGATACAAACGCTAGACCGGGCAGAAGAGGTTGCTGAACAGTTGCCTGATCCTTTAGCCCTTGGTCTGGTCTGGCGCGGACGCGCCAATGTGTACCAACGTCACGATTGCTTTGAAGAAAGTTTGGCAGCATCCCAAACTGGCGCAGAAATCTATGCGCGACAGAGTACGCCGCTGGAAGTCGCCAAAACGCGCACCCAGGAAGTTTACACCTTAGGTGCATTAGGGCGCTTTGAGGAGGCCATTACACTGGCAGGTTGGATTCAAGAGCAGTTCGCTGGTTTTCCATTGGGCCAGGCCTTCCTGGCAACCAACCTGGCGCAGGTCTATACCTGGGCCTGGCGCTTGGATGATGCGCTCACTGAACACCAGCGCGCCCAGGATCTGTATACCAGTTTACAGCAGCCCAAACGGGCGGCGCGAGTTTTGATGAACATGGGCGTTACCGCCGAACAACTCGACCAGTTGGGGTTAGCCGAGCAATATTACCAACAAGCCTACCCGGCTTTGAAGGAGGCCAACGATCAGTTCGTCAGTGCCAAGGCTCTGCACAACCTGGCCCTGCTCTGTTGGCGACAAGGCCGCTACGAGACAGCGCTTAGCTACCTGGATCAGGCACGCCAGGATTTAGGCCAGCTTGCCAACGCCCCCGACCTGGCATATGTAGATATGTACGAAGCTCGCGTGCGGCGCGAGTTGCACCAGACTGCCGAAGCTGAACGCCTACTGGCTCTGGCCGAGGAGCGCTTCTCACAGCCCGGCTACCAATTCGAGCTTGTGGAAACCCTGATTGAAAAAGCTCACTTATCGGCGCAGTTAGGTACTCCAGAAAAACTGGCTCAAGGGCTGGATTGCCTGGAGCGTTCCGCAAAAATCCTGGCGACTTATCCGGTTTCGGCGTTGCAGGTCCAAGTCCAATTAGAAACCGGCGAGTTCTTGCTGCGCCTGGAGCGGCCGCTGGAGGCGCAGCAACGAGCCACCACTGCCAATGAAATCTTTGCGCAGCTTGGATTGAGTCTTCGCCAATCCTGGGCTGTGCTGCTCCTGGCAGATTGTACCTGGCAAATCCGGCCCGACCAGGCCCAGCAATTGTATCGTTCAGCGTTGGAGCAAGCTGATCAAAGTTCACCATTGCTAGGGGCCCGCGGCTGGCACGGGCTGGCACGGCTGGCGATGGCTCAAGACAATTGGGCCGAGGCAGAGTCTTTTTACCTGAACGCCTGGAAACTGATTAGGCTGGTTCAACACAGCCTGGCCGGGCATGCGCATCGCGCCGGTTTCTTGGAAAACCGCCAAAATCTGCTGGATGATCTCATCAACCTGTTACGCCAGCAGCCCACGCGCCGCACTGATTTGCTGCATTGGGTCGAGCAAGCCAAGGCGCAAGCACTAGCTGATTTGTTGGCGGGCCAGCCAGTAGACCTGAATACTGACACAGAAATGCATAATCTGCTGACCGAACGCCGGCGCCTGAGAGACGCTCTGGATCAGCAAATGCGGATCATCCACGGTAATCTGCCAGGGAGCATAGGCGAACCGCGGCGCAGCGCCGAGTTGCAGCAGTTCGATGGGCTTTATGCCCAGGAAATCAAGCGGCTGCAGGAGGAACTGCAACATCTGGATGAGCAGATTGCGCGCCGCCAGGATGCCAGCGTACAATGGCGAGATGCTGACATTACCGACGCTCCAGACACCCATGCGCTGCTTGAAGCCGATACGCTCTATCTGTGTTATTTTGAATGCCGAGGCCGGTTGTATGCGCTGACCGTCAGCCAAGCTGCTGGTGATATCCAATTGCACGATTTGGATACGAATTTATCCAGCATCATGCGAACCTGGGAACACACGTCCTTGCAACTGGCGCGTTCTCAACCCGCAGCGCAAAAACGAGTGCAATCCAGACTGTCCAGCTTGTGGCGAAGCTTGATTGCGCCTTTGGAAAGCCGGTTGCGTCCCTACCAGCGGTTGCTGGTCTCGCCATATCGCGGTTTACACCTGATTCCGTTTGCCGCGCTGTTCGATCCAGAACGCAGCCAATACCTGGTTGAAAACTGGACCTTACAGATCGTGCCCAATTTGATGGTGTTATCATCATGTCGTGTTCAATCATCCGTTACCCGCCCTCCACTGTTAATAGGATACGCTGGTCAATTGGGCGAAGCAGGGTACCTTCCAGGTGTTGAACCAGAGATCGCGGCAGTACAGGCTTATTTCCCAAATACAGAGATTTGCCAGGGCGATCAGGCCACACCCGAAGCAGTGTTGGCGACAGCATCGCACCGGCCATTCGTGCATTTCGCTGGGCATGTATATTACGATCCCCAAAATCCCCTGGCCTCTGGCTTATCGTTGGCAAATCAACGCTGGCTGCGCGCCTCCGATCTGTACATCAGGCGTGGGCTGCTCCAGGGATCACTGGTGGTATTAAGCGGTTGCGAGTCAGGGATAGGAAAGCCGAGCGGCGGCGAGATACTTGGCCTGACCAGCGCATTTCTTTACGCCGGGGCATCTGCATTGATGGCTAGTTTATGGAAAGTGGATGATGCTGCAACGTTCGCTCTTATGACCGCCTTCTACAACAGTCTGAGATCAGGGGTAGATGCTGCCGCCGCCCTGCAAAATGCGCAATTAGCTTTGTTAGCCCAATCAGAATATGGCCAGCCCTATCACTGGGCTGGATTTGAGTTAACCGGGGGAAATTGGAAACAGTGAAGAGATAGGGTGCCAGTAGCCGACACAAAAAATCATTGGCCAGGCATGTGCACCACCAGATTAATCCGGTAAATCAGGCGGTTCTAAATCATCCGGCCGCTTATGCCGCCTCCACAGCATCCACTGGAAATCATGCAAGCGATCCACCCTCCAGGCACGCCAGGCCAGCCAGACTGCCACCCCAAATCCAAATAGGGCCAGAGCAACAACGCTACGCCGCACCACAGCCTGCCAGGCCACGGGTAAGATGGGATCGCAGAATAGATAAATTCTGAGCGCCAGCAGCAAGAAGCTGGTCAGCAGCGCCAGGCGCAGAACCCATGCTTCCAGCCGCCGCCCCTTACGCTCTGTTTCGGCCAGGTGCTCAACATGCAGAGTTTCTTGAATGGGGCGGCCTTGCATCTGCGCTTCAGAAGCGGCCTGCTGCGGCACGAAGTCGGGATCAGTGAGCAGCTTCCAAATTTTCCATAGTACTGGCTGACCGCGCAGCTTAAGCTCCTCAAAATACGCCTGGATTCCCTGGATGAATGGCCATTTGGCTGCTTCATCTCTCTTGCCTTTTACATAGTTCCCCATATAAGAAGTTTTCAACGCGCGCTCCCGCCAGCCGGCCAATATAGCCAGGGGAGACTGATAGGCCAGGCTGCCAGCCACCGCTTTCACCCGCCAGGCGCTTTCATCGGCTGCTTCGCACTGCACCAGGCCGGTCTCCTCCTGCAAGGTGGCCAACACACAGCGGGCTACAGACAGTTCCACATCCCAGATGGCAGCAATGATCTCTTCATGAATGGAGCTGTTGGATTGGTTCAGCCGCGCCAAAGCTGCCAGGCGCAAGCGGTAGATATCGGCGCGCAAGCGTTGGTAAGCCAGGGCTTTAGGCTTGAAGATAGCGCCCAGTCTGCCGACCAGCGGTTCGTGGGCAGGATGCACGATCAAGGACAGGGTCTCCTCGAGGCCATACTCCCCGGTCAGGCGAAAGGCTGCTGAGAGCGCCGCCGGATTGCCGTCCAAGGCCTGCTTCATCTGTGCTACATATTGGCGATCTTGAGCAGATAGCTTACGGTGCCTGCTTTTCTCGTACAGAACGCATGCCTCTTCTTCTTCAAAACCAGCCAGGGTAACAATCATCTCATCCGAGGTCAGGCCCTTGGCAATATCCACGTATGGGGTGGTGATGATCACCAGGTTGTGGGTATAATCTACCACTGTCAGGCGGCGAGCAGCTTCGACATCGGCGATGCCGTCCAAGAGCAGGATGCGGAATCCACCGCTCAGCCGGTCGCGCAGCTGGTAGAGCAGGTCAGCGTCTGAGGGCAGCGATAGAGGCACATACAACCCGGCTTGTCGGGCTAGGTCGCGCAGGATCAGGTCATCCGATAATCCCTGGTTGAAGGGCAAGTACAGAACCCCGGCATGAAAATATTCGCGCAGCGGTAGTTTCTCGCCGCCAAGATCGATGAGCGGCCGCCGCTCGGCCAGGAGTTGCATCAGCAGGGTCGTTTTACCAATGCCAGGCAGGCCGGTGATCACAACCGGTTGATCCTGATACCACCCATTTTTAATGTAGTCCAGGATTTCAGCCAATTCCGGACGTTCCAACAAAAAGCCTGGGGGCAAATAATTGGGGTCCGCAGGAAGCGCTGCCTGCAACGGATCAAAAAGGGCGATGTCAGCCCAGGGGCTGGCCAGGAGCCGGTCAAAATCAGCGCGCTTCTCTTCCGTGATCTTTTCCAGGTGGGGACCGCCACAGCGCACCAGCGCTTCCACTTCTTCGCGGCAGGTCACCCCGCCTGAGACGCGCCAGAAAAAGCGCGTTATATCCAACCAATATTCCGCTGACAACTGCTTGCCCTTTGCATCCAGTTTGCCATGCAGCACCCACTGGTAGAGCGAGGAATAATACCTGTCGCTGCCACCAGTCAAAAAGGCTGATAAACGCGGCAGCGCGGCGCGAGGATTTTCACCTGGAGGGAGCACTTGCTCAGCCAAGCGATTGATCGTGCGGCCCCATAGGTCAGGGCGATTGGGTGGAAGTGTCAGAATGTCAGGATCAGCCATGCAATCTGTCTATAGATGAGTTATCGTAATTGTACCTTGCTCTTCCTTGCACTTCCAGGCCAGATACGCAAAAAACTCACCGGCTGAAATCTGGTGCAAACCGCTCAATGGCCATCCAGCGCACCAGATTGGCCTTGTCGCATCCGGTATCATCAGGGCAGATTGAACCCCAAAAAGCCGCAAGGAGGCGCAGGCATGAACAACAGTCAAAACTTTTCAAAACCAGCGGATTTTAAACCCAATGGGGACTTTGGGGATGGTATAACCACCGCAGAGGCCGAGCTACCGCCGCGCGAGTTGGTCGCCTGGCTGGTCCAGGTTAGCCAGCGCATTGTGCAGGCCCAGGCCGCTGTAGAGGAGATGCCATGTAAACACGATTCCCCCTCAGACCCATCACTTCTCGCCAACCGCGCCCCATAAGCGCCGGCCAACCAACCCTTCCCAAACCATAACCACAGGAGCTACTCATGGACACACAAAACCAACCCCCAACCGAAGATGCGATTGTCCCCTTTCGCCAGTATGGCAAACACAAGCGCGAGATCAACCAAAAAATCCGCGCCGATCTGAAAGAGCTGTCTGAGCGCTTTGACATCCCAATCGTCACCAACGTAGACGAACTCAAACAGATAGCCGGCAAGATTGCTCAGAAAGTCACCAACCTAAAGGGCGGCGGCGCCTATATCCGCTACTCATCCGAGGCCCAGGTCGACTCGCTGTCACTGTCGGCGCAATTGCGCCAGATTATTGAGCGGGCGGCGGCCGATGGTGCGGAGATCGTGGTGGTATTTGCCGACGCGGCCCAATCGGCGTACTACAAACGCGACCGCCCGGCCATCAAGGCCATGTTCGAAGCCGCCAAGCTCAACCTGATGGAATTACTTTATGCCCACAAAGTCGACCGGCTGGCCCGGCGGGTGGAGTGGTTTATCTACATCATGAAAGAGCTAGACGAGAGCAATGTTGTACTCTGTATAGTAGATCAACATGTTGATCTACTGACGCCAGAAGGTAAGCTGATTGCCGGCATGCTGAGCAGCCTGGCGCAGTTTTACTCGGAGAATCTCTCCAATGAAACAGGCAAAGGACGCTACGAATCCTGGAAACAGGGTTACCACAACGGAGCGCCGCCCCTGGGCTACTACAGCGCTCGCCAGGGCAGCCGCAAGGTGGGTCAGATACACCCGGAGGTAGGACCACTGGTAAAGGAAATGTTCGAACGCTACAGCACCGGCCTGTACTCAGACCAACAGCTTATGAAATGGCTGGAAGCCCATCCAGTGGCAGAAAAATATGGCATTGCGTTGACTAAGGATGGCATCCGTGAACTACTCCAAAATCCTTATTACACGGGAAAACTCCGCTACAAAGGGCACAAGGTCCGTCAAAAAGATGTAACCTATCGAAAAACACCTGCATTGCTTGGTAACGGACTGCACCAGCCCTTGATTGACGAGGATCTATTCGACCGCTGCCGGGTTGTGCGGGCAGAACGCGCATCAGTTGTAGCCATCCGGCAAAAAACTGCCCGCACCCATCTATTACAAGCGGTGGCATTCTGCAGCGAATGCGGGACACGACTTTGGGCGCAAACCCTTAGCAATTGTGAAACTTACTACCGCGAGCCAAGCAATTTGCGCCCTGGTTGCACCTGCTCAAAAGCTGGCCACAGTGCGCCTGCCAAAGTCTTAGAAAAGCAGGTAGCCAATTTAATCCGTGCTTTGCAACTACCCACTGGCTGGCAAGCCGCAGTTCAAGAAGAACTAGCCAAAGAGCAAGCCGGGCCAGACCCCGAAATAGAGCGACGGGAAATCCGCACCCAACTACGCAGGCTGCGCGACAATTACGAAATGGGACAGTATACGGGCGAAGAGTATGTTTATCGCCAGAAGGTCAATGTCCTACAGCAAAAACTGAGCCTGCTGCAACGCGTCCCTGATACGTCGCTCAATAAGGCTGCTTGCGCCCTGCTCAGCCTGAACGAAACCTGGGATTGGGCCACGCGCGAAGAGCAGCACAAGCTGATCCGTATGTTGTTCTACAAGGTGGCCTGTGACGTGGTGGAACGACGGGTAGTTTGGGTACAGCCCAGGCGGGATTTCGATCCCCTGTTCCGGGTGCTGGCTGGCTTCAAACGCGATGAGCAGGGCCATTACTGGGTCGAACAGACACCTGATGTTCAGCCGCAGAATGAGAACCTGTGAGGCATTTGGGTACAAATGGCTACACTTTCCAAAATGTCTGATAACCGCATGGGATTGCTTGACGAATGATGGAGGAGCTACTAAAATGGACACGAGCGGATTAAAGCGACATCGCCCAGCGGTAACTGAGCGATGTCTGGCGACAAATCCCGCGCATTAATTGTACTTTTTCAGTGACATATCCAACCGATCATGAACCGGTTGTTGGCGAAATCCACAAATTTCGCCGTGGGGATTTGTGCTCTGCGGAGAGGGTGGGATTCGAACCCACGATAGAGGAGACCTCTATAACGGTTTTCGAGACCGTCCCATTCAACCGCTCTGGCACCTCTCCAATGGGAACAGCGGGTTCTATTATACCAAAAGTTCTGAAAACGAGTGGGATGTGGTGTCAAAACACCCTATCCCACTCGTTTTGAAGAACCCGATGAAACCAACATGCCCGCCGCTGGAGAGCCTGAAGGCAAAGAAAAAATGTCAGCCCGGCAAAAGCGAGCACACCGCTATTGCCGACATTATTTATCCATTTACTCGAAATTCGATTATAATACTGCCAATGGAGGACCAGGCTATGTCTAATAGACTTTTTTCTAAGAATTTCCTGTGGATCGTGACCCTGGCTGGATTGTTTATGCAATCTTGGCTACCCGGGCTTAACCTATCTCCCCAAGCAGCGCAGGCCGCTGAACCGGTGGCTGCGTCAACAACGCTATTGGAGGCTTCGAGTAAATGGAAACTTGAGAGCCTGGTCGTTAACGGACAGGAGGGTTGGGGTCTATTTTCTGATAGTACGCCGGCGGTTGGCCCCGATGGAGAGGTCGTCTTCAACGCCATCCGCACCGAGGGCAGCGGGATTTACAGCCTGGCGGCGGCCCCTTTCATCCCGGTCGCCCTGGATCGGCAGTTGCTGCCCAACGGGATGGGCATCTTGGACAAGCCCGCCCTGGGCAGTGTGTTGGCGCAGGGCGATGTCTTGTTTCGCGGCAATCGGATATTGGATACCCGGAGTGAGGCAGGCCATGCTTTTCGCTGGGATAGCCAGAACTTGACGATTACCCAACAGGTGCCATACGAAGGCGTGGTGACAACCCATTTTGTCCAACAACCAGCCAGCAATGGGCGCTGGATGGTGCGGCATGACCTGGCTGACATCTACGAAACAACAACGATTCCGCAAAAGTTTGTCCTGACGGACGGCCAGGCAGGTCAATTGATTTTGGAATTTACCCAGACCAATGATGTTGAGACCTGCGTCAAGCGCTATATTCAGGCCGTGGCGCCCAATGCCAACGACGTTGTCGCATATATCGAAGTGACGGATACGGGAACGCTGTTCCCCGGCGACGATCCGGATGATCCCGGCCCGCCAACCTGCAGCTATGCCTACAACCACTCGACAATTGAATGGACGATTAAGTTGGCGGGCGCGCTTCAGGCCAGCCTTGCCAATGGCATCTTGACTCACAACGGGGTTCATTTCAGCGGAACGGAGCTGGAGTCATTCTCAACATTGATGATCAATGACCGCAACGAAGTGGCTTTTGTGCAGAAAGTGCACAACGGCAGCGGAGGCGTCAATAGCCAACTCATGCGCGTTGATGCATCCGGCCAGGCCCGCATCTTTTTGGAGAGCGCCAATAGCCCGTGGGAGCGATTGAATCTGTTTGGTTTTGACCATCTGGGGCGTGCTGCTGTGTATACCATTTTGGATGATCAAGTTCACCGTGCAATCATCTCGGTATCCGAATCTGACACGGATGTGTTGGCGCAGACCGGGGGGCAGCTCTTTGGGCAGACGGTTACTTTCCTGGGGATTCCGGGTATCAACGCGCCAAGCAGCCTGCAAGACGATTACAAGATGGCTTTTGTATATGGCCTGGCAAATAATACCGTTGGCATCGCCAGCGCCACCTATAGACCCAAGCAGCTCTGGACGATCTTGCATTATATGGCAGCCGATAATGACCTGGCGGCTACCTACCCGCCAATTTTTAACCATTTAGAAAGCATGGCCAACCTGCCCGAAACGCGCATCCTGGCTCTATGGGATGGGCCGACCAACGGCGATACGGCTTATTATGATATTCAGTTCGATACCAATCCGAATGTATTTGCCAGTTACCAGTTGAATGTGAATTATTTCCAACAAGGCGAACTCAATACCGGTCATTCAAAAACTCTGTCAGATTTTATCATCTGGGGGATGGAATTTGCCCCGGCGGAGTATTATGTGTTGATCTTAGATGACCACGGCAGCGGCTTGGATGGGCTGGCCTATGACGACACCGGCACCAAAGACCACCTGACCCTGCCGGAGTGGCGCGCGGCGATGCAAACTGCTTTCAATCAGACCGGGCGCAAGGTGGATGTGTTGTATATGGCGATGTGCCTGATGGGTATGATTGAAGACGCCTACCAGGTGCGCGAATTTGCCGACTATTATATTGCCAGCCAGGACTTGCAGACGGCTTATGTGCCTTATCTGTCTGGCTTTGATCCCGCAGATGAACCCGCAGCGGCGGCGATCCAACTGGCTAAGTCTTATGAAAACAGTATGGTTACGGGTAACCATGAATATACCATCTCCGTTGCCGATATGAGTAAGTTGCAACCGTTGGTGAACGCGACGAATGAACTGGGCGCGGCCTTAGAAGCACGCACAGAGGTGATCTCGGCGACGGTCAGCAACGTGGCTACCGTGGTGCAGCGCTTTGATGATAACCCCAGCGGTGGCGGCCTGACCCTGGCTGATAGCGCCATTGATCTGTTCAATTTCGCTGAACTGATCGGGCTGGCGGCGCCGGCAGGTGAGGTCGAGATTGTGGCGAAAGCAGAGAGCGTCCGCCTGGCGGTGCAGGATTATGTCATTTATGAGAAGCACGCATCGGGCGGCGGCAAGAGCTTTGCCAGCGCCAACGGAGTTTCGATTTTCTTACCAGGCACTGCCAGCAGCTTTTACAACGACAGCAACTATGACTTTGCAGTCGGAGCGACCTGGGGCCTGCCGGGCATGGCGCGCCCCAGAAGCAGCCAAACGGCGGCGACCTGGGGTAGTTTCTTGGTGAGCTACTTTGCCGCAACCCAGCCGGGCGGCCCGGATAACCCTAACCCACCGCCATTGCGCACCAAAGAACAACCTTCACCGCTGTTTCGCACGTATTTGCCGCTGACGATGCGGCCTTAGCTGGGAGCGTGTAACCTATTTCTCTATCCGCAGGTTGCGGGTGTGCAACATCCAGGCTGCGCCCAGGTCAAGCAGGAGCAATAGCCCGGTTGCCAACGGCCAGGCCGCCTGGCGGCGGGTGTTGGACGACAGGTTCGCCAGCGCCCTCCCCGACTGCGCTACCGGCAGTACCTGCTGCGGGTGAGCGGGGCGGCGCTGGCGCACGCTACAAAGCAAACATTTCGGGAGTTTTTATGACAGAATGAAACCGGCCCACGGCCGGCTAATGCGTGCCTCAGCCGCCGCCGATGCTGCACGAGGCCGCCGGCGCGCTGCCGTACGAAAGCCCCCCGCCGCTGGAGAGCCTGGAGGCAAAGGTAGAGATCTGCTTTTGAACGCGCGGGCTCTGGCAAGCCGGGCAGCTCACCTGGGTCACGGCGGCGGCGCTGCGCACCAGCTCTTCAAAGGGCGTTCCACAATCATTACACACAAACTCAAAAATAGGCATTTTTTACTCCCGGCAAATGGATTTAATGAGCACGGCCAGGCAGCCGTGTTCCTGAAACTTTAGATGCCCAGCCGGTCAAAAGGTTACACGATCGCTAGAATTCGATCTTGACCAGGAATTTCTTGCGCGCTTCTTCGGGATCGAGGTCTTTCTGCTGGAACATCTCGGTGTGCAGGCCGCACTCGGTCTTGCCGGTGCCGGCCCAGCGCCCGGCGCGCTCATCCTCGCCAGGCCTGACCGGCTGGGTGCAGGGGGCGCAGCCAATGCTGCGGTAGCCCTTCTGCAGCAGGGGGTGCTCGGGCAGGCGGTGCAGGGCGCGGTAGGCTTCTACATCTGCCTTGCGCCAGTTGAGCAGCGGGTTGACCTTGATCAGGCCATCTTCTTGCAGCTCTACGATGCGCGCCTGGGCGCGGGTCTTGGTCTGGTCACGGCGGATGCCGGTGATCCAGGCGCGCAGCCCATCCAAGGCGCGCTGCATGGGCTGCACCTTGTGGATGAAACAGCACAGGTTGGGGTCCACCCGGGGCAACTCGCGGCCAAAGTTGCGGCGGAAGAGCTCCCAACGCGCGTCGCGGTACAAATCCACCACGTTCAGGTTCCACTCACGCGTCAACTGCTCGCGGAAGATGAGCGTATCCCAAAAATGATAACCGGTATTTAGAAAAAAGATGCGCATGGCCGGGTGGATGCGCGAGACCATGTGCAGCAGGGGCAGGCTTTGGGTTTGGAAGGAGGAGCTGAGGGCGATGTTGGGCGCAAAATTCTCCACTGCCCAAATGATGATCTGCTGCGGCGTGTGCTGCTCAAACGCCTCGGCCAGCTCGGCAATCTCTTGGTGGGTAAAGGTTTGTGCCACGGGTTAAGTGTAACCGAAATTTGCGCCACTGGAAATAGAACATAAGTTCTGGTATAATATTGCTCAGGGACGAATGAATATTTTACGCTGGCTGCAATACCTGCTGGACCCCCGCTCACCCAACCCGCGGCGCTACGCCTTTGACGATACGCTGCTCGAAACCCTGCACAGCCTGGCCGAACAAGAACAATGCAGCACCGAAGAGCTGGCCGCCGACCTGTTAGAGGCGGCCCTGGCGCGCCGCCAGGCGTTGGATGGAAACCAGCACCGCTGGGAGATGCTGACGGGGCGCGAACAGCAGGTGGCGGCCCTGGCCTGCCTGGGCTGCACCAACCGCCAGATCGCCGCCCGCCTGGTGCTCTCGCCCGAAACCGTCAAGACCCACCTGCGCAGCGTGCTGCACAAATTTGGCCTGCGCAGCAAAGCCGAGCTGCGCCAGGCCCTGGCGGGCTGGGATTTCAGCGGCTGGGAATGAGGCTCACAAAAGCCCGTCTTCGTACAAGAGCTGTAAGAAGTGATCCACCACTTGCGGATCAAAATTGGCCCCCGACTGGAAGCGGATATGCTCGGCGGCTTTTTCTTTGCTCCAGGCCTGGCGGTAAGGGCGGTCAGAGGTCAGCGCATCCCACACGTCTGCGATGGCGAATACGCGGGCCGCAGCCGGGATCTGCTCGGCTTTCAGGCCGCGCGGGTAGCCGGTGCCATCCCACTTCTCATGGTGGCAGTAGGGGATGTCGATGGCCGGGCGCAGGTAAGCAATGGGGTGGAGCATCTCGTAAGCCAGCCCTGGGTGCTGGCGCATGATCGTCCACTCTTCTTCGTTCAGCGTGGTGGGCTTGAGCAAGATGCGGTCTGGAATGCCCATTTTGCCGATATCGTGCAGCAGGGCCCCGCGGCGGATGTGCACCAGGGCCGCTTCGCCCATCCCCATGCGCACCGCCAGGCGTTCGGTCATATCGGCCACGCGCTGGGTGTGGCCTTCGGTCTCCCGGTCGCGCAAATCCAGGGCCCGCGACCAGCCTTCGATGGTGGCATCATACGCCATCACCAGGTCCAGGTTCGAGCGCTGCAAGTCTTCAAACAGCGAGGCGTTGTCGATGGCAATTGCCGCCTGGCGGGCCAAAGTCTCTAAGAAATTCAGCCACTCTTCGTCGGGGGCCAGCTCGGTGCGGTGGAAGATCTCGAGCACGCCCTTGACCTGGCCGCGGGCGATGAGCGGTGCGCCGTAGTAGGCCTTAAAATCATCCCCCGTCACGATGGCCCTCAGGGTCTGGCCTTCTGGCTCCAGGCGCACATCGGGGATGGCCACCAGCTCGCGGGTGTAGGCGGCGCGTCCCGCGCACGATTCGCCCAGGCGCAGGCGCGTGCGCTGGATGGTGTTGGAGCGGAAACCGCTGCTCGAGGCATAGGTCAGCACCTGCGAATGGGGGTTGAGCAGCAAGATCGAAGAGGCATTGACATTGAGCTGGGCCACCACCTGCTCGACCACCAGGCTCAGGGTCATCTTCAAATCCAGGCTGGAGGTAATGGCCTGGTCAATATCGCGCAGCGCCTGCACATATTTCAAGCGGCGCTCGGTCTGCTCGAAGAGGTGATGAATGGTAACCTCGTTGCGCTTGCGCTCGGTGACATCTTGCATGGTGCCTTCGTAATAGAGCAGCGCGCCATCCTGGTCAAACACGCCCCGGATGTTCAGCACCACCCAAACCGCCGTGCCATCCTTGCGATAGACCTGGGCTTCGTAGCCAATCACCGGCTTATCTTGAGCCAGGCTGCGCTGCCAGGCCAGGCGGTCAGAGGGGTTGACGTAGATCTGGTGTGAAAGGTCACTGATCGACTGCACCAGCTCGTCTGGGTCATCGTATCCCAACAGGCGCGCCATGGCCGGGTTGGCGATCAAGAAGTGCCCCTCGGGGGTGCTTTGGAAAACCCCTTCGGAGACGTTTTCGATGATATTCTGGTAGCTGTTCTCGGTTTGCAGGCGCTCCAACTCGGCGACGGCACGCGCCGCA
>Ga0209605_1003016_pt1 | contig 15286 bp, 14 predicted proteins | sample AD_UKC035_MetaG_FD_184408 | JGI IMG/M metagenome (GOLD analysis project Ga0209605, IMG submission 184408) | Active sludge microbial communities of municipal wastewater-treating anaerobic digesters from USA - AD_UKC035_MetaG (SPAdes) (version 2) | ecosystem: Engineered > Bioreactor > Anaerobic >...
ACATCCCTCCCACCGATTACTCCGAAGGGATGTTCTGCAGAAGGCGCTATTGGTTTTGATGACCAGGAAGCTCTTGGAATCTGATAGTTATCCCCCATCTCATTGACGCCTGCTATCTGAGGGGCAAATATTGCAATGATTATGAAGAAGATCAACAGACAAGTACCAAGAACAGCGGTTCCGTTCGTCCAGTATTTCTTCATGATCTTTCTAAATTCACTCTTTCTCTTTGCCGGCATCTGCATTTTCCCCCTCATTCAAGCCTTATTCTGGGATCAACCAGAGCGTAAGAAACGTCTACGATCAGGTTTCCAACAACCATTATGAAGGAGAAGAACAATGCTCCACCTATAATCGACCAGTAATCCAGAAGACTTGCTGCATCGGCAAGGAATCTTCCCATTCCGACGCGGGAGAAGATCGTCTCTACAAAGACTGTTCCTCCCAACAACCCCATAACCGATCCTCCAGCAACCGTAATGACTGGAATCATAGCGTTTCTCTTGGCATGCTTTTTGATAACCGTTCTTTCGGGCACACCTTTTGCTCTTGCCGTCCGTATATAGTCCTTCCTCAGCACTTCAAGCATGCTCGAACGCGTAATCCTTAGTAGATAAGCCCACCAAAGGTACGCAAGGGTGAGGACAGGAAGTATAATGTGTCTCAATGCATCGATGAATATGTCAAGTCTCCCATTCAGTAGTGCGTCAAATGTTGGCATACTTGTTATTGTTCTCCATTCATCTGATCTCATGACCAGATCAAACTCCGTGCTTACCATACCCGGGGGAAACCAACCAAGAATTGAGTAGAAGACAAGAAGGAGCAAAAGCCCAAAAACAAAATCAGGAAGAGACCAACCCACAAGGGCAAAGACCCTTATGAATTGATCTGTAAATTTGTTCTGGTTAACGGCAGAAATCACTCCCAACCATATTGCAACAAGAATTACAGGAACAATTGCATAGATTGTCAGCTCCAGTGTATACGGGAATCGCTCAAGCATCGACGGGAGTACCCCTTTTTTCCCAACCATGGAGTACCCAAAATCACCTTGTAGGATATTTCCAAGCCATTTCAAGTATTGAACAGGCATTGGTTCATCAAGACCGTATTTCTTGATCAGTCTCTCTGCCGCATCTGGAGTCTTCAAAGCTTCAGGACTCTTTACGTAAGAGGCAAGAAGCCTATCGGGGCCAAGGGCCCAGATCATAGAGAAAATAATCAGAGTAACACCTATCATTATCAATGGCAGTAGAAGAAGTCTCCTGATTATGTAAGCAGTCACCCGAAAATCACCACTCTTTCTTCAAAACAAAGACAATAGTTTATTATAATCTATATCTCTGGTCAAAAAAAGAGCCGGGCAAGAAAAACCCGGCTCTCTACGGGATATTTCAATTACTGATTCTTGGAAAGCTGGTAATAGTAGAATCCAGACCTTACAAGATGAGGATACCAGCCCTCAACCCAAGGCGCTCTAACGTTGAGACCTGTCGGCATATACAGAGGAATACCGATTGCAGCATCAATTACCTTTTCCTGAACGCTTCTATAAAGCTTTATACGTTCTTCGTTATCAACAGATACTGCAGCAGCGCTTATTTCGGCATCAACATTTGCGGCTGCCCATTCCTGGAATGGAACTCCCTGTCTGGAAGCATATGCACCGTAACTTGCATAGTAAGTAGCTATGAAATTATGTGGGTCCGGATAGTCAGCCAACCAGCCTATTGTGAACAACGGAAGGAAACCGTTTCTCTGAGCCGCCAGATACGTCGGCCACTGTACACCAAGGGGCTCAACCTTGAACTTCGGATTGATCGAGTTCACAAAGTAAGCGAGCATCTCAGCAATAGTCTGTCTAGCATCGTTGCCAGTGTTATAGAGAAGTTGAATCTTAAAACCTTTCTCCCAGACTTCTCCGCCCCAGGCCTTCTTGAACTCTTCAGCAGCCTTTGCGAGATTGAATTCCGGCAGAGGAAGCGTTTCGTCATATCCAAGGAAACCTTTGGGAAGGTCTGTTGGAACAAGCTCTCCAAGGCCATTCAATACCTCGTCTACAAAAGTGGCTCCATCGTAGCAGTAGGCAAATCCTCTTCTAACATGGATATCAGAGAAGAAATCTCTTGGCACTCCGTTTCCGTCTAGTTTTCCACTGCCTAGGTATTCACTACCCTCTGCAACGAGCCAGTTAAAGTGAAGGGAAGTGATACTTGCGGTCGGATAACCCTTCGTGACAACTGCTTTCCCCTCTGCTGCAAGAGCCTCAGCCTGATCTAGATATGGAGCACCAAAGTATGCAATATCGGCATCTCCTGCTTCAAATATCGCTTTTCTGGTTGAGAATTCGTCAATTCCCCAGATTACGACGTTCTTGATCGTTGCAGGGCCTGCCCAGTAGTCGTCAAACCTCTCAAGAACTACTTTCATCTCTGCAGAATCCCATTCAACAAGCTTGAATGGTCCTGAACCAGCATCAGCATTATGGTACGGGCTCTCCTGTGGTTCGAGATCATGCCACTTCCACCAGCCGTCTGCTTTGCCGTCCCATGCTCCATTTTCGATTCCCCACTTGGAATCAGTTATAGCTGCCCAAGAACCAAAATGAGCTATCGTGTTCATGAAAGGTCCCCAAGGAGCATCAAGAGTAAATACAACACTGTTTCCTTCTATCTTGACCTTTGGGCTTACAACTTCCTCATAGAAGGAAATCAGTTTCTGCCTTGCTTCTTCAGAAACGACGTTCTTGTCGGCATCAACTGCTTCTGAATATGGCATACCTGAGTAAGCTTCGAACCAGCTTTCAACGCTTGCGTGAGCGCCACCGGTTAGAGCTTCGATGATCATCCACTGAGGTCCACCAGACGGGTCACCAAGAATATACCTATGGAAAGAATACTTCACGTCCTCAGGAGTAAGAACGTTTCCAGTGTGGAACTTAACTCCTTCCCTTATCGGGAATGTGTATACGGTCCCCTCTGGACTGATCAGGCCGTTCTCCACAGAAGGTACTTGTGTAGAAATCATCGGCAGGTAGTCAGTAACAGACTCACCGTTGTACTGAATCAAGTTGTCATACAGATTCAATATTACCTCACCACTGGCCGTATCATAAGAGTGAAGCGGATCTAGAGTTTCCGGTTCACCAATAGTGAGATTCACAAATGTGTCTGGGTCACTAGCAAACGCAACTAACGATAAGAAAAGTACAGTAAGTGTTACCAGTAAAATCTTTCTCACTAATGTTGCCCCCTTTCAAATAGAGATGAGTGTGATAGTACAATTATAATCTATGGAGCCTGAAATTTCAAAATACCGTTAACCTATACGTATTATTTCGCAATCCAAAGCAATTTCGTTTGTTCTTGTATTGACAACGCTCTTAAGACGATGGTAGAATCATTCTTGTTCGGGTGCGTAGCTCAGTGGAAGAGCGCTTCCTTGACGAGGAAGAGGCCGTAGGTTCAATCCCTACCGCACCCACCAAAGGGGAGAGTTTAGCTCTCCCTATACTTTTTCTAAAGTCTTCAGTATCAATTTACTCATATCATTGCCGGCTTTCTTAGCCATTTCCAGGACTTCTTCGGCAGTTAGCGGCTTTAGATCTTCCGCTACGGCCCTGTCGGAAATCGCCGATAGTCCCAATACTCTAATACCTGCATGCCGGGCAACGATGACCTCTGGAACTGTGGACATACCCACGGAATCCGCACCGAATCGTCTCAGCATTCTCAGCTCTGCTGGAGTCTCGAAGTTTGGCCCGGCCACTCCAACATATACACCTTCATACACTCCGATTCCAAGTTCTTTGGCAGAAAGAAGAGCTTTGCTCAAAAGTTCTCTGTCAATCGGCTCACTCATATCCGGAAATCGCGGGCCCCACTCGTCAACGTTCTGACCTATTAGAGGGTTGTCGCCCATGAAATTAATGATATCCCTTATAAGCATGACTCTTCCTACTTCGAAGTCCGGATTCAGACCACCGGAAGCGTTTGTAATTAGGAGAACCTCCACGCCCAATTCCTGCATTATCCTTATGGGGAAGGTGACTGTTCTCATCGAATAACCTTCATAGAAGTGAAAGCGGCCATTCATAAGCATTACATTATGATGGAGAGCATTACCGAAAGTCAGTTCGCCCTTATGACCCGGAGCGGTAGATAGCGGGAAACCAGGGATCTCATCGTAAGGAATTGAAACGGCATTTTCAAGGCTCTTCGACACGTCTCCAAGACCGCTGCCGAGAATCACCGCCACTTTAGGCTGCGAATCGACTTCCTTTTCTATGAAACGAGCGGCTCTTTTGACATTTTCTACATAGTCCCTAAGCTCTTCCTGAAGCAAGGAAATACTCATGCTCGTCCTCCTTATAAGACATATACTTCATTATATCAAAACGTCAAACAGCTTGCTGGAACTATGCTATAATCTCACTGAATTAGTCCTGATTAGCTCATTTTCGAGAGGAGAGATCTGATGAGGTTTTCACAGCTTTACGCCCCAACATTGAAAGAAGCTCCCGCCGACGCCGACTTGATAAGTATCAAACTACTCGTTCGTGGTGGATTTGTGAGAAAAGTAGCGGCAGGCATCTATTCCTTTCTTCCGCTCGGTCTTCGAGTTCTAAAGAAGATTGAAGATATCGTTCGTCAAGAGATGAACGCTATCGGTTCTCAAGAAATTCTTATGCCGATCATTCAACCGGCAGAGTTATGGCATGAGACAGGTAGATGGGACGACTATGGTCCGGAAATGATGAGAATGCAGGATAGGCATGAGCGGTTCTTCACGCTAGGACCCACTCATGAAGAGATCATCACTGATCTTATGAGAAACGAGCTTAATTCGTACAAACAGCTTCCCGTTTCGCTTTATCAGATAGCTATGAAATACAGAGATGAGATTCGTCCCAGATTCGGACTCATGAGATCGAGAGAGTTTCTAATGAAGGACGCCTATAGTTTTCATGACTCATGGCCCTCATTAGATGAGACCTACAAGCAGTTCTACGGTGCATACAGTAAAATTCTCCAGAGGATAGGACTGGAATTTCTGGTTGTAGAAGCGGATTCCGGAGCTATCGGCGGTAATGAGTCTCATGAATTCAACGTTCTAGCCGATTACGGTGAATCTACGCTTCTCTATTGCGACTGTGGCTACGCAGCTTCCGATGAAAAGGCGGAATATCTCTTAAGGGAAGAACCTCAAGAAAGACCCACAGATGAGTTGCAACTAGTTCCTACGCCTAACTCGAGGACGGTAGATGAGGTTTCGGCTTTCCTTGAAGTAACCTCGAAGGATATTGTGAAGTCCCTAATATTTAAAGGTAGACTGGGCTACTATATGGCTCTGATTCGCGGAAACGAAGAGTTGAATGAATCGAAATTGAAAGCTGCTCTTCAGGATCAGACTCTTGTTATGGCAACTCCTCAGGAAGTGTTGGATTTACTGGGAGTTCCGATCGGGTTTGTTGGTCCAATTGGTCTTCCAAAAGAAGTCACTATAATAGCAGATCACACAATAAAGGGTCTGAAAAACGCGGTTTGTGGAGCGTTGAAAGAGGGATACCATTATTCCGGCGTTCTTCCCGGACGAGACTTCAAGATCAATTCCTGGCACGATCTAAAAATGGTCACCGAAGGAGATCCCTGCCCGAAATGCGGTACACCCATGAAATCCGCAAAAGGCATCGAAGTTGGACATATTTTCAAGCTCGGGACGAAATATTCGGAAAAGATGAACGGATACGTGACCGACGACAAGGGTAATAGTATTCATTATATTATGGGCTGTTATGGTTGGGGCGTGTCTAGAACAATTAGCGCCGTAGTTGAACAGCTTCACGATGAAAACGGTATCATCTGGCCGCTAGCCGTAGCTCCGTTCGATATCATCATTACTGCGGTCAACATAAAGGATAAGGTCGTTTCGGAGAAATCCGTACAACTTTACGAACTTCTGAGGAAGGAGGGCTTCGACGTTCTCCTCGACGATAGAGAGATATCTCCCGGAATGAAGTTCAAAGACGCAGACCTTATAGGGATTCCCCTAAGAATAACGCTCGGTAAGAAACTCGCCCAAGGTATCGTAGAAGTAAAACTGAGAACAGAGAAGAAACCTCTTGAAGTAAGTATTGATGAGGGATTCGATAGCCTTCTGGAAGAGATAAAGAAAGAACTCTCTAATTACAGACCAGTAAGCAAGATGGAGGCCAAATAATGGGAGTTTTCTCAAGACTTAAAGACGGTTTGAAGAGGACCAGAGAAGGCTTTTTCAAAAGGGTAAGAAAACTTCTCTCTCTTGAATCGCTTGATTCTGAATCACTTGAAGAGATTGAGGAGCTCCTGATATTGTCCGATATGGGTTCCGAAACGGCTGAGGAAGTCATCGAAGCTTTGAAAGATAGAAAAGATAAAGGGAAGGAACCCATTGAGGTACTGAAAGAAGTCCTTGTCGAGATACTTGACATACCCTTTGAGGTGCCACAAGCGAGACCTTACGTAGTTTCGGTGGTCGGCGTTAACGGTACCGGGAAGACAACCACAATAGGGAAGCTTTCCAAACTCTACTCTAGCAAAGGAAACAAAGTGGTTCTAGCAGCCTGTGATACTTTTAGAGCAGCCGCAGTAGAACAACTGAAAATATGGAGCGAAAGAGCCAAAGTTGACTTCATAAGCCAGGGTCAGGGCGCCGATTCCGCAGCAGTGGCCTTTGACGCTGTAAGGCACGCAGCAAGTAAGGGAAAGGATGTAGTCATTGTCGACACGGCAGGCAGATTGCACACCCGAAGCAATCTGATGGAAGAACTGAAGAAAGTACATAGAGTGATCGGCAAAGCATCACCCGGAGCTCCAAATGAAGTGTTGCTAGTAATTGATGCAACTACGGGACAGAATGGCCTGGTACAGGCGAAAAAGTTCAAAGAAGCTGTCGATGTCACCGGAATCGTATTGACGAAGCTTGATGGTACCGCTAAGGGTGGAATCATTTTTGCGATCGTCAAGGAACTCGGGATACCGGTGAGATATATAGGCGTAGGAGAAAAGGAAGATGATTTGAAACCCTTCGACAGCAGGGAATTCGTGAACGCTCTTTTGTCCACCGGAGAAGAGAGTTCAGAGGAGGCTTAGAAATGGGTTTTACGCTTAAAAGCAGTTACGCTTTGAGAGCACTTTATAAGATGGCAAAGTCGACCCGCGAAGGAAAGGACAAGCTCTCGCTCGTCGAGATCGTCCAGGGAAATGAGATTCCAAGAGACTTTCTGGAGAAGATCTTCGGTGAACTGAGGCAGGCGGGGATAATAAAGGCCGTAAGAGGCAGGTATGGCGGATACTGTCTGGCGAGACCTGCAAACGAGATACTATTGAGAGACGTTATACTGAAGCTCGATAAACCTATGAATTCATATCCATGTCTTCAGCAAAACGGAAAGTGTCTTGAAGACCCGAATTGTACTGTTAAGTATGTTTGGTTCAAACTATACAACGCAATGATGAGAGAACTAGGTTCCATGACACTCGGAAATCTTCTCGAATACGGTGACAAAATCGCCCAGAACCCTTTAGAATCAGACGAGTTAAAGGAGAATCTCGAGTAGAAGACTTTGAAAGGAGGGGCGCCTGACCGATAGATAGTGGAGTATAGTTGGCGTCGAATAAAATGAAAGCCGTTTATCCAGGTTCCTTTGATCCGATAACATATGGACATATAGATTTGGTTGAAAGATGCAGCAAAATCTTTGACGAGGTTGTGGTGCTCGTCATGGAAAACGTAAATAAGAGACATTTTTTCAGTCATGAAGAGAGAATTGGAATGGTAAGGTGTGGCGTGTCTCATCTTGAGAACGTTACTATTACAACGTACAACGGGCTTCTCGTTGATTTCGCTAGAGCCAGCGATGTGAGGATTTTGATTCGAGGCCTCAGAGCCGTGTCAGACTTCGAGCTTGAGCTTCAAATGGCTCACGCCAACAAGGCAATGCTTCCTGAGCTCGAAACTCTTTTTTTAATGACAGACACTTCCAACTCCTTTATCTCTTCTTCGATGGTCCGAGAAATCGCAGCATTCGGCGGGGACATCTCCAAATGGGTTCCCCCTTGCGTTCAGGAAGAATTCAAGAGAAAGCTCGGGAAATGACTTAACATCACGGAAATTATTAATTGCACAACTGGGTTATAATTTTTCTTGGAATTTTAATGGAGGAGGACATAAAAAATGGCAAATATCACCAGCGACATGGTAAAGAAACTCCGTGATGCCACTCAAGCAGGCATGATGGACTGTAAAAAGGCGTTGGTCGAAACCGATGGTGATTTCGATCAGGCAAAGGACTATCTCAGGAAAAAGGGCATACTGAAGGCAGATAAGGTTTCGGGAAGAGAGACGGCCGAAGGACTTGTTTATTCTTATATTCATCACAACAGCAAACTTGGGGTACTTCTCGAGCTCAACTGCGTAACCGACTTCGTAGCGAGAATGGAAGAATTCAAAGAGCTAGCTCATAAGATCGCTCTGCAACTGGCTGCTATGGGAGCGAGATTCATCTCCCGCGAACACGTGCCTCAGGAGATCATAGATAAAGAGAAGGAAATATACACTGAACAGATGAAGGATAGCGGGAAACCGGCAAACATAATAGAGAGAATCGTTGAAAGCAAGCTCGAGAGTTTCTACAAAGACAACTGCCTTATCGAGCAGGAATACGTTTTTGAAAGCGGCAAGACGATAAATGATCTCCTTGTTGAGTTGATTGCAAAGACCGGCGAGAACATTAGAATCAGCAGATTCGTCCGCTGGCAAGTAGGAGAGTCTGAGAACTGAGTTTGAAAGGTGAGCCGGGTGCTCACCTTTTTTTCGGAGGTGCTTATGTACAAGAGGGTGCTCTTGAAACTCAGCGGTGAGGTTTTGAGTGGAGAAGGCGCAAGAGGATTTGATTCAGAAAGAACTTCCTTTCTCATCGAAGAGCTCCGCCCGGTAATTGAAAAGGGTATTCAACTCGCAATAGTTATCGGCGCCGGGAATATCATTAGGGGTCGTGAATTGTCGAATATGAGAGGGTCGAGAGCCGATGAGCTTGGAATACTAGGCACCATAATGAATGCCCTGTATTTGAAGGAAGCACTCTGCGTAAACGGTTTCGAAACGATAGCTGTCTCCTCGATCGCAGGGATTTCTTCTCTAGTTGAGCACAGATACGATACCATTGAGGATGCTCTAAATGAGGGAAAGATAGTCGTTTTCGGCGGCGGGACCTACCTGCCTTTTTTCACGACGGACACTGCTGCCGCTGTCAGGGCGGTCGAAATCGGTGCCGATGTTTTGATAAAGGGTACAAAGGTTGATGGAGTGTATGACAAAGATCCTAAGGTGAATGGAGATGCCACCAAGATTGACAAGACAACTTTCTCTGAGGCTATCGAAAAGGGGTTAGGAATCATGGACATCGAAGCCTTCTCGATCTGCCAAAGATATGGATTATCCGTTAGAGTTATAGACTTCTTCAACAAGGGTAACCTGTTCGATGCTATAATAGGCGGGAAAACAGGTACGGTAGTTTTACCTGATTAATTGGAGGTGGAGAAATGTACGCTCAAATCGTTGATCTAGTAGCCAGGGAGGTACTTGATTCAAGGGGGACTCCAACAGTTGAGGCCGAGGTATGGCTTGACGACGGTGGCCATGGCAGGGCAATAGTTCCTTCAGGAGCTTCAACTGGGAAGTTCGAGGCTCTTGAACTAAGAGATGGAGACAAGAAGAGATTTCTCGGAAAGGGCACGCTGAAGGCGGTTGAAAATATAAACGAAGTAATCGCTCCTGAAATCATAGGAATGAATGCCTTTGACCAGATAGCTCTCGATGCGGCTCTTCTAGAGCTCGATGGAACTGAAAACAAGGACAAGCTTGGAGCCAATGCAATTCTTGCCGTCTCGATGGCAGTTGCACGTGCCGCGGCCGACAGTATTGATACACCGCTGTACAAATACCTGGGCGGAGTCAATGCAAAGGCTCTTCCCGTACCGTTTATGAACATCGTGAATGGCGGAAAACATGCAGACAACAACCTGGATATTCAGGAGTTTATGATAGTGCCCGCCGGTTTCAAGTATTTTAGGGATGCCCTTAGAGCCGGAGTAGAAGTCTTCCATAATCTGAAGAAGCTGTTGAAGGATAGCGGTCACGTCACTGCAGTAGGTGATGAAGGCGGATTTGCTCCGAGTTTTGAAAATAACGAGGCCGCGCTGAAATACATCATAAATGCTATAGACGCTGCCGGTTACAAGGCGGGAGAAGAGATCATGATTGCCCTTGATTGTGCGGCAAACGAATTCTACAACGAAGACAAGGGACTTTACAACATCGATGGAAAAGAGCTTACTCCCGACCAGCTGATAGAATACTACTCGAATCTCACGAAGAGATATCCAATAATTTCGATTGAAGACCCATTTGCCGAAGAGGACTGGGAAAGCTTTGCGAAGTTCACAAAAGCGATAGGGGATGAGATTCAGATAGTGGGAGACGACCTTTTCGTCACCAATATTAAGAGACTCGAGAAAGGTGTCGAAAAGAAATCGGCCAATTCAATTCTCATTAAGCTCAACCAGATCGGATCTGTCACCGAGACTCTCAACACGATAGAGTATGCGCAGAAGCACGGAATGACCTGTGTAATCTCACACAGATCTGGAGAAACTGAAGATACTTTTATTTCTCACCTTGCCGTAGCTGCTAATACGGGCATGATAAAGACAGGTTCGGCATCAAGGACTGACAGAATCGCGAAGTATAACGAGCTTCTGAGAATCGAAGAAGAACTTGGAGAACAGGCAGAGTTCAGAGGAAGGGAATCCTTCTATAATCTCTAATTGATAATCATTATAGCGCGGGGCCTGTAAGGTTCCGCGTTTTCATTGGAGGAAGAGCGATGCTCCTAGACATCATTGGTCCGGCAATTGTCGGGCCGTCGAGCTCCCATACCGCCGGAATGGCTAGGTTAGGCAGGGCCTTTCGGTCACTCCTTGCCAAGGTGCCTAACGAAGTGAGATTTGTTCTCAACTCACCGCTCTTCGCAACTTTCAGGGGTCACGGTTCAGATAGAGCTCTCGTCGGCGGAATAATGGGGATCAAGGAATCCGATCCCATGCTGAGAGATTCCTTCCAAATAGCGAAAGACAAGGGCATCTATTTCACTTTCGAAGAAGAAGACATGGGCGACTTGCATCCAAACACGGTTAAGATCAATGGGAGTTCCGGAGAACTCTTCTTGTCAGTTACAGGAGCATCGGTGGGTGGCGGTTCAATAAAAATTACTGCGATAGATGATTTCGACACCGACGTTACTGGAAAGTATCCCTCGCTGGTGATATTGAATGCGGATATTCCCGGGGCTCTTTCTCAAATCGTTGGGGAGATTTCTTCGAGCGATATGAACATCAGCAATCTCTTTCTTTCAAGAGTTGACCCGTTCAGGCACGAGGCTCTTTGCGTAGTGGAACTGGATAATGAACCCGACGAGCATCTGCTTAGGGCAATAAAAAGGCTTGAAGTCGTGAAGAAAGTATCCTATCTCGAAAGGTTGGATTCACTCGTATGATAATGAAGTTTGAAGACCTGGTGAAAGCTGCAAGAGACTCGAAGACACCGCTTCATAAAGTCGTCTCTAACTGGTACATGATGAATACTGGAAATGATCCAAGATTTGCCGAAGATACTGCAAAAGAACTGGTCGGAGAGATGATGAATTCTTACCGCAGCAGGCTCGAAAAACCCGAGAAATCTCTTACCGGCTGGGTCGGAGATAACGATGAAAAGGCGAGAAATCACAGTCCTGAGTTTCTCAGTTCGCTGGTCTATTCAGGAGTTGGAATTGCCCTCTCGATGTCTGAGCACAATGCAAGCATGGGAAAAATAGTTGCATGTCCTACTGCGGGTGCATGTGGTGTCGTTCCGGGAGCCCTCCTTTCTCTTCACATCAATCGAAATATTGACCTCGAAACCCTTGGAAACGCATTGTTGGTTTCTGGAGCTGTGGGCGAGAGGATCAGGAAAAGGGCGTCGATTTCCGGTGCCGTGTCAGGCTGCCAGGCAGAGATAGGTACCGCTACGGCAATGGCTTCAGTTGCCATAGTCTACGCTACGCATCCCGAAGAATACAGTGCGCTTGAGAATGCCCCGGCGCTCGCGTTGAAGTCCCTAATGGGACTTGTGTGTGACCCCGTTGGAGGTTTCGTTGAAATCCCCTGCGTCAAAAGAAATGCGTTTGGTGTATCCATTGCATTCACAGCGGCAGAACTTGCGCTTGCCGGAATTAAGTCGGCCATCCCCTTTGAAGAAGTTGCCGACTCTCTCGGAAGAGTTGGGAGAAGATTACCCGAAGAACTCAAGGAAACGGCAAGAGGCGGGATCGCAATCACTCCGACTGCAAAGAAGATGGTAGCGGACTTCTTAGGTGGAGTTGACAAGAAGGTCTGATCGGTTTAGAATAGCCTTGCCCTATTCTCGGTTTGAGGCATAGCCCATTCCTAGATAGAGGATTATATCGGGAGGCAGATGCATGGAAGTTAACAAGCAAGAACTAGTTAAGGAGTATCAGATTCACGACAACGACTCGGGTTCGACCGAAGTTCAGATCGCAATTCTTACTGCGAGAATCAGGCATCTCACTGAGCATCTCAAGAAACACCCCAAGGATTTCCATACAAGAAGGGGTCTTCTAAAGTTGGTCGGAAGAAGAAGAAAGATGTTGAGATACATCAAGACCAAGAAGCCTGAAGTCTACCTCGAACTGATAAACAAACTCGGGCTGAGAGGTTGATAGAAGTAGAAATCGTCTGGAGCGGTTTACCGCTCCTTTTTTGCGTGGGTTTTACTCAGCTGATATAATTGATTATTTGATGAAATGAGAAAAAGAGGTGTTATTGTGAGTTATAAGAGATGGGAAAGGGAATTCTTTGGCCAGAAGCTCGTCATAGAAAACGGGAAGATGGCAAAACAGGCTGATGGAGCCGTTGTACTCAGGTATGCCGATTCAGTCCTGCTAACTACGGTGAATGGAAATGAACAGGCAGTGCCGGGAACTGATTTTCTTCCTCTTACCGTTGAGTATCAGGAAAAGTTCTATGCGGCGGGAAAGATACCGGGTGGTTTTCTTAAAAGAGAAAGCAGACCGAGCGATAATGCCGTTCTCTCTGCAAGAATAATAGATAGACCTATCAGGCCTCTCTTCCCAGACGGGATGAGAAATGAGATTCAGGTTATCGTGACTGTCCTGTCTGCCGATCCAGACAATCCGCCCGACATCTGGGGGATAATGGCATCGTCACTTGCATTAAATATTTCTCCGATTCCCTTCGAAGGGATCGTCGCCGGCGTGCAGGTCGGATATATTGATGGAAAATACGTTGTGTTTCCTTCTGCTGACGAACTCGAAAGATCTGAACTCGATATTGTTGTTGCAGGGACGGAATTTGCAGTTGCAATGGTAGAAGGAGAGGCGAAAGAAGTCTCTGAAGAAGTAATGGTCGGAGCGCTTGAAGCAGCGCACGAAGCTATTAAATCGCTCGTCGCCTTCCAGAAGGAAATTATCAGTGAATTCCAGATCGAGAAGTGGGAGCTCGAAATACCGGCTGCCCCCGAAGGATTTCTCGAATCGTTCGAAACACTGGTTGATAGAAATGAGCTCTCCGAGATAATGCTCACTCCTGGCAAAAAGAACAAGGACAAAGCCTTGAAAACATACAGGGACGAGCTAATCGAGCAATTCATAGAGAAAGCAAAAGAAAGATGGTCCGAAGATGAAATCGAAGAGAACATGGGTTTCGTAAAGGAGTTTTATCACGACATAGAAAAGGAAGTAATGAGAAAGAGAGTAATAGAAGACGATGTAAGGATGGACGGGCGGAAGCACAACGAGATCCGTCCGATAAACATTGAACTCGATCTTCTGCCAAGAGCACACGGTTCGGCTCTTTTCACCAGGGGTGAAACTCAGAGTCTGGGAATCGTCACTCTCGGGGCAACGATGGATGAACAGATAGTCGATACGATGTTTGAAGAGGGTTCGAAGTCATTCATGCTTCACTACAACTTCCCGCCTTTCAGCACCGGGGAAGTGAAGAGGCTTCGTGGTCCAGGCAGAAGAGAAATCGGACACGGTCATCTTGCCGAGCGTTCTCTGAAGAACATTGTGCCTAACGGCGAATCTTTCCCATATACAATAAGAGTCGTATCTGAAGTGCTTGAATCCAACGGCTCCTCTTCCATGGCGACCGTGTGTTCCGGATCACTATCACTGATGGCCGCTGGAGTTCCTATGGAAAAGCACGTGGCAGGCGTTGCCATGGGCATGATTCAGGAACCGGAAAAGACCGTCGTACTCACGGATATTCTAGGAAACGAAGATCACATGGGCGACATGGATTTCAAGGTTACTGGAACTCGTGACGGAATAACCGCTTTCCAGATGGATGTGAAGGTTTCCGGCGTATCAAGCGAGATAATGACAAAAGCGCTTGAGCAAGCGAGACTGGCAAGACTCAAGATACTTGATCTTATGTACGAAGCCATTCCCGAACCGAGAAAGTTTGTCTCCGACTATGCACCTATTATAAGGACGATCAATCTCCCTTACGAGAAGATTGGAGAGATTATCGGACCCGGCGGAAAGGTCATAAAGAAACTTTCAAGCGAGTATGATTCAACGATCTTCATAGATGACGAGAGATCTCAGGCTAAGATCGTTGGAAGCAATCGAGAAAAACTCGATCAGTTGGAAAAAGTAATAGATGCGATAATCTCTGAAGTGAAACCCGGACAGCTTTTCGAAGGAAAGATCTCGAGAGCGGAGGCCTATGGATTCTTCGTGGAGATTGCGCCAGGAAAGACCGGGCTCCTGCATATCTCGAAGATGGGCGCCAGCGGCAAGGATTTCCTTAGAGAGCACAAGGTCGGAGACACGATTGCCGTCGAGGTGGCAGGAACTGATCAGATGGGAAAGATAAGTCTGAAGCTCGAAGGTGTCGAGGTTAAAGAGGACAGTAAGCGAGACAATAAAAGGCCATACCATAGGAACGACAGAAACGACAGAAACCGAGGAGACAGAAACAGAAAGTAGGTAACTGATGAATAATCATTATATTGAGCTGCCGAACGGCGCAGTTATTATAGGTGAGCGAAAAGAAGAGACGAGAACGGTCTCGATGGCTTTCGCGATGAAGGTGGGTTCCGCTGATGAGGAAGATTCCATCAGCGGCGTTTCTCATTTTATTGAACACGCTCTTTTCAA
>Ga0209605_1003019_pt1 | contig 15279 bp, 10 predicted proteins | sample AD_UKC035_MetaG_FD_184408 | JGI IMG/M metagenome (GOLD analysis project Ga0209605, IMG submission 184408) | Active sludge microbial communities of municipal wastewater-treating anaerobic digesters from USA - AD_UKC035_MetaG (SPAdes) (version 2) | ecosystem: Engineered > Bioreactor > Anaerobic >...
GGAGATTGCCAATGAGGTTTTTGCAATAGACAACCTTTCAACGTTGATTTATAAGTAGATGGAAGCAAGCAATTACTACCCGCACGAGCTGGAAGAGTACATCAGGAGGCATACAACTCCCGAAGACGATGTGCTTTACGAGCTTAACAGGCATACGCACCTGACGGAATACCATCCTCGCATGCTGTGTGGACAGATGCAGGGGAAGTTCCTCGAGTTGCTATGCAAAATGGTTAACCCATCACGGGTTCTGGAAATTGGAACTTTTACAGGGTATTCGGCCATCTGCATTGCGCGCGGATTATCGGAAGAGGGGCATTTGCACACCATTGAGATAAACGATGAGATTACCCAACAAACCCTTGATTTTTTCTCAAAGGCGGGAGTGGACCATAGAATAACCCTGCACGTTGGTGATGCTTTGGACATTGTGCCTGCCCTTGATGAGGTTTTTGATATGGTTTTCATCGACGGTGATAAGCGGGAGTATCCCCAATATCTGCATTGCTCGCTACCCAAGCTGAGAGCGGGTGGGTTTTTGGTGGCCGACAATGTGCTGTGGGGCGGAAAAGTGATTGACCCAAAGGCTGATGACCAATATACCCTTGCCGTAAGGCAATTCAACGATCAGGTGGCACAGAATGAGGATTTGGAAAAGGTGCTTTTGCCTCTTCGCGATGGGCTAATCATTGCCCGAAAGGTGAAATAGCGGCGGGTGCCTAACATTTTGGTAATTGGGAAAATACCCCAAATAAATGCAGCATCTGTTTGAACTAAAGAAGGCTTTGGCTGTTTATACACAAAAATCATGGCCATGGCTTCCTATAGCATCAGGGAGATGTCGTTACTTTCGGGTATCAAGGCGCATACCATTCGGATTTGGGAGAAGAGGTACAACCTCTTTTCACCTCAGCGTACCGATTCCAACATTCGCCGCTATAGCGACGATGATCTAAGATTGCTGCTCAACGTATCGCTATTGCTTTCCACCGGACATAAGATAAGCAAAATAGCCGAACTTTCGGTATCGGAAATTTGCAGCAGGGTAAATAGTATGGACGAATATCAGCAGGCGTCGTTGCTTCCCGGAATTCTGTTTGAGTCGGTATTGCATTTTAACGAGGCAGAATTTTCAGGGAAAATCGATGATACCATAAACGAAAAAGGGTTTGAGTGGACATACGAGAATATGCTGGTTCCTTTTCAAAGGAAATTGGGATTGCTTTGGCAAACCGGAGCTGTTCCCTCGCTGCAGGTGCATTTTGCATCTAATATTATCAGAGAAAAAATAGTAAAACACACGGCATCGCTTCCCCAATCAAATACCGGAGATAAAAGTATTCTTTTCTTTTTGCCCGATGGCGAGTTGCATGAGTTGGGATTGCTATATTTCAACTACATTGCCCGACAAGAGGGCTTTAATACGCTGTATTTAGGGCAGACAGTTCCCGTTGAAGCTCTTGTCGAACTTAAGAACAGGAGCGATATTGCAGGAATCGTGGTTTCTATCACCAGTTCAATGAACAATGAAAACCTGAAAGCGATGTTTGCAATGTTGCGCGAAAATTTCCCCAACGCAGGACTAATGGTAACGGGTTTGCAGGTAGAGTTGAACCACGGATTGGTGCCCAAGGAGGTTAAAATCCTTAAATCGGCACGCAGCTTCAGGGTTTACCTCGGTAAATTTAAGAATGGAAAGGGATTGTAGTTTATCCACTTTTTTAGGCATAATCAAGGATAATGTAAGGCTATTTATTTAATTTGGCACCTGTTTTTCGAAGCGATGCCTTACTTGTATAATTGTTCCATTGATTTGATATGAAAAAGATTAATATTCTCATGCTTTTGCTTGCCCTGGTTGGCATTGTTGGGTGTTCCGACAAATCTCCCAAAATTCTCGTAAATATTCAGGATTTAGATACTTCCAAAACGAGAATTATTCTCATGCATCCAACGGTAAGGAACCTAAAAACTTTCCTATACCTCACCGACGGGAAAATCTTTCCTGTGGATAGCAATTATCAGATCGTAGGTGTTTTTCACAACCTTGGGGAGTATAACTATAAACAGTCGGTTAAGTTTATCGAAAATCAACAGCTGGAACATATCAGACTGGTTGAAGTTAAAGAGCGTTTAACTCCCGATTCGTTGTATGCCATAAACCGTTGCAGCCCGATTTTCAGGGAGCTTTTTAGAAAATCACGGGGTGCTCTCCTTTTTGGCGGCCCCGACATTCCACCCGCTACATATGGTAAGGCAACCCATTTGCTGACGGAGATAACCGATCCCTACAGGCATTACCTCGAAATTTCATACCTGTTCCATTTGCTGGGAGGGGCTCAGGATACTCTTTTCATACCTCTCCTGAGCGAGAATCCCTCATACGCTGTGTTGGGAATTTGCCTGGGTATGCAAAGCATGAACGTGGCTACAGGCGGAACCATGATTCAGGACATCCCCCTGGAACTATACGGAATAAGCCATGTGGAAGAGGTGCTGGCACTGGACAACGACATGAAACACCGAAATTATAATGCCAATCTTGGCATTGAAAAGGATTTGGCACCGGCCGCTTTTCATAGGATTAAGTATGAGAGCGGTACACTCTTCGATAGCCTCAATGGCTATAATCCGTCGTTTCCGCACGTATGGAGTAACCATCATCAGTGTATCGATGTGCCGGGTAGGGGCTTGGTACCCATTGCCCGATCGATGGACGGGAGAATTATTGAAGCAGTTGTGCACTCCCATTTCCCCAATGTAATCGGCGTTCAGTTTCACCCCGAGGCGGAAGCAATTTACAGAACCGATGAAAAGATAAAGCTGGTAACGGGTCAGGAAGAAAAACTATCGTATCCTGAAATGTATCCCGGTTACGAGGGCGAATTGTTTCACCGTTCGTTTTGGCAATATATGGCCAAACGATTTTAACCTGTTTTGGAACGGAATTTGATACTGTTTTTAAATCATCCTTGTTATCCATAAGTTGTTAATATATAGATAATTAATTTAAAAAACAGGATGTTTTTTTGTTAAAAATGGTCGGTTGTTAACGCAATCTAATTAAATAGTTTTTACCTTTGGGGCTCTCACAATTCAGAGTTTTTCATAATCAAAATCAAGATCAGGTAACAATGAAACGTATTCAATTTCTTTTAATCGCATTAGCCTTTTCGTTTTTTCACCTTGGGGTAAATGCCCAGGAGTATTATATTAAGTTTCTTGAAAACGACAGGAATAAAATTAACACGATAGTTACTCAGACCGTTTCCATTGATAAAATTGACAACGGATTTGTTCTGGCATTTGCCAACGAGGGCGAATTGGAAAAGATTAAATCGTTGGGTTATACCCCCGAAATTCTTCCCTACCCCTCAACTGATGACAAGTCGATAATAATGGCAACCACAATTGACCAGATGGCCAACTGGGACCGTTATCCCACCTACGAAGTGTACCGCACCATGATGAAGAAGTTTGAGCAGGATTACCCTAATCTTTGCAAACTGGACAGTGTGGGAACAACAGTGCAGGGGCGGAAACTTTACGTTGTTAAGATTTCGGATAATGTCCTGGAGGAGGAGGCCGAGCCCGATTTTCTTTTCTTAAGCACCATACATGGCGACGAGACCACGGGATTTATTCTCACTCTCAGGCTTATTGACTATCTGTTGTCCAACTACGGAACCGACGACAGGGTTACCAGCATGGTGAATAATATAGCCATTTATATTAACCCAAATCACAACCCTGACGGGACTTATTATTCGGGGAATCATACCGTCAGTGGTTCAAGGCGATATAATGCCAATAGCTATGACCTCAACCGGAACTTTCCCGATCCGCGGACAGGCCAAAATCCCGGAGGGCCTTACCAGCCCGAAACCTTGGCCATGATGGCCTATGCCCAAACCAAAAATTTTTCCCTGTCGGCCAATTACCACGGCGGTGCCGAATTGGCCAACTTCCCGTGGGATACATGGACAACCAGCCAAAATGCCCATGCCGACCATAATTGGTTCTACAACCTTTCACGGCAGTATGCCGATATTGTTCAAGCCAATTCCCCTTCGGGCTACTTTACCGATTATGGCGGAGTAACGCAGGGTGGCGACTGGTACGTGATTACGGGCGGAAGGCAGGATTACATGAATTATTGGCACCATTGCCGCGAAATTACCATCGAGGTATCAAATGTAAAGTTGCTTGCAGTTGAGCAACTTGGAAACCTTTGGAACTACAATAAAGAGGCAATGCTCACATTTATTGAAAGGGTGAATGCAGGGATTCATGGATTGGTTACAAATCAGGACGGCGAGCCGTTGAACGCCACTATCACCGTGCTTGAGCACGATAAGGATAACTCTCATGTGGTTACAAAGCCAGCCACAGGGAGCTACCTGCGAATGATTGAGCCGGGAACATGGCAGGTATCCTACTCATGCGAAGGATATGTTACACAGGTTCATGCGATTACCGTTCCCAGCTACACTTCATCCATCGAAAAGAATGTTGAGATGGTGCAGGCCGGTCAAACCACCCTCAACGGATTTGTGAACGATGCCGAAACCGACTTTCCCATTGGCGGAGCCAAGATAGAATTGATTGGATCCAGCGTCACCCCTGTGTTCACTAACTCTCAGGGCTACTATTCGTTTGGGTCAATCCCTGAGAATACCTATCAAATTAAAGCCTCAAAGGCTGACTACATGAGCCAAACAGTGGTAGAAACTTTAGTTGGCGAGTCCAATCAGGTGGATTTCAACCTCTACCTTTCCAACGCCGAGAGCTTCGAATGGGATATCCCCGAAGGATTTACCTTCACAGGTGGCGATTGGACACGGGACAACAGCGTTGCCTACGAAGGGGATTATAGCATGAAATCGGCTGCCATTGGTCATGGTCAGAATACAACCATGCAGATTAACCTCAACGTTGCCGGTGCCGGAGAGATTTCGTTTGCGCGAAAAGTTTCTTCCGAGTCGAACTGGGATTTCCTCAAGTTTTTTATCGATGGTACAGAAAAGGGCAGTTGGAGTGGAAATAGTGATTGGTTCGAAGTTAGTTACCCGGTAACGGCAGGCAATCATATTTTCAAGTGGCAGTACGTTAAGGATAATTCAATGTCCAACGGGAGCGATTGCGGCTGGATTGATAACATCATCTTCCCACAAACACAGCATAGTGTAACATTTACCGTTAAATCGGGAGCAACACCCATCAGTGGGGCCACCATAGAGTTCAGCAATCAAACCCTTACCACCAATGCATCGGGTAAAGTTACCTTTACCGGAGTGCCCAGGGGGAAAGACAAACCCTATACCGTTTCAAAGGAAGGTTACCTCAACGCTTCAGGAAAGGTAAATGTGAAATACGTTGACGTAAACCTTTCGGTTGACATGGAACCATCGCCCAACTATTACAACGTTACGTTTAATGTGTCCGGCACCGATGGCCCGATTGAAGGGGCTTCCGTAACCATTGCCGGGCACGAACTGCAAACCAACAGCGCAGGAGAGGCTTACTTCGAGCAAATAGCAGAAGGTGTTCATACCTATACGGTTGATGCCGAGGGATATATTCCCGTTGAGGATGAACTGAATGTGGACGAGGACAAGGTGGTTGATGTTATTCTTGAACCTCATGTTGAACCATTCTCCGTTACCTTCCATGTTTCTAACCCGGGATCCAACCCCATTGAGGGGGCCGTGGTTACGCTCAATGGCACCTCGTCTATCACCAATAATCAGGGAGAGGTGGTTTTCTCCGAAGTTCTGCCCGGTGTTTATGCTTATTCTGTGGCAGCCGAAGGGTATATCCCAATTCAGGGAAATGTGGTGGTGGATATGGATAAAACTGTTGAGGTGATATTGGAAGTGGAAACTCATCCCTTCAACGTCATTTTCGTTGTGAAGAACAGCGAGGGACTGCCTGTTGCCGGGGCATTGGTACAGCTCGATGGCAAATCGGCCTCCACAAATCAGAACGGTAAGGCATTCTTCATGGAGGTTGAACCCGGTATTTATAACTACAGCGTGGAGGCTGCATCGTACAAAACAGTACAAGGAATCATCCTGGTGGACGATGATAAAAATGTTGAGATTACTTTAATGCCGCTTGACCCGCTATATTCCGTTACTTTCTATGTTTACGACAAGCAGAACCAACCCATTGAATCGGTATCGGTAACTTTTAACGATGAAAACATAGCTACCGATGCGAATGGCAAGGCGCTATTCGTCGATATTGAGGAGGGTGATTATAGCTATCGGGTGTCAATTGAGGGATTCCATGCGCAGGAGGGTAACGTTCATATCGAATCCGATACGACAATAATCATCAATCTCACACCTCAGGGGGTTCCCCTTATGACGAACAATGCTACTGTGGTTGAGATTTGGCCAAATCCATTTAGACAATGGTTGAACATAAGGGTTGCCGTACCCTCTACAGAAAGTATTGCCATTGATATTTACAGCATTACCGGACAGAAGGTTGGCACCATTGCATCGCCTACGGTTATAAACCGCGAGTCAACCTACCAATGGCAGGGATTCGGAGAATCGGGGCACCTGCTGCCCGGAGGTTTGTACGTTGTTAAAGTGATAACCGGCCAAGGGGTGATCTCGGAAAAAGTACTTTTCATGCCATAGGGTATTTTTGGTAGCAACGGTATTGTTTTTTTATACTTTTGTGGGGAATCGGAAGCGATTCCCCACTTTTTTATTCTTTGGTTAAAACTATGAAAATCAATCGGTTTTTTTATACCCTTGTTCTTTTTGCCATTTTTTCTGCCAATAGGGCATATGCCCAACCCGCCATCCCGCCCGAGAAGCCTAAACTTATAGTGCAAATAATCATCAGCCAAATGCGATACGATTACCTGCAGCGGTACTCTTCCAAAATCACTGATGATGGGTTGATGCACTTGGTAAACGAAGGAGCATTTTGCCGCAATGCGCGGTACAACTACCTGCTCACCCAGTCGTTACCCGGAATGGCTACCATATCAACGGGCTCAAACCCAAGCGTGCATGGCATCATTTCGGACAAATGGTTTTCGAGAATCAATGGGCAATCCGTTGATGCTGTGGCCGATGATAATGTTACAACCGTTGGCGGTAGCTTTTACAATGGAAAATATTCTCCAAAAAACTTAATAACCAGCACTTTGGGCGATGAGCTCCGCATGGTCGATCCCCGCTCGAAAGTAGTGGGGGTATCGTTGGATCCGGCTGCAGCCATACTTGCAACAGGCCACAATGCTAATGGGGTTTTCTGGATGGATGTTGAGCGGGGCAAATGGATAAGCAACAGCTATTATATCGACAGCCTTCCCAAATGGGTTGATACGCTTAATGCAAAGGGGTTTGCCGATTTGTACACCAATCGCGATTGGAGTTTAACCAATCCCCTCGATGAGTATTACGAAGCTGATATAGCCACCATAAAACAGCCTCAGGCCAAAAAGCGCATAGCTGATAAATTGAAAAGGCTGGCCGATGGGATTATTCTGGCCAAGAAACCTGCGCGCAACTACTCGCTTCTCCTCGAAACGCCATTTGGCATTACCTATACCAAGGATTTTGCCATTGCTGCCATAGTGGGAGAGGGGCTGGGTAAGGACGAACATACCGATTTAATCACCATTACCTTTACCCCAACCAAGCATATAGGGCAGAAATATGGTCCTCATTCCATTGAAATGGAGGATACCTACTTGAGGCTTGACAGGGAGATGGCCCATTTTCTTGCTTTCCTCAATAGTGAAGTAGGAAGGCATAACTACTTGCTGATACTAACATCCGACCAGGGGGTGGCAGCCACTCCGGATCATCTTGAAAAATCGAAAATTCCCGGTGGGTACTTCGACCCGCGACAAGCCATGGCGCTGCTTGGCAGTTATCTCAACATATCGTATGGTGTAGGGAATTGGGTTTTGGGCTACCACGAGAAGCAGCTTTTCCTTAACCGAAGGCTTATTGAGGATTCAAATCTGAACCTGTGGGATGTTCAAGACAAGGTGGCCGATTTTATGCTACAGTTTACAGGGATTGCCTATGCTGCAACGGGGCATACATTACAGTCGGCCAATTTTACCGAGGGTGTCTTTTCAAAGTTTCAGAACAGCTACAACCAACGGCGCTCAGGCGACGTGATTATCAATTTTGAGCCGGGGTGGGTTGAGCGCAATGGTCATATTACCTCTGCCAACTCGCCCTACAGTTACGATGCACATGTCCCCTTGATTTGGTACGGATGGCGCATCAAACGCCGCCAGGTGTTGAATCCGGTTGATATGACGGATATCGCACCAACCCTTTCCACTCTCATAGGGATAAGCTGGCCCAACGGTGCCACGGGTAAGCCCATTAAGGAGATTATTGAGAAAAATCCATAGGGTCCAACAGATGCATGGCAAAAATAACAGGAGCATGGAAAAAGGTCGATTTGCAGGTTGGCTTCCTGTTTAATATCATATTTAAATTACTGCCTTTTCCTTTGATAATTGGTTTTAAAACAGGAAATTTACATCGTTTTTTGGGACATTTTAATTTCTACCACATTATTTTATCATAAACACTTAAAAATTTTTCAACTATGGATGTAAATAAGTTGATGGCCGAGCTTGAAGCCAAGCACCCTGGCGAAAAGGAATTTTTACAGGCTGTTCACGAGGTTCTTGAGTCTGTTAAGGAGGTTTACGACAAGAATCCAAAATTCGAGAAGCACAAAATTATTGAGCGTATCGTTGAGCCCGATCGCGTTTTCATCTTCAAAGTACCCTGGGCTGATGATCAGGGCAACATTCATGTCAACATAGGATATCGCGTTCAGTTTAACGGAGCCATTGGCCCATACAAGGGAGGCATTCGTTTTCACCCCAGCGTAACCCTTTCTTCGCTTAAGTTTTTAGGTTTCGAACAAACCTTTAAAAATGCCCTTACAACACTGCCCATGGGTGGTGGTAAGGGAGGTAGCGATTTCAACGCAAAGGGTCGTAGCGACAATGAGATAATGCGTTTCTGCCAATCCTTTATGCTTGAGCTTTGGAAACACATTGGCCCCGAAACCGACGTTCCTGCAGGCGATATCGGTGTTGGTGCACGCGAGGTTGGCTACATGTACGGAATGTATAAGAAGTTGGCAGGCGACCATACCGGTGTATTCACGGGCAAAGGCCTAAACTGGGGGGGGTCGCTCGTTCGTCCTGAGGCTACCGGTTTTGGTGCCGTTTACTTCGTTAACCATATGCTTAAAACCCGTGGTATCGACATCAAAGGCAAGACCGTATCCATTTCAGGCTTTGGAAACGTTGCCTGGGGTGCCGCATTGAAAGCAACCGAACTGGGTGCAAAAGTGGTGGCCATTTCGGGTCCCGATGGTTACATTTACGACGAGGCAGGCGTTAGCGGAGAGAAAATTGACTATATGCTTGAGTTACGCCACTCCAATCAGGACATTGTGGCACCGTATGAAAAGAAATTCCCGGGTTCCAAATTCTTTGCAGGCAAAAAACCCTGGGAGGTAAAGGTTGATATTGCACTTCCCTGCGCAATCCAGAACGAGTTGAACGGAAATGATGCCGCAATGCTGGTAAAGAACGGAGTCACCTGCGTTGGCGAGGTATCCAACATGGGCTGTACTCCCGAGGCCATTGAAACATTCATTAAGGCCAAGATTCTGTTTGGCCCCGGTAAGGCGGTTAACGCAGGAGGAGTTGCCACTTCAGGTCTTGAAATGAGCCAGAACAGCCTTAAGATGAGTTGGACACGCGAAGAGGTTGACATGCGCCTGAAGCAGATTATGGAAAGCATTCACAAGGCATGCGTTGACCATGGAACCGGGAAGGATGGCTATATTAACTACGTTAAAGGAGCCAACATTGCAGGATTTATGAAGGTTGCCAACACCATGTGTGACTTGGGCCTGATCATGTAATGGTATTTTTTTATAAAAAACCGAGGGGGCTTTACTGCCCCCTTTTTTGTACCCATTTGCAAAAGATGCATATTTTTGCATAAAAATACTCAAAAACCATGGCAACAGCATCAATACTCTACCTGGGCCAACTGCGTACGCAGGCCATCCACAACCAGTCGGGCAACCGGCTTACCACCGATGCCCCCACAGATAATCAGGGGAAGGGAGAATTCTTTTCGCCCACCGACCTGCTGGCAACAAGCTTGGGCTCGTGTATGCTAACCATAATGGGCATATCGGCCATCACCCACGGTTTTAATATCGATGGGACGAAGGTTGAGGTGCAAAAAATTATGGGAACAAACCCCCGAAGGGTGGTGGAGGTGGTAGTGGAGCTAACCTTCCCGCATAACAACTACACCCCAAAGGAGCGTAAATTGCTCCAGTTGGCTGCCAAGGAGTGTCCCGTGGCCAACAGCCTTCATCCCGATCTTAAGCAAACCGTTAAGTTCAACTTTGCAGAGTAGCGTTCTCGCAATCCTTATCAAGCCGAAAACTCAGACTAACTTTTGGTTAGAAAGTTGTTACTCTATTGATAAAACAAGGAAAATGCAAGAATGGATAAAGAAGAGGTTATAAATAAAGTAAAAGAATACAGTATTTTGCTTAAAGAGCACATACCTCTTGAGAAAATATATTTATTCGGGTCGTATGCCACAAATACTAATCGAATGGATAGCGATATTGATGTAGCTATTGTTGTGAAAAAAATTGAGGGAGACTACTTTACAATTCAACCTTTGTTGTGGAAGTTGAGGAGACAAATTGACCATAGAATTGAACCAATACTAATAGAAAGGGATAATGACCAGGGTGGATTTCTTGCTGAAATTCAAAGAAATGGAATTGAAATAACAAAAAGGTCTTTAGTTCCATAATTCCATTGCGGAGGCGAATTTAAAAAACAAATCGGGGCGAACCCGCAGGGCCGCCCCGATTCTATTTAGATATTAACACTCAATTCTAAAGGTACTCCTCCATGGGTGCACAGGAGCACACCAGATTGCGATCGCCATAGCCCGAATCGATTTTTCCCACTGCTGGCCAAAACTTGTTGTTGGCAATCCACGGTAGCGGGAATGCAGCTTTCCTGCGATTGTATGCATGGTTCCACTGGTCATCCGATACCTCCTCAACAGTATGCGGTGCATTCTTAATCACATTGTCCTCTTTATCGGCCGTTCCTGCCTTAATCTCCTCCAGTTCTTTCCGTATCTCAATCATGGTTTCCACAAAACGGTCCAGTTCCTGCAGCGATTCACTCTCGGTGGGCTCCACCATCAGGGTTTCGTGAACGGGGAATGATACCGTGGGAGCATGAAAACCGTAATCCATAAGCCTTCGCGCAATATCTCCGGCCTCAACGCCGTAGGTTTGCTTAAAGTGGCGGCAGTCTAAAATCATCTCGTGGGCCACACGACCTGTTTGACCGGTGTATAGTACCTCGAAATGCCCTTTTAGCTTAACAGTCATGTAGTTGGCATTCAGGATGGCCATCTCTGTGGCATACTTGAGCCCCTTGGCACCAAGCATAAGGATATATCCAAAGGTGATGGGCAGTATGCTGGCACTGCCAAATGGTGCGGCAGCAACGGCAGAAATCCCCTTATCGCCTCCGGTTTTCACCACGGGATGCGAGGGCAGGAATGGCACCAGATGCTTGGCCACGCCAATGGGTCCAACGCCGGGACCTCCTCCGCCATGCGGTATCGCAAAGGTTTTGTGCAGGTTCAAGTGGCATACGTCGGCACCGATAAATCCCGGACTGGTAAGCCCCACCTGAGCATTCATGTTGGCACCATCCATGTACACCTGTCCGCCATTGTCGTGAATAATCTTGATCATCTCCTTAATATCGGCCTCAAACACTCCGTGGGTGGATGGATAGGTAACCATAAAGCTGGACAGGTTATCGCGATGCTGCTCGGCTTTGGCTTTCAAATCGTCAAGCGAGATATTGCCCTTGTCATCGCAGGCTACCACAACCACTTCCATGCCTGCCATCGCGGCAGTGGCGGGATTGGTACCGTGTGCCGAAGCGGGGATAAGCACCACGTTGCGGTGCCCCTCACCACGGCTGATGTGGTACTGGCGAATGACCATGATGCCCGCATACTCGCCCGCAGCGCCCGAGTTGGGCTGGAACGACATGGCGGCAAAGCCGGTGATTTCGGCTAAGAGAGTCCCCAGCTCATCAATGATTTCGAGGTACCCCTGCGCCTGGTCGGATGGCACAAACGGATGGATGCCACCAATCTCGGGCCAACTCAGGGGCAGCATCTCGGTGGCCGCGTTGAGCTTCATGGTACAGCTGCCCAGCGAAATCATGCTGTGGGTAAGCGATATATCCTTGCGTTCCAGCTTCTTAATGTAGCGCATCATCTCCGACTCGGAGTGGAACATGTTGAATACCTTACCAGTAAGATATGCCGATTTTCGCTTCAGGTTAGCAGGAATGGCATCAACCTCTGCAATGGATTCTATCTGCTTTGCAGGCTTGGATGCGGCCTGGGCAAAAATGGCGATGATATCGTTGACATCGGCCACCGAGGTCAGCTCGTCGGTGCTGATGCCGATGGTGCCATTGGGTTTATAGTTGAAGTTAATCTCCTTGCCTAACGCAATGGTTCTGATGGTATCGGTAGAAATGCCGGATGGCAGCTCAATTTCGATGGTATCGAAAATATTCTTCACATTCTGCTTGTAGCCAAGTGCTTCGATTGCCTTTGCAAGGGTGACAGCCGCGCTATGGGCATGCTGTGCAACTTTTTTAATGCCCTCGGGGCCCTTGTAAACGGCATACATACCCGCCATGGTGGCCAGTAGTGCCTGGGCGGTGCAGATATTTGAAGTTGCACGCTCGCGCTTGATATGCTGCTCGCGGGTTTGGAGAGCCATACGCAGTGCCTTGTTGCCATGCTTATCAACAGAAACCCCAATGATACGGCCGGGGATATTCCTTTTGTATTCATCCTTGGTGGCCAAATATCCTGCATGGGGTCCGCCAAAGCCCATGGGAATACCCAAACGCTGGGTGGAGCCAACCACGATATCGGCACCCCACTCGCCCGGAGGGGTAATCAGGGCAAGGGCGAGGATATCGGCAATGACCGTAACGAAAAGTCCGGCTTCCTTGGCCCGGGCAGCGAAAGCTGCATAATCGCGAATGTTGCCCTTGGCCGAGGGGTACTGAACCACAACACCGTACTCCTTGCCGGTAAACTGATACTCACTGTAGCATCCGGTTACCACCTTTATGCCCAGCGGAGTGGCACGGGTTTCAATCACCTCAAGGTTTTGCGGAAATACGTCGCTATCCACAAACACCACATTGCGTTCCTCTTTCACGGCTTGCCGTGAGCGGAGGTTGAACATCATAATCATGGCCTCGGCAGCTGCCGTGGACTCGTCCAACAGCGAAGCGTTGGCAATCTCCATCCCCGTTAGGTCCATCACTACGGTTTGGAAGTTGAGCAGTGCCTCAAGACGGCCCTGGCTAATCTCGGCCTGGTAGGGCGTGTAGGATGTGTACCACGACGGGTTCTCAAGGATATTGCGAAGTATCACCGATGGCGTATGGGTATTGTAGTATCCCATGCCGATGAATGAACGGTAAAGCTTATTTTTTGCCGCCATCCCCCTGATTTTATTAAGGTACTCATGCTCGGTGAGGGGTTCGGGCAGGTTCTGCATGCCCTTCATCCTGATATCCCTGGGCACGGTTTGGTCAATCAGCTCATCCAGTGATTTTACCCCAACAGCCTTAAGCATTTCGGGCAGTTCGCTTTCGCGCGGGCCAATGTGGCGATTTACAAAACATTCAGATTTCATATTTCGGTACTTAATAAGTTAGTATGTTTTTATGCCGTTAAAATTTGATTGCGTCAATACCATTTTGGCAATAATTTCGATGTAAATTTAGATAATTGGTTACAATTTATCGGGTGTTTTTCTCATTACAGCTAATAATATTACAAACAACGTTACAATCCCTATTGTTTTTGAAGGAAGGGATTATTCTTCCTCTCGTAACCAATGGTGGAACTGTCGCCATGTCCGGGAAATACCTTCACCTCATCGCCCAAGGGCAGGATGCGGGTAATTATGCTGTCAATTAGTATATCATAACTCCCTCCCGGGAGGTCGGTGCGGCCTATGGAGCCGTTGAACAGGGTATCGCCGGTCAGGATGAAATTCCCTGCCTTGGTGTAAAGGCATATTCCCCCAAGGGAGTGCCCTGGTGTGTGAATAACCCGAAGGTGCGAATTGCCAAAGCTAATGGTATCGTCATGGTTAAGCGATTGGTCCAATGAGGGGACGCTATCAACGGACAATCCGAACATCAGTGCATGGGTTTGTGCCGTCTGGATTAGCATTAGGTCTTCGAAGTTACCGGCCAACGGGATGCCGTACTTCTCCTTCACAAAACCATTGCCCAGTACGTGATCCACATGCCCGTGGGTGTTGATGGCCAATCTGGGCGTAAGCCCATGTGATTCGATGAAATTGGTCAACTCTTCCTGCTCACCATCGGTGTAGCAGCCCGCATCAACTATCACGCATTCAAGGGTCTCGTCGAAAAGGACGTAGGTGTTTTCCTGAAAAGGGTTGAAGACAAACTGTTTGAGCTGTATCATGGTTCAAATATTTTTCAATGGTTAGCGCTGTGTTCCCTTCAGCATGGGTACAAAGATAAACCGCCCATGGGCGGTTACCCTGGTTTCGGTTGGCGATATTTTTTCCACCAATGTCATGTCCTGCCCCATGGTATCGCCCAGGGGAAGTACCATGCGCCCTCCTACCTCCAGCTGGTCAACCAATGCCTGAGGGATTTCGGGGGCTGCTGCGGTTATCAGTATCTTGGCATAGGGGCCGTACGATGGTTTGCCCTGGTAACCATCGCCATAGAAAAAGTGGGGGTTATAGCCCATCTGCTCAAGCAGAGCCTTGGACTTCAGGTAGAGTTCCCTCTGCCTTTCGATGGTGTAAACCCGCGCTCCCATCTCCAGCAGTACGGCCGTTTGGTATCCCGAGCCTGTCCCAATTTCCAGCACCTTATCCATGGGCCGCACCTCCAGCAGCTGGGTTTGAAAGGCCACCGTGTAGGGTTGCGAAATGGTCTGCCCTGCAGCTATCGGGAAAGCCTTGTCCTGGTAAGCATGTCTGAGAAAAGCATCATCCATGAACAGGTGACGCGGGACCTTTCCCATTGCTTCAAGGACCCGTTCGTCAGTGATCCCCTTGCTGCGGAGCTCCCCGATAAGCCTCTTTCTCAATCCCTTCGCCTCGAAGGAT
>Ga0209605_1003020_pt1 | contig 15267 bp, 15 predicted proteins | sample AD_UKC035_MetaG_FD_184408 | JGI IMG/M metagenome (GOLD analysis project Ga0209605, IMG submission 184408) | Active sludge microbial communities of municipal wastewater-treating anaerobic digesters from USA - AD_UKC035_MetaG (SPAdes) (version 2) | ecosystem: Engineered > Bioreactor > Anaerobic >...
TCGCGGAGTACACGCTCCAAGCCAAGTTTCCCCAACTGGTGGGCAGCCCCGGCATCGGCCCCAACGGGCAGCGGATCTCCATCGAGCATCTCTACCTGATCCACACCGGCAAGATCTCGATGGGCCAGGCCCTGTGGGATATGATCCGAGATGATACCTTCGCCGCGAAATTCACGCCGCTGCGCGCGGACGTTCTGAAAAACCGGAGCAAATACTTCTTCTCCGAAGCCCAGCTCAACGCCATGGGGTACGTCCTGCTCAATGAGCAAAAGAAGCCCGCAGACGCCCTGCAGGTCTTCGAGCTCATGCGCGAGCTGTATCCCGAGTCGTGGAACGCCTATGACAGCCTGGCCGAGGCTGTCTACGCCACGGGCGACAAGCCGAAGGCGATGAAGCTGTACCGGAAATCCGTGGAACTGAATCCGAAGAACGAGAACGGCGTGAAGTGGATCGCAAAACTCGAAGCGGAGCTGAAATAAGGTAACTGCGGCCGTCCCCGCCCGTCCCACGGGCGGGGACGGTCGGGGGTCGATCATGGTTAAAATCATCTGGATCGCGCTGCTGGCGCTGTGCGTCACGCTGCCGGCGGCCGCGGCGGATACTCACGAGGCGGACCGGGCGGAGATCGCCCGGGTGGTCAACTCGGTGATCGGCTGGGCCCAGGACAAGAACCTCGATCTGTTTTACGGCTCCATCGCCAACGACGACGACTACATCAGCGTGACCCCGGGCCGGCGGGTGATCAAGCGGTTCGAAGATGTCAAGCTGAACGTGCCGTTCTGGCTGAGCCCCGATTTCCAGTATGTCCGCCACGAGTTGAAAGATTTGGAAATCACTTTTGCCCGCTGCGGCGAGGTGGCCTGGTTCTACTGCGTGCTCGACGACATCAACACCTACAAGGGCGAGCCGGCCGCGTGGGAGAACGCCCGCTGGACCGGCGTCGTGGAGAAGCGCGACGGCCGCTGGGTGGTGGTGTCGCAGCACTTCTCGTTCGCCAGCGACCGGTGATTGTTCGGCCCTGTGAGTGGGACACGGCCCGGTGCCTCTTCCACCAGCCGCGGAGGGCCCAGCCGGTTTGAGATTCGCCGCCTCCACCGGGCTCGCATTTCGAGCATCCACGACTGACTTCGCCTGTTGACGGGCGCTCCCCGAATGGATATACTTTGTATATTCAACAGGAGGTGACCCATGCCGGTCAAACTTCAAAAATGGGGGAACAGCCAGGGGATCCGCCTGGCCCGCCACGTACTGGAACATGCCCACATCCGCGTGGGGGACGAGTTGGACATCACGGTGCGGGATGGCTGCATTATCGTCGTACCCCTGAAGCGAATCCGGGGTAAAGTCAACCTGCGGGAACTGGTGTCGCGAATCCCGGCCGGCCGCGCGGCGGCGGAGACCGACTGGGGCCCGCCCGTGGGCCGGGAGGAGTGGTAAGTGAAGTCTTACATCCCTCAAAAAGGCGATTTCGTGAGCGTGACGTTCGATCCGCAGTCCGGCCACGAACAAAAGGGGCGGCGTCCGGCCCTGGTCGTGAGCAACACCCTGTTCAACCGGCACACCGGCATGGCCATCGTGTGTCCGCTGACCACTACCGACCGGCGGTTTCCCTTCCATGTTCCGGTGGCGGACAATGCGGCGGTGTCCGGATTCGTAATGGTGGAACAGGTCAAGTCCATCGACTTCCGCGCCCGTCGCGCCGCCCGCATCGGCCGGGCCGCAGGCCGCACACTGGACGAAGTCCTCGCCATTCTCGACGCCTGCATTTACTGATCCGGTATTCGGCGTCCGCGCCGCGCCTCCTCGCCTCGGTGTTTGACGGCGCGGAGACTCTACGACTAACCCCCGGATTGAAATATCATCGACCACTCCTGACGGACCGTGTATCATGGTGACCATGAGGGACCGAACCTGCTGGGCTATTGTCCTGTTCTGGGGGGCGGCGTGGGGACTGGCGGAGGCCACCGTCGGCTTCGGGTTGCACCTGGCGCCGATGCCCGGCCTGGCCGGGGCGGTGCTGTTTCCCGTGGGCGCCTGGTGCATGGTGCGGGCGGCGCGCGCCGGCGGCACGCCGGCGGCCGCCCTGGCGCTCGGGCCCGTGGCCGCCGCGCTCAAGCTGCTGGACCTCGCCATCCCCGGCGCCGATCCGTTCGCGGTGGCCAACCCGGCGGCGGCCATCCTGCTCCAGTCGCTGGCGGTGGGGATGATGTTGCGCTTCCGGCCGGTCCGCGAAGGCCGTCTGGGCGCGGAGACGGGGCTGGCGGCGGCGCTCGGCTGGCGCGCCGGCTATGTCCTCGTTATAGCCGGCGCGGCGGCTTTGCTGCCGCTGCATGGGCTCGCCGATCATGGCGCCGCCGGCCTGTCCCGGTTCCTCCTGCTGGAGGGCGTCGTGAACGCACTCCTCATCGGGCTGTTCATGGAACTGGATCGGCGTCTGTCCGTCCGATGGCCAAGACTCTCCGCGGCGCCCAACCCGATTGCTGCCGGCGCGCTGGCCGCCCTGGCCGCCTCGGCCGGCCTTATTCTTCTCTAATCAAAACGAACAACGATTACTCAGTTAAGCTCGTTTTTCTGCCATTTTTTGGCAGACTATTTGTTGCCCTGACCATTCCAATTTCGCCGGCATCGTGATCCCCAGGCCGGTTCACCGGCCTTGGATCGGCCTAGCCCGTCGCTTCAGCGACGGGGAAGCATTCGTTTTGACCAATCGGCAGCCCCCTTCAGTGGGCTTGTGCCTGCCGGCCCCCGTTGCAGGGGAATTCCAGACCGCCCTCCACGCGGCACCGCACGAACCCGGGGATCAACCGTGCCGAGGGAGCGGGCCGCGCCCGGCGGGCGCGGCCTACGGCGAAACTGCACCCGCCCGTGAACGGACGAGCTACGGAGGGCACCAGCCCGGCTATCGCGGGGTTAGAGCGAGGGCGTGCCTGGACGCACGGCCTTCAGCCCATCCACCGCCTCGCCGACCGCTCGGTTTCGGCTTCGCCGGGTTGATGAAACAGGCAACGACAGCTCCGCAAGTCCGCACCCTCACACCATCCGGACCTTCGGAGCCTGTCACTCGGATTGAGCTGTGGAAGCCGGATCAGTTGGCCTGGGTGATCTTGGGGATGATAGAATCGATCCACCCCATGGCGGTTTCCTTGGAACCGTAGAGGAAGTGAACCCCGACACCCACGATGCCGCCCGGGCCCTTGCCGGCCCAGCTGACGTCCCAGGTCACCAGGTCGGGTCCGGTCCCGCCGCCGATCCAGGGGGTGATGGATTTGCGGCATTTGAGGATGCCGCCCTGGTACCGTTCCTTGCCGCACGGTTCGTCCCGCGTCGCCGAGCCCGGGAGCTGGCCGCCCGGATCTTCGGGCTGGTTGGCGAGGATCTCCATGATCTGATCGGCCGCCGGATTGTTCTGCCACATGATCTCGAGCTTGATGCCCTGGTCCATGTGGGGCTTGGGAAAGTTTTCGTTGGGTTTGGTGGCCTGGATGATCATGGTCCCGCCGAGATTCCGCTCGTCGACCAGCTTGAATCCGGCCGGCAAGACCTTCGCTGCGGGCGGCAACTGGGCCGGGGCCATGGTTGCCAGCAGAGCGAACACCAGACCGATCAGGAACAACACTTTCACATGATCCTTCATAAAATTCTCCTTTGATGACCGGCGAAGATCCCGCTCATTTCAACAATGCCGAGTACACCGTCCCTCGGCTCATCAGGGACAGCAAACGGCGTCCCTTACACGACGGCCAGCAGGCGCAGCCGGCACGGACCTGCCGGCAGGTCCACGGCGATGTCCGCCCCGGGCCGGCGGTCCAACAGGGCGCGACCCAGCGGCGAGTCGGGACTTACAAGTTGAATGGATTGTCCCCCGACGTCCACCGTCGCGCCCATCCCGCCGGGCACAAGAAAGTAGAGCCCGGAGGCGAGCCCGCCTTCGGCGGCGATCTCGAGGAGCGCCCCGGGCCGCGCTTTGCGCGCCGGCGACAGGTCCAGGTCGTCCAGCGCCCGCAGCAGCGCCTGGCACCGCTCCACCTGCTGCATCTGGGCCGTCACAAGGTAGGTCTGCTCGTTGAACACGGCGCGCTCGCCGCGGGTGCGGGTCCGCTCGTCGCCAACGAGCATTCCCTCGCGGGCGGTTTCGGCCGCCCGCCGCGACGTCTCGGCCATCACGGCCAGCTCGCGGCGCAGGGTGGCAAGAATCTGTTCCTTGACGCCGATGTCCATGGGCGAACTCCCGGCCTCACACCGGGTCAGCGGGGCGCCGGTTGACCCGGCGCGTTACTTGCGGCGGGAGGCGGCGATCTCGCCCACCGCCCGGACCGCGGCGTGGATGTGCGCCTCGGTGTTGAACGGCCCGATGCCGAAGCGGACGGCGCCGTGGATCTTGTCGGTGCCGATCTGCTCATGCACCAGCGGCGCGCAGTGCAGGCCGGTGCGGCAGGCGATGTTGTAGTCCACGTCGAGCATGGTGCCGGTATCCATGGCCTCGAGGCCGTCCACGTTGAAGATCATGACGCTGATGTGGTTCTCCAGGTCGTCGGCGCAGTACAGGGTGACGCCGGGGATGCCCTGCAGCCCGTCGCGGAGCAACCGGGTCAGATGCATCTCCTGCTCATGGATTTTCTCCACCCCCTGCTCCAGCACCCATTTGACGCCAGCGTTCAGACCGGCCACCCCCATGCTGTTCATGGTGCCGTACTCCAGCCGGTAGGGATACTCGTCCAGGTGCGTCTTCACGGCAGAGCGCACGCCGGTGCCGCCGGCGCGGGTGTGCCGGACCTCCACCCCCTCCCGCACGCACAGTCCGCCGATGCCCGTCGGGCCGAGCAGCGACTTGTGACCGGTGAACGCCACCAGATCGATGCACTGTGCCTCCATGTCGATGGGCACCTTGCCGGCGCTCTGGGAAGCGTCGATGAGGAACAGGATCCCCGCCTCGCGGCAGCGGCGGCCGATCTCGCCGACGGGCTGGACGGTGCCGATCACGTTGGAGGCATGGTTCACCGCCACCAGGCGGGTGTTGGCCTTGAACCGGCGGGCGATCTCGTCGGGATCCACAAATCCCTTCGCGTCGAAGGGGACATGCTCCAGCTCGATGCCTCCATCCTGGAAGAGGTGATACAGCGGGCGCAGCACCGAGTTGTGCTCCACGTTCGTGGTGATGGCGTGATCGCCGGGGCGGAGCACGCCGAAGATGGCCAGGTTCAGGGCGTCGGTGGAGTTGTAGGTGAAGACCAGCCGGTTGGGGTCGGTGCCGTGGAAGAAGTCGGACAGGAGCTTACGGGTTTCCTCCACCATGGAGCCCGCCTCCATGCACATGTCGTAACCGGAGCGGCCCGGATTCACGCCGAAATTCCGGTAAAAATAATCCATGTACTTGTAGACGGATTCCGGCTTCGGAAAGGAAGTAGCTCCATTGTCCAGGTAGATGAGTCCTTCCATGCACAACCTTCCTTTTAAAGATATTGTAAAAGTTTAGTTTAATCCGATATTGCGGTCAACAGAAAAGGCTAGATACATTGTGGAAACAGGGCGCATCCGGACACTGGTCAGGCGCATCGAAATGACACACCACTCGGAGTGCGAGACGATGGATCCAATCGTTATTCTAGGCAACCTCGGCGCCGCCTTGGCGGCCATGGTGGTTGTCTGGCTGTTGAGCTTGAAATTGCGCGATGCCAGCGTGGTGGATGTGTTCTGGGGACTGGGGATCGTCCTCATCGCCTGGCTCACCGTCAGCCGCGCGAATGGTTTCCCGGGCCGCGGATTGCTGCTGGCGGGGCTGGTGACGGTCTGGGGATTGCGCCTGGCGCTCCACATCCTGTGGCGGCGACGCGGTCACGGCGAAGACCGCCGCTACGCCGCCATGCGCGCTGCGCGGGGCGCGGCGTTCTGGTGGCAGAGCCTGTTCACCATCTTCCTGCTCCAGGGTTTCCTGCAGTGGCTCATTTCGCTCGGCGTGCAGCTCGGCATCGCCGCCGCCGCGCCGCCGCGCTGGACCGCCTGGGACCTGGCGGGCGCCGCCCTCTGGGCCGCCGGCTTCCTCTTCGAGACGGTGGGCGACGCCCAGCTCGCCCGCTTCAAGCGGGACCCGGCCAACCGCGGCCGGGTCATGGACCGCGGCCTCTGGCGCTACACGCGCCATCCCAACTACTTCGGCGAGGCGGTGATGTGGTGGGGGCTCTTCCTCATCGTGCTGCCCACGCCGTACGGACCGTGGACGGCCCTGTGCCCCGCCCTGATGACCTTCTTCCTGCTCCGGGTGTCGGGCGTGACCCTGCTGGAGCAGGACCTGCTGGCGCGCCGTCCCGGCTACCGCGAGTACATCGCCCGCACGAGCGCGTTCGTACCCTGGCCGCCCCGGCGGGGAGTGAGGAGTGAGGAGTGAGGAGATAGGAGTTCACCATCCCGCGAATATTGATGTGTTGATGGTTGATGTGTTGATGGTTGATGGTTCGTGCTCATGCTCGTCATCGTAGTCCCAACATTGCGAATCCGGAACCAATGGGATACCCATTGCTGGCGGTGGTCATTCGGCTCGACCACCACGTGTTGAAGCCGATTGCGCCGAGACGGCCTATTTTCGGAGTGCGGTGATGAGTCGCCCGGCAGGATGGTTCGGACGCCGGGATGTTCCGGGCGCCGTACGCCGCGTTCGACGAACGCGGTTCGTTGATTCTCCACGATCCATCGTGCGCCAGCATGAAGGTCCGCTTCACACCTGACCTGATCTGGCGGTAACGAGCCCCGAGCCTCGATTACGATTACGATTACGAATTGCGAGCACGGATACCCATTCACCTATTTACCTATTCACCGATTCACCGATTCACCGTTCTGTGTCACAATGGAACTGATCTCATTTTCCCTTGGAGCGCTTCCATGGACACGCTGCTTGACTGGGCCGAGCGGGGCAAGCTGCCCGACGCCGCCATCCGCATGGGCATCCGCCGCCTGCTGCGGAGCCGCCTCCGCCTGGAGGACCGCGGCGACGCCGAGGCCAACCTGGCAAGGAAGATGGAGTTCGTCGAGTCGATGCGCCGCGCACCCGTGGCGTTGCACACGGACGACGCCAACGTCCAGCACTACGAGGTCCCGCCGGCATTCTTCGAACGGATCCTCGGACCGCGGCTCAAGTACAGCGCCGGCCACTGGCCCGCCGGCGTGGCGGACTTGGGCGCCGCCGAAGACGCGATGCTGGCGCTCACCGCCGAGCGGGCCGGCGTAGCCGACGGCATGCGGGTGCTGGACCTGGGGTGCGGCTGGGGCTCCTTCACGCTCTGGGCGGCGGAGCGGTTCCCCGGCTGCCGCTTCCTGGCGGTCTCCAACTCCGCGCCGCAGGGGGAATTCATCCGCCGCCGCGCCGCCGAGCGCCGCCTGCGCAACGTCGAAGTCACCACCGCCGACATGAACCATTTCGAGGCGCCGGACCAGTTCCACCGGATCGTCACCGTGGAGATGTTCGAGCACATGCGCAACTGGGAGCGGCTGCTGGAGCGCGCCGCGGACTGGCTGAAACCCGGCGGCCGGATGTTCATCCACATTTTCACCCACCGCCGCCTGGCCTACCCGTTCGAGACGGAAGGCGCCGACAACTGGATGGGCCGTCATTTTTTCACCGGCGGCATGATGCCCTCGGACGACCTGATCCTCTACTTCCCCCGCCACCTGGCGGTGGAGGCCCACTGGCGCGTGGACGGCCGGCACTACCAGAAGAGCCTCGAGGCGTGGCTGGCCAACCTGGACCGGCAGCGCGCCGACATCCTGGCCATCCTCAGCGAGGCCTGCGGCGCGGCGGAGGCGCCCCGGGCGCTCCAGCGCTGGCGCATGTTCATCATGGCCTGCGCCGAGCTGTTCGGATACCGCGGCGGCCAGGAGTGGCTCGTTTCCCATTACCGGCTGGCGCCCAAGGGGGTGTGAGCGCGGTGGTCGAGGCGGCCTGGATCCGGAATATCGAGGTGTCCGCCTACAGCGGCTACCGGGTGGACGAACGGCCCACCGCGGTGGCCTGGGACGGATCGGCTCATGCGGTGGTTGAGGTTCTGGACCGCTGGTACGGCGTCGGCTATCTCTATTTCAAGGTTCGGCTCGCCAACGGCGCGCGGCTGCTCCTGCGCCACGATGAGTGGGACCGCCAGTGGGACGGAGCGCCGCTGGAGTCCGCCAATCCGCTGACCGCCACCCCGGAGTGACCCAACGCCATGGCCCAACTCGTGATTTTCGATCTCGACGGTACGTTGACCGATTCAAAACGGGACATCGCCCGCGCCCTCAGCCATGCCCTCCGGAGCATCGGACACAGAGTGTCGGACGAATCGGTGTTTTACCCGCACATCGGCGCCACGCTGGAGGAGACGTTCGCGGCGGTGCTGCCGCCGCACCGCCGCCGCCGGATCGCCGAGGCGGTCGCGGCCTACAAGGCATACTACCCCGACCATTGCGCCGACGAGACCCGGCTGTTCGCCGGAGTGCCGGAGGGTCTGGCGGCGATGCAGATGCACGGCTTCACCCTGGCGGTGGCGACCACCAAGCGCACCTGGATGGCGGAGCGGGTACTGACCCTGCTCGGGATCCGCGGCCGCTTCGCCCATGTCCAGGGCACCGACGATTTTCCGTACAAGCCGGATCCGGAGATCATCCGGCGGGTGCGGGCGGCGCTCGCCGATCCCTGTGACAATCGCCGGACCTGGATGGTGGGCGACACGCCGCGCGACATCGAGACCGGGCAGCGGGCCGGCGTCCGCTCCGCAGGAGTCCTGTACGGCTACGGCGACGCGGACGCGCTGCGCCGCGCCGGCCCCGACCTTCTGGCCGACAGCTTTCACGAGCTGGTGCACCGGCTGCTGGCCGGCTCCCCGACCGGCTCCGTCTGAGACAACCGCGAAAAAAGGGCGGCGGAATTCGAGGCGTTCCGCCGCCCTCGCTACCCCCTCCTCGGCTCCGGACGGCCGCATGTGCGATCCCCGCTCCGCAACCGTCCGGCCTCGGGCCAAATCATGTCAGGCTTCGAAACTCGTGCGTTCGCAGCTCTTCCCTCCGAAATCCGTCACCGGCCCATGCCCGGCGGCGGCTCTTCCACGTCCGCCAGTTCCTCGCCCTCCATCGCGGCGTCACGAGCCCCGTCGATCATCGCCGCCCCGCCCTGAACCCGGGTCTGCCCCTGAACCTGGGCGTCACTCTGGCCGGTCTCGGGCCGGTCGATGCCGTAGTGCATTTTCTGCCACATCATGTTCGGGCCTTCCTCGCGGGTCTCGTAGCCGCCCTGCACGTCACCGGGGCCGGGATTGATCCGGGCGTCGCGGCTCCCCTGGATGGTGTAGTTGCTGGCGTTGCCGCCCCGGTCGCCCTCGCCGTGGTCGACACCCACCTCTTCGCCGGTGGGCATCGGGTTGCGCTCGCGATCCGGCCGGGCGCCCAGCGGATCGTACACGCCGCCGCCGTCACCCGTCTTGTCCGGGTCGCCCGGGCCGCCGAAGCCCCCGCCCTTGGCATCCTTTTTGTCCTTCTCCTTGCCGCCGGAGTCCTTGTCCGCCTTGTCGCTGGAGCCGGAAGAACTGTCGGACTTGTCGGACTTGTCCGTCTTGTCTGTCTTGTCCGAACTGTCGCTGCCGCCCGTGTCCTTCTTGTCATCGGTGCCGCCGGTGTTGCCGGTATCCTTGTCGTCCTTGCCCCAACTGGATCCGCCGGTCTTGTTGTCCTCCTTGCCATAACCGCCGACTCCGCCTGAATCGTCCTTCTTGCCGAATCCGTCGGTGTAGGAGCCTTCCTTGCCCCATTTGCCGCCGCCGGCATCGCCGCTGCCCGTGGGATCGAACTTGTCCCCGGGTCCGCCGCCGGACCAGCCGTCACCGCCGAACTTGTCGCCCAAGCCGCCGAACTTGTCACCCATGCCGCCGAACTTGTCGCCCATGCCGCCGAACTTGTCGCCCATGCCGCCGAATTTGTCACCGGGCCCGAACTTGTCTCCCATGCCGCCGAATTTGTCACCAGGCCCGAGTTTGTCACCCATGCCAAATTTATCGGCGTCGATCTTGCCTTCGACACCGCCCATCGCGCCGCCCATGGCACCACCGTCGAACTTGCCCTCCATCTTGCCGGCGATCTTGCCGCCCATATCGCCCGCCATGGCGCCCGCGGCGCCACCGTCGAACTTGCCATCCACCTTGCCGTCGATCTTGCCGCCCAGGTCGCCGGCCATGCCGCCCGCGGCGCCGCCATCGAACTTGCCATCCACCTTGCCGTCAATTTTGCCACCCAGGTCGCCGGCCATGCCGCCCGCGGCGCCGCCGTCGAACTTGCCGTCCACCTTGCCGTCAATTTTGCCACCCAGGTCGCCGGCCATGCCGCCCGCGGCGCCGCCGTCGAACTTGCCGTCCACCTTGCCGTCAATTTTGCCACCCAGGTCGCCGGCCATGCCGCCCGCGGCGCCGCCGTCGAATTTGCCGTCCATCTTGCCATCGATCTTGCCATCCAGCTTGCCGTCCATCTTGCCGTCGATCTTGCCATCCAGCTTGCCGTCGATCTTGCCGTCCAGCTTGCCGTCCAGTTTTCCATCCATCTTGCCGTCCAGCTTGCCGTCCAGCTTGCCGTCGATCTTGCCCTCCAGCTTGCCGCCCGCATCGCCGATGATTCCGGCTTTGCCGCCTTCGGCACCGGCACCCACTGCTTCGGCCTTGCCCCCGTCGTAGTTCTTCAGGGCCTCCTGCACCTTGGACCGCATGACGCTGCCGCTGATGGCCGCTTCAGTCTTGGCCGGTTCGTTGGCGCCCGCGCCGCCGGCCCCCGTATCACCGACACCCTTGCCGGATCCGCCCTTGCCGCCTGTCCGGACGGTGATGGAGCCGCCTGCGCCGATGGAAACAGAGGAGGTTCCCGCCCGGGAATCCACACCGGCGGTCACGCTGTCGGCATCCGCAGAGCCGCTGGCTGTGGTGCCGGTCACCGAGTCCGATCCCCCCGAAGGGGTTCGGCAGACATCCGGCTGGGATCCGCCCGAAGGCTTGCCTGATCCGGCTGCAGCCCCCCCGTCAGTGGAATTGTCGTAATCGTTGGGCGTGACAGTCTGTCGCGTCCCACCTGCTGGTCCGATACTCATATGGATTACCTCCTGGTACGATGATTCGTTTGACCGCTGCCCGCTGAACCGTCCATCTCTCTGCGCGGCGATCACCTCAATGACAGGCTGAATGTTCTGCACCAATTATCGTAATCATTTCAAAAATGTTGCGCCCCTACAATTGGGAAACATCAAAGAAAAGGTGGGAAATTCCACAGATTTCATGACGGATCGCCTGGTTCAACGCAACGACGGCGTCCGTCCAAGCGGATGCGCCGGCCCGATTTCTTCCCGACACATTGGCTGATTCGCTGACCGGTTTGATTGGCTGTTGCCTTCGGGGCGGAGCAGGATGAAAATAAACCGTACCCGCCGGAATGACTTGAAGCTGCCCGAAATCCCGTCTGGTTGCTTTCGGATTCCAAACCGGCGGAAGTCCGTGATGATAGCGGAGCACACTCTATGGATGCGTATCGTCTGGAACCGCTGACCGACGCCCACGCGGGGGCGGTCACTGAGATTTTCAACCAGTTCGTCGGCAGCAGCTTCGCCGCCTACCCGTCCACCCCGGTGGACGAAGCGTTCTACCGGCGCCTGTCCGGCCTGGCCCAGGGCTATCCGTCGGTCGCCGTGATCGCTCCCGACGGGACCGTGGCCGGCTTCGGCATGCTGCGCCGCTGGCATCCGGCCGATTCCTTCGCGCGGACCGCGGAGGTGACGTACTTCATCCGCCCGGAGCACACCGGGCGCGGGCTGGGACGCATGATGCTGGAGCGCTTCGAGGCGGAGGCGCGCCGGCTGAAGGTGGACACGATCCTGGCCAGCATCTCCTCGCTCAACGACGGCAGCATCCGTTTCCACCGACAGCACGGCTTCGCGGAATGCGGCCGTTTCCGGGCCGTGGGCCGCAAGTTCGGCCGCGACTTCGACGTGGTCTGGATGCAGAAACGGCTCTGAGCCCTCGCGCGCCGCCGCCCGGCCCGGGGCCGGTTCCGTCACGCCGCCTGCTGCTTCCGGAGCCAGCGGTTGTAGAGCCACATGCTGAAGGCCGACACGAAGCCTATGCCCATGAGCATCAGCCAGCCGAAGGTGTTCCAGAACGGGTCGGGATCGAGCAGGCCGTCCGGCCGCTTGACGGCGCCGCGGCAGATCACCTCGTTGAAGATGAGCGCGCCCACCGGGCCGCCGAAGAACGAGCCGATGGCCATGGGCAGGTTCGCGTAGCCGAGGAACAGCCCCTCCTGCCCTTTGGGCGCCAGGGCGCCGATGTACTCGTAGGTCCGCGCCGAGGTGAACAGCTCGCCGAACGCGATGAGGGCCACGGTCAGGGTGATGAAGATGGAGCCCAGCGGCAGCAGGGTGCCCAGGCTCATGTTCCGGATGCCGAGATAGTAGATGGGCACCAGGTTGATGACCATGGCCAGGCCGATGATCACCGTGCCCACCACGATGGAGTTGATGGGTTTCCACTTGCCGAACAGCTTGGTGATGAGTAGCTGGAAGAACACGATGGTGAACGGGTTGGCCATGGTGATGAGGTCCACGGGCGGGTCGAGCTCCACGACCTTCTTCAGGTAGAGCGGCAGCACGTTGTACACCTGGTTGTAGATGAAAAAGAAGCCGCTGGACACCACCAGGAACAGCGCGAAACGCAGGTTGCGCAGCACCAGCACCATGTCCATGAGGATGCGCCCGGGTGACTTGCGCGGTTTTTTCTCGGCCGCTCCGGGGAGCCGGTCCGGATCCCTGTACAGGAAGAGCACCACGAAAAACGCGACGATGGCGAATCCCGCCGACACGGCGAAGATGTAGCTCAGGTCAAACTGCTTGCGGACCGCGTAACTCACGCCGCGGCCGCACAGCGAGCCGATGTTGATGACCATGTAAAAGATCGCGAAAGCCAGCGTCGCCCGGACGCCGGAGGTCTTCTGCACCGTGCCGGAGATGCACGGCTTGACCACGGAGCCGCCCAGGCCGATGAGCACGATGGCGATCACCACCGGGATGACGATGTTGGCGCCGGCGGTGACCTCGCTCTCCACGGTCTTGGCCAGGGTGGCGCCGCCGAACCAGACCGGGAAACCCATCAGAAAGTACCCGGCGGCCAGGAGCACGAACGCCACCAGCAGCGACTTCTTAAAGCCCACCTGGTCGGCGATGGTTCCCGACAGGATGGGGAGGAAATAGACCAGGGTCCAGAGCACGGTGCCGTTCAGGGTGCTGGGCCAGTAGTCGCCGAGGCCCAGCTGACCGAGGTAGAGCACCACGAAGCTGGCCATGGCATAGAACGCGCCGCGCTCGAACAGCTCGGTCACGTTGGCCATCCAGAAGGTCGAGGGGAAGCCGCCGGGCTTTGGGTCCATGCCGCACCTCCGCTGGATTCCGGTCGCACCACCGGGGCGCGGCCGGGGAGAAAACGGGAGTATAGCGGAAGACGCCCGCCGCGTCCACCAATCCGGCGGCCGATCCGTGAAAAACCCCGTGCATTCAAGCGGATTTTCGGCTACCATCTGGGCGAGACCGCCGGGAAGAGGTCCCCATGTTCTCCATCGAAGAGGCCGAACGCATCATCCTGGAGCAGTGCCAGCCCCGCGCACCCATCGAGGTCCCGCTGCTGGAGGCCGGCGGCTATGCCGTGGTGGCCGACATGCGTTCCGGCGACGACGTCCCCGCTTTCAACCGGGCCATGATGGACGGTTTCGCCTTCCGTGCCGCCGACGCGACGGGCCCGGGCGCGCGTCTCCGCGTGGTGGACTGCCTGCCCGCCGGCAAGGCCATGGACGGCGAGCTGTCTCCCGGCGCGGCGGTCAAGATCATGACGGGAGCGCCGCTGCCCGCCGGCGCCGACACCGTGATGCCCAAGGAGCATTGCCGGGAACACCCCGACGACTCGGTGGAGTTCACGGAAACGCCGGCCGCCGGCCGGCACGTCGCGACCCGGGGATCCGAGTTGGCGGCGGGGAGTCCGCTGTTCGCCCCCGGCGACGTCCTCAAGGCCAGCGATCTGGGAGTCCTGGCCATCTTCGGGTTCACCCGGGTCCGCGTCTATCCGCGGCCGGTGCTGTCGCTCATCAACACCGGTTCCGAACTCGTGGACATCGACCAGCCGCCCACGGGCGGCCGCATCCGCAATTCGGACATGTACTCCATCGCCTCGTATTTTCGCAAATTCGGTTACACCTGCGCCGTTCGCGGCATCGTGCCCGACCACGAGGCCGCCATTCGGTCCGCCGTGAGTGCCGAACCTGAAGCCGACGTGATCCTGCTCACCGGCGGCGTCTCGGTGGGTGAATATGATCTCGTGCAGACCGCCGTGCGGGCCGAGGGCTTCCAGGTGCTGTTCGACGCGGTGGCCATCAAACCGGGCAAACCCATGGTGTTCGCCCGCAAGGGCCGCCAGCTCCTGTTCGGGCTCAGCGGCAACCCGGTTTCGTCGCTGCTGCAGGCGGCCCGCTTCGTGCTGCCGGCCCTGCGGCGCCTGGCCGGCTGGAACCGACCCGGGAGCACGTTCGTCACCGCCACGCTCACCGAACCGATGCGCCACCGGGGCGACCGCACCGCCTACCGCCCCTGCCGTCTCGTCGTCGAGGACGGGCGCCTGCTCTGCCACCCGGTCCGGGACAAGGGGAGCGCGGACCTGTTCTCGTGGCGGAGAATCAATGGCCTGGCGGTGCTGCCAACGGATCACCCCGACGTAGCTGCCGGCGAGCTGATCCGGGTGTTCGTCCTGGAACCGTTCAACTTCCTGCCGGCGGAGTAGCCGGCCGCACCGGCGGGACAGCCGGGGCACCCACCGCAGAGACAATCCCCTCCATCAGTCATTGATCATTTCATCGATCATTTTTCATTGATCAATTTTCATCGGTCATTTCGGATTGTTGGGATTATTGGTTATTGATGATTGCTTATATTTTATTGGGTATTTGGAAATGAATTTGTTATTGGCGTCGATGGGACCTGGGTCCTGGGACCCGGGTTCTGGGAGCAGAACTCTGAACAAGGGAACGAGGTCGATAACCCCGGATGCCGCCCGGGTTCGTGAAACGGGCACTATCTGCCGGCGGGCACGCGGGAGGTACCGCGACCGGCAGAGGCTGTCCCAAAATTTTGCCTGCAGTGGCTATCTCCGGCGATAGCTGGCTGATTCCGATCAACTGATGCGGCGGCGGTGAACTGGCAGCCGAACGGGACCGTGCCGCACCCAACGGACCCCTCCG